>OFDN01000559.1_pt1 | contig 29309 bp, 21 predicted proteins | sample 1520971 | NCBI WGS metagenome assembly OFDN01 (sample SAMEA94257418, study PRJEB24077) | hot springs metagenome | biome: Aquatic biome; feature: Geographical feature; material: Water | place: India | collected 2012-06-12 | depth 5 m | reverse complement strand
CGGCACGCGCTCACGACGATCGACTACGTGCTCGAGCCCGAGGTCCTCTTGCTCACGGTGCCCATCGGGCTCTTCGTGTTCTGGCGCACGCGCTCGGATGCGACGGGCCTTCATCGCCTGAGCCTCTTCCTCACCGTGGTCGGCACCTTCGGCATCGCATGGGCGGGGCCCGTCGTGTTCTCCGAGGGGCGCGCGTTCCACGGCCTTCTGCCCGCGATGACGCTCGCGGCGAGCGTCGCCCGCGCCGCGACACCGACTCGTTCGCGAAGTACCGCGTCGAGGTCGGGCGGCGCCACCGGGTGGAGCCGCGCCAGATCGTCGGAGCGATCGCCAACGAGGGCGGACTCGGGCGCGACGACTTCGGCGCCATCCAGATCCTCTCGGACTTCTCGATCGTCGAGCTGCCCGCCGATCTCTCGCCCGCCGTGCTGAAGAAGCTGGCCGGCACGCGCATCAGCGGCAAGCTGATCGAGATCCAGCCTGACCGGGGTCGGCCGGGCAGGCGTCGCCACGAGCGCGGGTAGCGGCCGCGTGGGCTGAGCGCCGCGGGCTGCGGGCGTCGAGCCTCGGCTCCGCATCCTGTCAGTACCCCCGGGGGGTTTGCTATCCTGTGGGCATGGAGACCACGAACCGACTCGACCTTCTCACCGGCGCGCCCCTCGGGTCCTCCGACGCGATGGGCGGCTGCTGCGGAGGCGGCGGCTGCATGTGCGGAGGCGGGGCGGCGAGCGAGCGCGTGCCCGGCGACCGCGTCGTGGCCGACCCGATCGGCGCCGCGGCGAGCGATGCGACCGACAGCGCGGTGGATGCGGGCACCGAGTTCCTCGTCACCGGCATGACCTGCGGCCACTGCGTCGCGAGCGTCACGGAGGGGGTCGGCGCGATCGCCGGCGTGCAGAGCGTCGACGTCGTGCTGAAGAAGGGCGGCGCCTCGCGCGTCACCGTGCACGCTGACGGCCCGGTCGACGTCGGTGCCGTTCGCGCCGCGGTCGAGGAGGCGGGCTACCAGCTCGCCTGATCCGACTCGGCGAGAGCTGAAGGCCGGGCTCGCGTCAGCCGATCGCCGCGAGCGCTCGGCGGCGCATCGAGAGCGCGACCCCCATGCTCACGACGAGCAGCGCCAGCACGCCGACGACTCCGGCTCCGGTGGCATCGACTCCGGTGTCGGCCAGTTCGGGCCCGGCGTCCGGCGCCGCGACCGGCTGCCAGTTCACCACGGTGGCGTCGGCGGGCAACCCCCGCGTCAGCCTCCCCTCGAAGGCGGCGAACTCGGCCATGATGTCGATCACCGGAAAGTCGGAGGGCGACGCGGCGGGCTGGGGTTGGGCATCGGCCGTCGACGACACGGGAGCGTCTCCGGGAACGAACTCGTCGGGCTGGACGAGCTTGTGGAAGAACGACACCACGACGGTCTCTCCGGGCGCGACCGTGGCGCCGGTGCCGTCCGCCACGATGGAGATCTCATCTCCGCCGAAGTCGGGCTGCTGGGTCGAGGCTGCGCCCGCGCGACCCCACGCCAGGCCCGAGGGCGTGGTTCCCTCGACCCCGGTGATGTAGGCCCAGAGGTCGTCCGCACCGAGGCCCGAAGGCGGCGCATCGACGACGGTCGGCGTCGAGCTGCGCACGAGCGTCTCGATCGAGCCCCAGTCGCTGTTGTAGACGTAGTCGAGCCGAACCGATGACGGCGACGTGTTGGTGACGACCACATCCAACCGCAGCAGATCACCGGGCGCGAGGATGCGTGCCGACGATGTCGCCGAGAATCCCCACGGCGTCGTCACGACGTCAGAGCAGGCGACGACGACGTCGTCACCCTCGGTGACCGTCACGCTCGTGCACGAGAACGGAACACCGGCGTCGGAGGCGGGGTCGAGGAAGACGAACTGGGAATTCTGCAGATTGGTGAAGGCGCTGCTGTCGTCTCCCTGGTAGGCGCCGACCTGCACGCCCCACTCGCCCCCGCCCGCGGCGACGTACCAGGTGAAGTCGCCCGCATCGACGAAAACCCCCGAGCCGTTCGCGGCGGCGGGTGACGCCGCGACCAGCGTGAGGGCGGCGGCAGCGGCCCCAGCGTGGGCGGCACGGCGAAGAGTCATCGGGATCCTTAGCGGTCGAGGCGGCTCGGGCGACACACGGGGTGCTTCGCCCAGCATACGGCGGATGAGGAATGGTCTGGCTTGAGTACCCCTAGGGGGTATGTCTAGGATGGGCGCATGACGACCACGGCACCTGACCTGCAGCTCGAGCTGACGGGCATGACCTGCGCGTCGTGCGCCAACCGCATCGAGCGCAGCCTCAACAAGGTCGAGGGCATCCAGGCCACCGTCAACTACGCCACCGAGAAGGCGACCGTGCGCGCGGTCGAGGGCGGCCCGCTCGACGGCGCTCCGCTCGACGTCGACGCGCTCATCGCGGCTGTCGAGAAGGCCGGGTACGGCGCGGCGATCGTCGCGCCGCCCAGCGCGAGCACCGTCGCGGTGACGGGGCCGGATGCGGCGCCGCAGCCCGCCGACGAGCTCGCCCCGCTGCGCCAGCGCCTGATCATCTCCGCAGCGCTCACGCTGCCCGTGCTCGTGCTGTCGATGATCCCCGCCCTGCAGTTCACCAACTGGCAGTGGCTCGCCCTCACCCTCGCGTCGCCCGTCGCCGTGTGGGGCGCGTGGCCCTTCCACCGGGCTGCTCTGCGCGGCGCGCGCCACCTGACGGCGACGATGGACACGCTCATCTCGGTCGGCGTCACCGCCGCCTACCTGTGGAGCCTCTACGCGCTGTTCTTCGGCGAGGCCGGCATGCCCGGCATGACGATGACGCTGCAGCTGCTCGGCCGTCCGGCGGAGGGCGCCCACGAGATCTACCTCGAGGTCGCCGCCGCCGTCACCGTCTTCATCCTGCTCGGGCGCTACCTCGAGGCGCGGGCCAAGCGCTCGTCGCGCGAGGCCCTCGACGCGCTGCTGACCCTCGCCGCTCGCGACGCCGCGGTGCTGCGCGACGGTGTCGAGGTGCGCGTGCCGGTCTCGGCGCTGCAGCCCAACGACCGCTTCGTCGTGCGCCCCGGCGAGACCATCGCCACCGACGGCGTCGTCGTCGAGGGCACCTCGTCGGTCGACGCATCGCTGCTCACTGGCGAGAGCGTGCCGGTCGACGTCGAGCTCGACAGCCGCGTCGTCGGCGGCACCATCAACGTCGGCGGCCGAATCGTCGTCGAGGCCTCGCGCGTCGGTGCCGACACCGAGCTCGCCCGCATGGCGCGCCTCGTCGAGGAGGCGCAGACGGGCAAGGCCGAGGTGCAGCGCCTCGCCGATCGGGTGTCGGGCGTGTTCGTGCCGATCGTCTTCGTGCTGTCGCTGCTGACGCTCGTCGGCTGGCTGCTGATCGACGGCTCGATCGAGCTCGCCTTCACGGCGGCCGTCGCGACGCTCATCATCGCGTGCCCCTGCGCGCTCGGGCTCGCGACCCCGACCGCGCTGCTCGTCGGCACGGGGCGCGGCTCGCAGCTGGGCATCCTCATCCGCGGTCCGCAGGTGCTCGAGAGCACGCGCCGCATCGACACCATCGTGCTCGACAAGACCGGCACCGTCACCACGGGCCACCTGGCCGTCACCGCCGCCGAGGCGGTCGGGCCGGTCTCGCTCGAGCGAATGCTGGCCCTCGCCGCAGCCGCGGAGGACGGGTCGGAGCATCCGCTCGCCCGGGCGATCGTCGACCACGCCCGCGCGACCGGTGGCACGCCCCTGCCCGCGGTCGAGGAGTTCCGCGCTCACGCGGGCGCCGGCGTCACCGCGGTCGTCGACGGGCATGCGCTCGCGATCGGCCGCGCCAGCTGGCTGCGCGACGAGTGGTCGCTCGACGTCGCCGGCACGCCCGTCGCCGAGGTCATCGCCCGGCACGAGGCCGAGGGCGCCACGGCCGTCGTCGTCGCGATCGACGGCGCGGTCACCGGGGTGATCGCGCTCGCCGACACGCTCAAGCCGTCGTCGGCTCTCGCGATCGAGCGATTCCGCGCGCTCGGGCTCGACCCCGTGCTGCTCACCGGCGACAACGAGGGGGCCGCCGCGGCCGTCGCCGCGCAGCTCGGCATCGACGAGGTCTACGCGGCGGTGACGCCCGCGGGCAAGCTCGCGGTGATCCGCGAGCTGCAGGCCGCGGGGCACGTCGTCGCCATGGTCGGCGACGGCGTCAACGACGCGGCGGCGCTCGCCGCGGCCGACCTCGGCATCGCGATGGGCGGCGGAACCGACGCCGCCATGGCGGCGAGCGACCTGACCGTCGTCAGCGGCGATCTGCTCGTCGTCGTCGACGCCATCCGGCTCGCGCGCCGCACGTTGCGCACGATCATCGGCAACCTCTTCTGGGCGTTCGGCTACAACGTCGCGGCGATCCCCGTGGCGATGATGGGTCTGCTCAACCCGCTGCTCGCCGGGCTCGCGATGGCGTTCTCGAGCGTGTTCGTCGTGACCAACTCGCTGCGCCTGCGGTCGTTCCGCCCCGCAGCTCGCTAGTCGCGGGCGGCGGCGGTGCGCACGCGGGGCAATCCGAGCGACACCGGCAGGCGCAGCTCGGCGGGCGCGCCGGCCGGCACCACGGGCGACCGCGGCGACACGGGGGCGACCGGGGTGTAGGCGGCGCCGAGCGCGGGGCGGGCATCCTGCTCGCCGCGATTCGGCCAGAGCGCGAAGGCGCGCTCCGCCTGCGCGGTGATCGTCAGCGAGGGGTTGACGCCGAGGTTCGCCGAGATCGCCGCGCCGTCGACCACGTGCAGGCCCTCGTGGCCGAAGACGCGGTGGTACGGGTCGACGACCCCGGTCTCGGGGGCGTCGCCGATGGGGCAGCCGCCGAGGAAGTGCGCCGTCATCGGGATGTCGAAGACCTCGCTGATGCCCGACTGCCCGAAGCCCTTCATGTGCGTCGCCATGCTCGCGTAGGCCTCGTTCGCCTGCGGGATGAACGTCGGGTTCGGCTCGCCGTGCCCCTGACTCGACCGCAGCCGGATGCGGCCGAAGACCGTGCGATGCGCGCGCACGGTGAGCGAGTTGTCGCGGTTCTGCATGACGAGGCCGACGATCGTGCGGCGGCTCCAGCTGCCGATGCCGAACACCATCGAGGCGACGCGTGCGGGGTGGCGCAGCAGCTGGCCGATCCACAGCAGCCAGCGCGGCGTGCGACCGCCGCCCGGAACCGCGAGCGTCGCGAGCAGGGCGAGCGCGTTCGAGCCGTGGCCGTAGCGGCAGGGCTCGACGTGCGTGTGCTCGTCGGGGTGGATCGACGAGGTGATGGCCACGCCGCGCGTGAAGTCGACCCCGCGGGAGTGCCGCAGGGCGGTGGATGCTCCGCCCAACGACTCGGAGTTCGTGCGGGTCAGCTCGCCCAGCCGGTCGGAGAGCCCGGGCAGTGCGCCCTCGGCCTTCATGCGGTGCAGCAGCTGCTGGGTGCCCCAGGCTCCCGCGGCGACGACCACCTGGTCGGCCGTCCAGGTCTTCTCGGTGCGGCGGCCCTTTCCGGTCGTCCGCGTTGTGATCGTGTAGCCGCCAGCGCTGCCGCGGGGGGCGAGACGTGTGACGGTCGTCAGCGCGTGCACCTCGGCACCCGCGCGCTCGGCGAGGTGCAGGTAGTTCTTGACGAGCGTGTTTTTCGCGTTGTGCCGGCAGCCGGTCATGCACTCGCCGCACTCGAGACACCCGCGCCGGGCGGGGCCGACGCCGCCGAAGTACGGGTCGGGGCTCTCGACGCCGGCCCCCGCACCGAAGTGCACGCCGACCGGAGTGAGATGGAACGAGTCGGGCACGCCCATGTCGGCGGCGACCTTCTGCATGATCTCGTCGGCGGGCGTGATCGAAGGATTGAGCGTGACGCCGAGCATGCGCGAGGCCTGGTCGTAGTACGCGTCGAGCTCGGCCTTCCAGTCGGTGATGTGCCCCCACTGGCGGTCGCGGAAGAACGCGTCGCTCGCCGGCCGGTACAGCGTGTTGGCGTAGACGAGCGAGCCGCCGCCGACCCCCGCGCCGGCGAGGATCATCACGTCGCTCAGCAGGTGGATGCGCTGGATGCCGAACAGCCCGAGGGCGGGAGCCCAGAAGAACTTCCGGAGGTTCCACGAGGTGCGGGCGAACTCGTCGTCCGCGAAGCGGCGACCCGCCTCGAGCACCGCGACCGAGTAGCCCTTCTCGACGAGGCGCAGGGCGGCCACCGAGCCGCCGAAGCCCGAGCCGATGACCACCACGTCGTAGTGGCGGTCGCCGGTGACCGCCGCCGGAGTCGGCATCGTCATCCCTTTCGGTAGCTGTCGATGGCGGCGGCGCCGATGGGGGCGGCGATGACCCACGAGTCGATGCCCGCGAACCGCGTGAGGCGCCGCGCGGTGACGTGCGCCGTGCGGTTGTCGACGAACCACAGCGGGGTGGGCGAGGGCTTCCAGACGCCCGAGCCGACCGTGCGCTCGACATGCTCGGGGTCGAGCAGCAGCGCGTTGTGCACCACACCGATGCCGCTGCCGACCTCGGCGAGCGTGTTGCCCGGGTAGGCGCCCCAGCTGCCGCCGGGCATGCCGAACACCGTGCCCGTCCAGGCATTGATGCCGATCGTGCCGTAGTGCAGCTCGGCGACGGCGCGATCGAAGTGCTCGCCCAGCGCCTCGCGCGTGCGGGGGTGGATGTGGATGCCCGCGCCCAGGTGCCCGACCAGGCGATCGTTGGCGAACCGCACGGCGGCGTCGAGGAACGCCTGGGGCTCGCGCGAACCCGGAAGCCGCACGACGCCGAGCACCGGGCCGAACGCCTCGACGGTGAAGAGGTGCTCGTCGGCCTTCTCGGGGTCGAGGTGGTCGACGAGGGTGCGCGGAGCCTCGGGGTCGCCGCCGAGCACGCTCGCCTCGGGGTGCACGGTGACGGTCGCGAGCTGGCGACTGGATGCTCCGGGGTAGTAGGCCGGACGCTCGGGCGCCGCGGCGAGCCGCCGCTTGAGCGCCTCGACGAACTCGTCGGCCCGCTGCCACGCAGCCGGGATGACGACGATCTGCGTCGCGACGCAGTTGAAGCCGCTGTTGTGCAGGCGCTCGGTGGCGATCGCGCGTGCGATCTCGTCGACGTTCTCGCTCGTCCAGCCGTCCTCCGGCACCACGATCGACGGGCCGACGCCGCCGAGCTCGCTCGTGATCGGCTTCGTCAGCAGGGGCGTGCCGGCCTTCTTGCGCTTCGCGGCCTCGGCGTCGGTGCCCCAGACGATGGCGTCATGGCTGTGCTTGCTGCCGGTGATGTGCACCGCATCCACCGCGTCATGCGCGATGAGGGCGGCGCCCAGCTCGTGGTCGCCCTCGGTGATGTGCACGACGCCCAGCTCGATGAGCGGGGCGAACGCGGCGCGCAGGGCATCGCCGATGGCGCCGTTGACGGGGTTGAGCTTGACGATCACAGCCGAGGCCTCGCCGTAGAGCGCGGTCAGCACATCGAGGGCGGGGATGCCCGTGATGTTGCCCGCACCGAGCACGAGGGTGACGCGGGCCGGGCGGTTCGGGTCGCGCAGCGCGCGCGCGATGCCGCGGCGCGCCTGGTCGAGCGAGACGCCGGGCCGCAGCCACAGTCGCGCCTCGTAGCCAGGCAGCACGAGGTCTTTCGTGAGATAAGGAAAGACCTTGAGCGTCGTGCGGCCCCCCGGAGCCGTGCCGAGCTCGACCTCGTCGAGCGGCGAGCGGCCCTTCTCGAGCAGCCCGAGGGTCTTCTCGAGAGCGCTCGTGGCGCTGATCAGCGCGTACGGGCCGCTCGACCACTCCTCGCCCGCGGCGGGGCTGTGCGGGTCGATGCGCTTCACCGCGCATGCCGCCTCGACCCAGGCGGGGGCCGCCTCGAGAGCGGCGGCACGGATGGCGCGCAGCAGCGCGCGCCGCTCGGGCATCGTCATGCGCACCCAGCGCTCCGCCCCCGCGCGCAGGGTGCGGAGGGTGGGCTCGAGCTCGGCGATCGTGGCCATCTCAGGCGTCCTTCCGCTGCCCCTCGTCAGTGAGGCGACAGCGCTTCGACCCTACTCGCGGCGGCCGGATGCTCCCTCCCCCTTTGTGCGGGGGCTACAGGCCGAGCAGCCCCCGCAGCGCGGCGACATCGTCGGCGACCGCCACTGCGTGCGCGTGCTCGGCGTCATCGCCGTAGCCCCAGCGCACCGCGATGGTCGGAATGCCGTGGGCGGCAGCCCCCTCGACGTCGTGCACGCGGTCGCCGATCATGATGGGGCGCGAGAGATCGGCATCCATCGCGCGCAGGCGCACCAGGGCCTCCGCCACGACGTCGGCCTTCGCGCTGCGGGTCTCGTCGGCCGACGCGCCGGTGATGATCGTGAAGTGCTGGGCGATCGTGAAGTGCTCGAGCATGAGCGTCGCCGGAAGCTCGGGCTTGGAGGTGGCGAGGCTGAGGGGGATGCCCGCCTCGGCGATATCGCGTACGAGCTCGCCCATGCCGGGGTAGAGCACGGCGTCGTAGGCGCCGCGGTCGAGGTACCGCTCGCGGTAGATCTCGAGCGCCCGCATCCGCTCGTTGAGGGTCATGCCGGCGCGGTCGCGGAACGAGTCGAGGATCGGCGGGCCGACGTAGCGCAGCAGCTCGTCGGCGTCGGGCACCTGCCGCCCCAGAGCCGCGAACGTGTAGGCCAGCGTGTCGGTGATGCCGGGCGCCGAGTCGGTGATCGTGCCATCGAGGTCGAGCAGGATCGCGGTGTAGGGGCGCACCCTTCGACACTACGGGAGGGGCGCATTGACGCTTTGCGAACCTCGCGCCGGGAGCGGCCAATCGAATTCGATTCATCTCTGATTCACTCTGCACTGTCTTCTGCCCTCGTCACCCGAAAGGACTTCCCCGTGACGAACCCCTCCCGCCTGCTGCGGTCGCGGGCGACCGCGGCGCTCGCCGTCGTCGCCCTCGCAGCCACTGCGACCGGCGTGCTCGCGAGCGCAGCCTCGGCCAGCCACTTCCGCGCCAGCGGCCCCGACTTCTCTGTCACCGGCGACACCGCCACGTGGGAGATTGTGACCGCCTGGGCCAGCAACGACCACGACACCTTCGTCGGGCTCGGCAACACGACCGATGTTCGCGCGATCTCCTCGTATGCCGACGCACCCGGCACGGGCATCTCGACCGGCGTGACGCTCGAGGTGATCAGCGAGGTCGAGTCGGATGAGCCGCTCTACGCCCAGGTCGTCGAGACGTTCCAGGGCGACCTGTCGAGCCTGCCCGACGGACTGTACGAGCTCTACGTCGAGAACTGCTGCCGCGTGGGCGACATCTCGAACAGCGCGGCGGAGAACTTCTCGCAGTGGGTGCGGTTCAGCAAGAGCGGGGGCGTCTACAGCGTCGCGCCGCGCCTCACCTCGCCGATCATCTACGCGCCCCTCGCGCTCGACGGCACCACGACGATGGTCTCGTACGCCGCGCCGGGCGCCGCGTCCTGGTCGATCGTGTCCGACTCCAGCAGCCCGTACCTCGGCTCGAACACCCTGCCGTGCTCGACCTTCAGCGGCGGCGCCCTCGAGGTCGGAGCGGAGCACTGCGGCGTCGGTGAGGTCTGGGCTGACATCTACGTCGCCGGGTCGTTCTGGGCCTTCAAGACCACGATCGTCGACGCCGCCGGGCGCGAGAGCGTCGCCGAGACCCTCTTCCGCGTCGAGAGCATCCCCGCGCCCTACATCGACCGCCACGCCTGGATCAACGGGGGAGCCTCCGCCCAGATCTGGGCCTTCGCCGAGGACGTCGTCGTCACCAGCTGGGCAGTGACCTGCACCAACATCGCCGATCCGACGGACATCCTCACCGGCACCGGCACCTCGATGCCCGTCATCGTGAACGGGTTCACGGCGGCCGAGACCTACGACTGCATCGCCGCGGCGACCAACGGAGCCGGCACCGGCACGACGGGGCCCGGGGACTACGGCGACATCACGGCGCCGGATCTCGCCCTCGCTCTCGACTTCGGCCCCGGCGACTTCTATGCCGGCAACGGTGCACTGCTCGAGGGCTCGGGCCTCGACCCCGAGAGCGCCTACACCCTCACCATGTACTCCGACCCGATCGAGCTGTACTCCGGCATCACCGACCCGAGCGGCTCGTTCTCGAACGAGGTCATCATCCCGGAGGAGGCGTGCATCCCCGGTGAGCACGAGCTGCGCCTCGTCGGCTTCTCGCAGGACGCCGAGGTGAGCGCCTCGCAGTACGTCGAGATCGACGAGAACTGCTACGTGGTCGCGGTCAACGGGCAGCAGCTCGCCGCGACCGGTGCCTCGCCGGTCGCCGTCGGCGCGGGCCTGGCCGGTCTCGCCCTCGCCCTCGCGGGTGCGGCGCTCATGGCCCTGCGCGGCGCGCGGCGGGAATCCACGACGACCGCCTGATCGAACCGCCACGAACTGCCCCGGCTGGATGGAGCCGGGGCAGTTCGTCGGTGCGGCCGCCTAGCGTGCGGCGCGCGAACGGAGTGAGCGCAGCGTCAGAGCCCCGGCCACCGATAGCGCAAGAGCGAGTGCAAGCAGCAGGGGCAGAGCGGGCGACGGACCGGTCGCCGCGAGCCCACCGCCGGTGAGGGCGGCATCGTCGCTCGCGTCGCCCTCGCCCTCGTCGTCGGGCAGCGGCAGCGTCGGCAGGTCGCTGTCGACCGGCAGGGCGGCGAGCTCGTCGTCCCAGACGACGTCCGTCACGCCGACCACCGAGACACCGGCGGCGCGGACGGTGCGCGAGATGGTGCCCGCGAGAGCGTCGTCATCGGTCACGATGTACTCGTCGACGGCCCAGCACGTCGTCCACGCGCCCGGTTCGAGGGCGATCGCATTGCACGTGACGGTGCCGAAGACGGGGTCGTCGACGGTGACGTTGTCGAGCGGCGCGTTGCCGGCGTTCGTGACGGTGAACCAGGCACGGATGCGATCGCCCGCGATCGGCGTGCTGCCCGGGTCGGTCGCGCTCAGGTTCTCGTGCGTCACGGCCACGGTGATCGCCGGCTGCAGAGCGGCCGTGCTGATCGTGGCGATCGACTCGGCCGACTCGACGGCCGCGGCGCCGTACGGCGGGGTCGCCTGCGCCACGGCGCCGTTCGACACCGAGCCGGCGGCGAGGTCGGAGGCGTCGACCGTGCGCACCGCGGTGCCGCTGCAGGTCGCCGTCTCGCCGACCGCGAGCGTGGTCGGAACGCACGTGATCGTGCCGCCCTCGGGGTCGACGACGCTGACGTCGCTCAGAGCGACGTCGCCCGTGTTGGTGACGAGGTACGACCAGGTGATCGTGTCGCCGACGGCCGCGGCGTCCTGCCGCTCGATCGGGCTCACCGTGCCGGTGGTCACGATCGAGAGCGCGGGCGCATCCGGCGCGACGGCGGTCTCGGTCGTGTTCGAGGTCGAGGTCATGGCCGTCGTCGTGACGGTGTCGGTGAACTGCGCGGTCGCCGTGTTCTCGACTCCCGCCAGCGCGGCGACGTCGTCGACGACGACCGAGAAGCTGACGGTGGCGGATGCTCCGACCGCGAGGCTTCCGCCCGCCGAGCCCGTCGCCCCCGCGCCCACCGGCACCCGCAGCTCGCGCGTGGCCGGGTCGTACGTGCCGAGGTCAGAGCTCAGGGATCCGGGCACGAGCGTCACGCCGGCCGGCAGCACGTCGCTGAGCACGACGCCGGTGGCCGCCGCGCCGCCGTCGTTGCGCGTCGAGATCGTGTAGGTGAGGGTCTCGCCGAGCCGCACGGGGTCGCTCGCGGCGGAGGTGTCGACGCTCTTGGTGGTCACGAGGCAGGCGCTCGAGGTCACCGAGACGTCGTCGATGAAGTTGCCGAAGGTCGCGTTGCCGTTGGCGCTGCTGATCGACACGAACGCGAGCCGCGTCGTCGTCTGCCCGGCCGGAACCGTGTACAGGCCGGAGTAGGTGGTCCAGGTGAGCCCGGTCGACGCGGTCGTCTGCAGCGCGAGGGTCGCGTCGGGCGCGCCGAGGCGCACCTCCATGACGTCGACCCCGGTGCGGCCGCGGTGCTGCACCTGCCAGCGGATCGTCTCGCCCGGGGTCGTCGCGACGTCTTGGAACATCGTCGCCCGCTGGTTCGCGTTGATCTCGGCGAACTGCGAGCCCTGCGGCACCGGCACGCCCTGGAACGGCGAGCGCCAGATCTCGATGCGGTTGTCGGTGGCGCTGGTCTCCCAGCCGGGAACGGCCGATTCGAGCACCGACGACCAGCTGTTGGCGGCGATGGTCGGGGTCTCGAACGACCCGTTCTCGAGCGCGACGGGTGAGCAGGCGCTGGGGCTCTGCTGCGCCGCGGCCGGCGAGAGGGGAAGGGCGGGCACGGCGACGACCGCCAGGCCGAGCGTGACGGCCCAGGCGGCCGCCGCGGCACGACGGCGCGCGCGAGAATTCGGGTAGTGCTGCACGGGTTCGGGCTCCCTGAACAACGAGTAAAGGTGAAGAGTATCCAGTCCCGAGCCGGGGCGGGAGGGGTTCCGGCTGGGAAAGGCTCCGCATCCCACCCCCAAAAGGCGGGGTGCGCGCGGGCACTAGAAGAGGCGCGGAACCCCGTCGTCCATACCGCGCATGGCGTCGTAGTCGAGCAGCAGGCAGCGGATTCCGCGGTCTTCGGCGAGCGTGCGCGCCTGCGGCGTGATCTCCTGCGCGGCGAACACCCCGGCCACCGGCGCGAGCAGCGGGTCGCGGTTCATAAGCTCGAGGTAGCGCGTCAGCTGCTCGACGCCGTCGATGCCGCCCCGGCGCTTGATCTCGACGGCGACGGATGCTCCACTCGCGTCGCGCGCCAAAATGTCGACCGGCCCGATCGCCGTCATGTACTCGCGGCGCACGAGCGTGAAGCCCTCGCCGAGCAGCTCGATGTGCTCGGCCAGCAGCTTCTGCAGGTGCGCCTCGACCCCGTCTTTCTGCAGCCCGGGGTCGACCCCCAGCTCGTGCGCCGAGTCATGCAGCACCTCGTGGATGCTGACCACGAGCAGGTCGGCGGTCTTCGCGTGCGTGACCCGCCACAGCTCGACCACGCCGGCTTCGCGCTGGTCGTCGTCGGGCTCGTCGACGACGAGCGTGCACGGCGGGCTCATCCAGTTGAGCGGCTTGTAGCTGAGGGAATCCGCGTGCACGAGCAGGCTGCCGTCGCTCTTGTGAATGAGCAGGCGCGTCGCGAGCGGCAGGTGCGCGCTGAGCCGACCGGCGTAGTCGACCGAGCAGCGGGCAATGACGAGACGCACCCTGCCAGCCTACGGCGCGACGGTCAGGCCCAGAGGCCGGGGCGGCGCTCCTCGGCGGTCGCATTGCCGCCGTCGACGACGAGCAGCTGGCCGGTGATGTACGAGGCGCCGGGGGATGCGAGCCAGGCGATCGCGCTGGCGATCTCGTCGGGCCGGCCGCTGCGCCCGAGCGGCACGAGCTCACCCTCGTGCGCCTCCTGCGGCAGCTGCGACCCCGTCGCGATCCACCCCGGCGCGACGGCGTTGACCGTGATGCCGCTGCGCGCCTCGTCGATCGCGAGCCCGCGCGTGAAACCGAGCACGCCGGCCTTCGCCGTCGCGTAGCCGAGGTCGTCGCGCGCGGCCTGCACGGCCCCCGTCGTCGAGGCGACCGTGACGATGCGGCCCCAGCCGGCCTCCCGCATCGCCGGAACGACCGCGCGCGTCACGAGGAACACGCTGGTGAGGTTCACGTCGACCGCGCTGCGCCACTCGTCGACGCTCATGCCGATGTCGCCGCGCGGCATCTCCTCGCCGACCGCCACCATGCCCGCGTTGTTGACCAGGATGCTGAGCGCGCCAGCGGCCTCGACCGCAGCCGCGACGGCGCGCGTCGCGCCCTGCTCGGTCTCGAGCCGCGCGACCACGCCGTGCGCCGCGAACCCCGCGTCGGCCAGCTCGGCCACGCGCTCGTCGATGCGGTCGGTCGTGGCCGTCATCACCACGCGGGCACCCCGCTCGGCGAGCGCGCGGGCGGTGGCGAAGCCGATGCCCGAGGTCGATCCGCACCCCGTCACGAGGGCGGCGCGGCCCGACAGATCGAGGTCGGCGGGCAGGGCGGGGCGTGCGGGGGTCGGGCGGGTCATGCGAGGAGCCTAGAGGCGGAGCATCCGCTGCCGGGATGGACCCGGCATGACACCGCTAGTTCGCGGCGGCGCGGTCGGCGCCCGCGGCCGCGCCCGTCTCGCGCGCCGCGGGCGTCGCCACGAACGCGACCCCGATGAGCACGAGCACGACCCAGAAGGCGGTGAGCAGCCCGACGGCCTCGCCGAGGAACCCGATGAGCGGCGGCCCGACGAGGAAGGCGAAGTAGCCGACGGTCGCCACCGCCGAGACGCGCGCGGCGGCCTTGGCGGGGTCGTCGGCCGCGGCCGACATGCCGACCGGGAAGCCGAGCGACGCACCCAGACCCCACGCGACGATGCCGATGCCCGCGGCGATCGGGTTGTCGACCGTGATGAGCAGAGCGAGGCCCGCGATGGCGAGCAGCGCCGACGCGCGCAGCACCGGCACGCGGCCGAAGCGGTCGAGCACCCACACCCCGCCGATACGGCCGGCGGTCATCGCGACGGCGAAGAGCGTGAAGGCAAGAGCGCCGGTGGCCTCGTCGGCCCCGCGGTCGTCGACGATCGCGAGGGCGAGCCAGTCGTTGGCCGAGCCCTCGGCGAAGGCCATGCCGAGCACGATGAGCCCGATGAGCAGCGTGCGCGGCTCGCGCCAGATCGCCATGCGCTCGCCGAAGGTCGTGCGCGCCGGGCCGTCACCGTCATCGTCGAGACCGGGCAGGGCGCGGTTCTTCGGCAAGTACCGCACGACGACGAGCGCGGCGGCACCGAGCACGAGCGCCATGAGAGCGGTGTGCGCATCCACGCCGATGTTCAGGGCGCTGACCCCGGCGGCGATGCCCGCCCCGGTGATGGTGCCGAGGCTCCACGAGGCGTGGAACCACGGCATGATGCTGCGGCCCTGCGCCTGCTCGACCCCCGCGCCCTCGACGTTCATCGCGACGTCGGTGAGTCCCGAGGCGGCGCCGAACAGCGCGAGGCCGATGAAGGTGATCGCGAAGCTCTGCAGCGTCGCCGCGCCGAGGCCCATGACCGCGAGCGCACCGAGGCTCGTCAGCAGCGCGACGAGGATGGTCGTGCGCGAGCCGATGCGGGCGATGATGTGCGACGAGGCGAGCAGGCCCACGATCGATCCGCCGGCCATGCCCATGATGAGGATGCCGAACTCGTCGGTGCGCACGTCGAGCGCGTCGCGCACGGCGGGCGTGCGGGCGAACCAGGTGGCCATCGCGAGCCCGTTGATGGCGAAGACCGCGAAGACGGCGAGGCGCCAGGCGGCGAGCGACGGACGGGTGCCGGTGGAGGTGGTCACGGCGGCCTTTCGATGGGGGCGGATGCTCGCACGCCGCCCCGCGGCGCTCCGAGCCATTCCAACCCTAACGAACGGCACGCTCGACTCGACTTGCATTCCGGCGGCGCAGGACTAGAGTCTGCGGGTGCCTCTTTCGAGGGCGCCCCAGCGACGCTCAGCATTCCGCATCCGCATCAACCCGCCTCAGGTGGTGGTGCTCGGATTCCTCGGGGCTATCCTCCTCGCGACCGCCCTGCTCTCCCTGCCCATCGCGCACGCCCCCGGCGTCGAGGTGACCCTGCTGCAGGCGGCATTCACCGCCGTCTCGGCCGTGTGCGTGACGGGGCACATCGTCGTCGACACGGCGACCGTCTGGTCGCCGTTCGGGCACGCCGTCATCGTCGCCTTCATCCAGATCGGCGGCCTCGGCATCATGCTCGTCGCCTCACTCATCGGTCTCGCGCTGCTGCGGCGCGTGACGCTGCGGGGGCGCATGCTCGCGGGCGCTGAGAACCGGGGCGTCACCACCGGTGACGCGGCGCGGCTCGCGCGGGGCATCCTGCTGGTCTCCCTCGTCATCGAGGCGATCGTCGCCGTCATCCTGACGCTGCAGTTCTGGCTCGGCTACGGCGTCGCCCTGCCGACCGCGATCGGCCGCGGCGTCTTCCTCGCCATCTCGTCGTTCAACAACGCCGGCTTCGCGCCCTTCACCGACAACATGATCGGCTTCGCCACCGACCCGGTCGTTCTACTGCCCATGGCGATCGCGACAATCCTCGGCGGGCTCGGCTTCCCGGTGCTGCTTCAGCTGCGGCGCGAGCTGCGGCGTCCGCTGCACTGGAGCATGAACACCAACCTCGTGCTCGCCATGACCGGACTGCTGCTCGTGCTCGGCACGGTCGTCATCGCCGCGTTCGAATGGAGCAACCCCGACACCATCGGCCTGATGTCGCCGGTCGACCGGGTGCTGGTCGCGTTCTTCCACTCGGTGCAAACCCGCACCGCCGGCTTCAACTCGATCGACATCGGTCAGATGACGAGTGAATCGTGGCTCGTCATGGACGTGCTGATGTTCATCGGCGGCGGCCCCGCCGGCACCGCGGGCGGCATCAAGGTCACGACCTTCGCCGTGCTGCTGTTCATCATCATCACCGAGCTGCGCGGTGAGGGCGCCGTCAACATCTTCGGCAAGCGCCTCTCTCGCGCCGTGCACCGCGAGGCCATCACCATCACCCTGCTTTCGATGGCGGCGGTGATGAGCGCGACCATCGCGCTCATGGTCATGACCCACCTCGACCTCGATGTGCTGCTGTTCGAGGTGGTGTCGGCCTTCGGGACGGTCGGCCTCAGCACGGGCATCACCTCGGCCCTGCCGCCCGCGGGCCAGCTCATCCTCATGCTGCTCATGTTCCTGGGCCGGCTCGGCCCGCTCACCCTCGGAACCGCACTCGTGCTGCGTCAGCGCCGGGTGCTCTACGAGCTCCCGAAAGAGAGGCCCGTCATTGGCTAACTCCGGAATCTTCAGCCGCGACCGCGCGACCCGCATCGCCGAGGCCGACTCGGTCGCTGTCATCGGCCTGGGCCGTTTCGGCCGCGCGATCGCGCTCGAACTGATGGCGACCGGCACCGAGGTGCTCGGCATCGACACCAGTGAAGAGATCGTGCAGTCCCTCAACGGCGAGCTGACCCAGGTCGTGCGGGCCGACACCACGAAAGAGGAGGTGCTGCGGCAGCTCGCCGTCGACGCCTTCGACCGGGTGGTGGTGGCGATCGGCTCCGACATCCAGTCGAGCATTCTGACCACGTCGATCCTGCTGCGGATGGGCATCCCGCACATCTGGGCGAAGGCCGTCAGCGACGCGCACGGGCAGATCCTCACCCAGCTGGGCGTCGCCCACGTGATCTACCCCGAGCACGACATGGGGCGCCGCGTCGCGCACCTCGTGCGCGGCGCCGCGCTCGACTACATCGAGGTCGACGACGACTACGCGATCGTCAAGATGGGCCCGAACCGCATCGTCGAGGGCAAGCGCCTCGGCGACACGAACCTGCGCCAGGAGTACGGTGTCACCGTCATGGCGGTGCGGCGCGAGGGCACCACCTGGTGCAACGCGGATGCGGAGACCGTGATCGCCGCCGGGGATACCATTCTCATCGCCGGCCCGATCAAGAAGGCCGAGGCGTTCGGCCAGCTGCGCTGACCGTCATCACCGTCAAGGAGACACTCATGGGCTCGAACCTCACCGGCTGGCACGGCCTCATTCTGCTGCTCGTGGTGCTGCTGCTCTTCGCGGCGCCCAAGCTTCCCGGTCTCGCGCGCAGCCTGGCGCAGTCGATCACGATCTTCCGCGGCGAGGTGCGCAAGAAGGATGACGCGGCCGACACTGCGCCCGCCGATGACGTGTCATCGCGCCCCGGCGCCTGACGCCCGCCGTCTCCCTGACCGTGCCCGTCATCGATAGCGCCGTCTACGTCGACGGCGTGCGGCGCCCCGACGTCGTCGGCCTCGACCAGACCTACGACGTCACGCGCGCGACCGGCGGGGTCGCCTGGATCGGGCTGTACCGCCCGACCCGCGACGAGCTGCAGTCGGTCGCGGACGAGTTCGGCCTGCATCACCTCGCCGTCGAGGACGCCCTGAAGGGCCACCAGCGCTCGAAGCTCGAGCGCTACGGCGAGACGCTCTTCGTGGCGCTGCGCACGGCGCGCTACATCGACGAGACCGAGACGGTCGAGTTCGGCGAGCTGCACGTCTTCATCGGGCCGCAGTTCGTGGTGACCGTTCGCCACGCCGAGTCGCCCGACCTGGGCCTCGTGCGCGACCGGCTCGAGAACGACCCCGCTCTGCTCGCGAAGGGCCCCGAGGCGATCCTGTACGCCGTGCTCGACGAGGTCGTGGACGAGTACGAGCCCGTCATCGCGGGGCTCGAGAACGACATCGACGAGATCGAGGACCAGCTCTTCGGCGAGACCGAGCACGAGGCCCTCACGCGGCGCATCTACGACCTCTCGGGCGAGGTCATCGGCTTCCAGCGGGCCGTACAGCCGCTCGTGACCATCATCGGCGGCCTCCAGCGGGGCAGTGAGAAGTACGGCGTCGACCTCGACCTCAGCCACCACCTGGGTGACGTGCTCGACCACGTCACGCGGGCCGGTGAGCGCGCCGACGCCTTCCGCTCACTGCTCGACAAGGCCCTGCAGGCGCAGTCGACGCTCATCACACGCCGCATGACCGAGGTCAGCGTCGCGCAGAATGAGCAGATCAAGCGCATCACCTCGTGGGCGGCCATCCTGTTCGCCCCGACGCTCGTCGGCACCGTCTACGGCATGAACTTCCGCTTCATGCCCGAGCTGCAATGGGTCTGGGGCTATCCCTTCGCCCTGCTGCTCATGCTGCTGCTCGGCCTCGGGCTCTACGTCGCCTTCAAGCGTCGCGACTGGCTCTAGCGGCCGGCATGCTCGCCGTACTGCGCAACAGACGGTTCGCCGCTCTCTTCGCGTCGCAGGTGTCATCGCTCGTCGCGACCGGGCTGCTGACCGTCGCCCTCGCCCTCGTCGCGGTGCGGCTCGACCCGGGGGCCGCGGCGGGCATCATCGGCACCGCCCTCACCATCCGCATCGCCGTCTACGTCGTCGTCTCGCCGCTCGCGAGCGCGCTGCTCGCCGGGCGCTCCAGCCGGGCGGTGCTCGTCGGCGCCGACCTCGTGCGCCTGATCGTCGCCGGAGCGCTCGTCTTCGCGACCGCACCGTGGCAGCTGTACGTCGGCATCGTGCTGCTGCAGACCGCTTCCGCCGTCTTCACGCCCACCTATCAGGCGGTGGTCCCGCGCGTGCTGCCCGACGAGCGCGACTACACGGCGGCCCAGTCGCTGTCGCGGCTGGCCTACGACCTCGAATCGCTGCTGAGCCCGCCGCTCGCGGCGCTGCTCGTGCTCGTGCTGCCCCCGCAGGCGCTGTTCGGCATCGTCGCCCTCGGCTTTCTCGGCTCGGGGCTCGCGGTGCTGCTCGCCCGCCTGCACGACCAGGTCGGGTCGACGGCCGAGCCCGTGCGGCGACGCCTGCTGCGCGGGCTCGGAGTTCTGGCGCGCACCCCCGGCCCCCGGTTCGCCGCCGTGCTCGACGCCGCGACCGCCACCATCTACGCGACCGTGCTCGTGTCGAGCGTCGTGCTGCTCATCGACGCGGGCGCCGACCCTGCTGACCCCTCGGCGGCGCTCGCCGCCGTGCTCATCGCCTTCGGCCTCGGCTCCATCGCGGTCGCGGTCGTGCTGCCCGCCCTCCTGCGGCGCCTGCGCGACACCACCGTCATGCTGCTCGGCGCGGGGGTCGCGGTGCTGGCGCTCGCCGGCACGGCCGCGGCCGCGCTCCTCGACGGCCTGAGCGTGCTCGGCATCGGTGCGCTCTGGGTCGTGCTCGGAGCATCCAGCAGCGCCATCAGCACCCCGAGCGCCCGCCTGATCCGCACCGAGGTGGCTGCCGATCAGCACGCGGCGGTGTTCGCCGCCCGGTTCTCGACCTCGCACGCCTGGTACGCCGTGACCTACCCCGTCGCGGGGCTGCTCGGCACCATCGCGCCGTCGGGTGCCGCGACCGCCGCGCTCGCGGGTCTCGCGGCCGTCGCGCTCCTCGCCGGTCTCGCCATGGTTCCTCCGCGTTCGCCCGACTAGGCTTCCCCGCGTGACTCAGGCCCTCGCGAGCGGCATCGACCGCGACGAACTCGACCCCGCCATCCGTCCGCAGGACGACCTGTACCGGCACGTCAATGGCCGCTGGGTCGCCCGCACGCCCATCCCGGCCGACAAGGCTCGGTACGGCTCGTTCATGATCCTCGCGGAGGAGGCCGAGGCGGCGGTCAAGGAGATCATCGAGCAGGCCCAGGCGGCCGAGCTGGGAACACCCGAGCGGAAGGTCGGCGATCTCTACGCGAGCTTCATGGACGAGGCGCGCATCGAGGCGCTCGGCGCGGCCCCGCTGGCCCCGCTGCTGGCCGAGGTCGACGCGATCGACTCGACGGATGCCCTGCTCACGACCGTCGGCAGCCTCGAGCGGCGCGGCATCGCGGGCTTCGTGCAGCTCTTCGTCGACAACGACCCCGGCGACCCCGAGCGCTACCTCGTCTTCGTCGAGCAGGGCGGCATCGGCCTGCCCGACGAGTCGTACTACCGGGAGGACGCGCACGCCGACACCCGCGCCGCCTACCGGGCTCACATCGAGCGGATGCTGGCCCTCGCCGGCCTCGACGACGCGGCCGCCCGTGCCGACCGTGTTGTGTCGCTCGAGACCGCGATCGCCGCCCACCACTGGGACAAGGTGCGCAACCGCGACGCCCAGGCCACCTACAACCTCGCGACGTGGGACGAGTGGGCGGGCCGCGCCGCTGGTGCCGACGGCGCCGGCGTCGACCTCGCGCTGTGGCGCGACGGCTACGGCATTCCCGCCGCGGCACTCGCCGAGGTCGTGCTGCGGCAGCCCGACGTGACCGACGGCCTCGCCGCCGAGCTCACCGGCCGCGCGCTGGACGACTGGCGCGACTGGCTGCGGTTCTCGATCATCCGGTCGATGGCGCCCTACCTGTCGAGCGCGTTCGTCGACGAGAACTTCGCGTTCTACGGCCGCACCCTCACCGGGGCGCCCGAGCTGCGCGCCCGCTGGAAGCGCGGCGTTTCGCTCGTCGAGCGCGCCATGGGCGAGGCGGTCGGGCAGGCCTACGTCGATCGGCACTTCCGCCCCGAGGCGAAGGCGGCGATGGATGACCTCGTCGCGAACCTCATCGAGGCCTACCGGCAGAGCATCGAGGGCCTGGAGTGGATGACTCCGGCGACCCGTGGACGGGCCCTCGACAAGCTTTCGACGTTTACGCCGAAGATCGGGTATCCGGTGCGCTGGCGCGACTACTCGGCGCTCACGATCACAGCCGACGACCTGCTCGCGAACGTGCAGGCGGCGGGCGAGTTCGAGTTCCAGCGCGAGCTGCGCAAGATCGGTGCGCCGATCGACCGCGACGAGTGGTTCATGACGCCCCAGACGGTCAACGCCTACTACAACCCCGGCTTCAACGAGATCGTCTTCCCGGCGGCGATCCTGCAGTACCCCTTCTTCGATGCGGGGCGGGATGCGGCGGCCAACTACGGCGCCATCGGCGCGGTCATCGGCCACGAGATCGGGCACGGGTTCGACGACCAGGGCTCGCGCTTCGACGGTGACGGGCGACTGCACGACTGGTGGACGGAGGAGGATCGCGCCGCGTTCGAGGCGCGCACCGCATCCCTCATCGCCCAGTACGACGCGCTCGAACCGGCCGAGACGCCGGGCCACCACGTGAACGGCGCGCTCACGATCGGCGAGAACATCGGCGACCTCGGCGGGCTCGGCATCGCGTGGAAGGCCTACCTGCTCTCGCTCGACGGCGCCGAGCCGCCGGTGATCGACGGGCTCACGGCCGCCCAGCGGTTCTTCCTCTCGTGGGCGCAGGCCTGGCAGATCGCGATCCGACCGGAGGAGGCGCTGCGCTTGCTCTCGATCGACCCGCACTCGCCCAACGAGTTCCGCTGCAACCAGATCGTGCGCAACATCGATGCGTTCTACGACGCGTTCGAGGTCGGCCCCGACGACGCGCTCTGGCTGGCCCCCGACGAGCGGGTCACCATTTGGTAGACGGCCCGCTGCTGCGCGACCGGGGCGACCGAGCGGGCGCCCCCTATCGGGCGCGCCATCTGGCCGAGGTGCGGCAGCCGAGCTTCCGGCCCGCCTATCGCGCTCTCGGCGCGGTGGCCTACGAGGGCGCACGGGTATCGGTCGCCGTGGTCGACATCGAGTCGGGCGAGAGCGTCTTCGCGGTCGACGAGCGCATCGTGCTGCCGACGGCGAGCATCGGCAAGATCCTGCTGCTCATCGAGGTCAGCGCGCGCCTGACCGAGCGCACGGTGAGCGACTTCGCGATCGCCGACCGCACCGCCCACGATGCCGTGGCCGACAGCGGCATCTGGCAGCACCTGCAGGCGCCGGCGTTCCCGATCGCCGACCTCGCCGCCCTCGTCGGCGCGACGAGCGACAACCTCGCCACGAACGTGCTGCTGCGCCAGGTGGGGCTCGACGCGGTGCGCTCGCGCACCGAGCGGCTCGGCCTCGTGCGCACGGCGCTGCTCGACCGCGTGCGCGACGTGCGCGGCCCGGATGACGCTCCGCAGCTGTCGGTCGGGTCGACCGCCGAGCTCGCCTGGCTCTTCCAGGCGCTCGCCAACGGGCACATCATCGATCCCACGACGAGCCAGCGCGTGCTGAGCTGGCTCTCGCTCAACGCCGATCTCTCGATGGTCGCGAGCGCGTTCGGCCGCGACCCGCTCGCGCACCGCGGCGTCGAGCACAACACGTGGATGGTCAACAAGACCGGAACCGACGCCGGCGTGCGCAGCGAGGCCGGCATTCTGCGCGGCCCGCGCGCTGGTCTGGCCTACGCCGTGTCGGTGCATTTCGACGACACCGACCTCCCGCGCCGACTGCGGGTGATGGATGCTCTCCGCACGCTCGGCCTCGATCTTCTGGAGTTCGTCCACTAGGTCGGGGGCATTCCCGAAGGACGGGTAGACCCGTCTGTCTATCGTGACGAAGATCCCAACCGGGGAGTAATCTTCGACGACGCAGGCCCGGTACACCCGACGTTCGCCGGGGGCTGCGCGCAGAACCCCCCGAACACCCCTGCACCCGAACACCCGAAAACCCGAATCTCTCGTGGCGCTGCTGTGCCTACGGTCTTTCGGCTCCGACCCCCAGGAGCATCTAATGTTGCGTACGCGCATCCTCGCGGCAGCGACTGCCGCCTTTCTCGCGCTCGGAATGAGCTTCGGCGGTGCCGGAGCGGCATTCGCCCACCACAATTCCGGCCACACGACCGGTGGCGGCGGAACGACGAACCCCGCCGACAGCCCGTGTAGCCAAGACCCGTTGTTCGACGGCGGCACGAAGTACAACATCGGCGAGGAGGTCGGCGTCTCGGGCAGCATGTCCTTCGAGTGGGGAACCCTGTCGTGGACGGCACAGCAGCTCGTCTTCACGGCCAACCCCGGCTGGACCGTCGACCTCTGCGTCAAGGGCGGATCGCAGGAGTCGAACTCGATCGTGCTCGACACGGGCAGCGTCACGATCAACCGTGTGCAAGAGATCTCGCACTTCATGTGGGCGAACCCGAGCTTCACCGCTCCGGTGGCGACCGCGGCCATCACGACCACCCCGCGCGACTGCGACACGGCCACGACGTGGAACCTCGCGGGCGCCAGCATCACGAACGCCACGTGGGGCTCGCCCGTGATCTCCGGGTCGACGATCTCCATCACCGCGACAGCGACGGGCGCAGCGCTCTTCGCGGCCGGTGACGGCGTCTCGGGCGACCGGAAGTCGAAGACCTTCACCGCCGCGTACGAGGAGGCCGGTGGCGAGAACTGCGTCCAGCCGCCCGTCGCGACAGCGAGCGTCTCGGTCGAGCCGCGCAACTGCTACATCGCCACGTCGATCGTGATCAACGAGGGCGCCAGCTCGAACGTCACCTGGGGCGACCCGGTGATCAGCGGCGGCACCATCTCGATCACCGCGACGGCGACGGGCGATGCCCTCTTCGAGGAGGGCCTGTCGGGCGTGTCGGACGACCGCACCCAGCGCACGTTCTCGGCGACCTACGAGGAAGCGGGCGGCGATGACTGCGTGCTGCCCTCGATCGACGTCACCGCGGCGATGACCCCGCTGACCTGCGAGCCGAACACCGGCTCGTTCACCGCCGGGCTCTTCGACCCGAGCGACCCGAACGCGGACAAGCTGCTCTGGACGACCACGGAGGGCACGGTGCCCAGCGCCTCGGCGAACCCGGTCAGCGGCCCGGGAACCGTGACGGTCACCGTGCGCGTCGCTGACGCCCACCTGGGTGACTACGCCATCAACGACACCTCCGGCCTCGGAGTGGTGAGCACGATCATGGTGGGAGACGTCGAGACGGCCCTCATCACCTTCACGTTCACGTTCACCGAGGCGCAGGACTGCGAGCTCGATGCCGTCGTGGTTCCGGCCGTCACGTACTCCGACGAGTGCGTCGGCGAGGGTCGCGACGCGGTGCAGGTCGCGGAGTTCACCGTCACCCGTGCCGACAACGTCAGCTACTCGTACTCCGTCAACGGCGGTGACCCGGTCGACGTCGTCTTCCCCGACGGCGAGGAGACGGTGACGGTCGCGGTGGCGCCGCTCGATGAGGTCGTCGTGACGGCCGTCGCGGCCGACGGATTCCGTCTGCCCGACGACTACGAGCCGTGGAGCCACTCGTTCATCGGTGCGGCGTTCTGCCTCGACACCTTCCCGACGACCGAGGCCGCAGCGGAGATCACCCCGCCCGACTGCCTCGGCAACCCGGGCCGCATCTCGCTGACGAACGGTCTCGGAGTCATCTGGACCCTCAACGGCACGGTCGTCGCCGGCAACACGACCCACACCGTGCCGGCCGGTACGGCGGTGACCCTGGTGGCGAGCCTCGAGGGCCCCTCCGACGAGTTCCCGGGCGGATTCGGCTGGAACGACGAGGATCAGCAGACCGAGTGGAACGCGGTCATGGAGGTCGACCCGCAGTCGGGAGGCGAGGAGTGCCTGCTGGATGAGGACGAGCTGCCGACCCTCGCGTTCACCGGCGCGAACGGGCTCACCACCGGTCTCGGCATCTTCGCCGTGATCGCCATGCTCGTCGGTATGGGCTTCGTCGCCCGTCGGCACCAGGTGACTGCGTAACCACCCGCGCAACGACGCGCCCCCCAAAGAGCGGCTAGACAGACCGTTCTATGGGGGGCGCGTCGCCCGTCGCGCGCTATACTTCCGGAGCAAGACTCGAATCATGCACACCCGACGTTCGCATGAGGTCGAGACGCACCCCCACCCGAATACCCGAACACCTGTACTCGGCGCACCCGCACCCACGGGCGCACCGGGCCCGGGCTCCCTCCCCCAGGAGCACTCATGCTGCGCAAAGAAGTGCGTCGACGCCTGCGTCGCCGTGAGATCCGCACCCGTCTCGTCGCGGGTGTCACGGCCATCGCCATCGGCCTCGGCCTCGCCGTCGGCGGCACCGCCGCCGCGACGGCCAACCCGAACGCGACGCTGAGCACGCCCGTCGTCAATGCGGGCGGCGTTGTGACCTACAACCAGAACGGCCTGGTCTGCAACTCGTCGCTCATCAACTTCCAGAAGCCGGCGGCGATCGACGGGTCGAACCTCGACGGTGACGGAACCTACACGGCGGCCTGGGGCTCGATCAGCTGGGACGCCAGCGAGCGCACCGTTACGTGGTCGATCACGCCCGGGTGGGATGTCGACGTCTGCGTCAAGGGCGGCACCTACCTGTCGACGATCGACACGAGCACGGCGAGCGGCTCGAGCTACACGCACACCTACGCCGGGCTCTCGCACCTCGGCTTCCGCGTCAACGCGTCGACGCCGACGAACGACCTGACGTGCGAGATCGCGACCAACTACACCGGCCGCGCTCTCACCAACGGCGACCACATCAACATGGACATCGTCCAGAATGGCCGGAAGTTCCAGGTCAACGCGCAGGTCGACCGTCGTCAGGCGCAAGACCCGGCGAGCGAGTCGGGCCTTGTGCTGCGCGTGAACGCGCCGGGCGGCCCGTACACCCTTCCGATCACCAACGCGCAGCGTGACGCGGGCACCCTCTCGTTCAGCTACGCGACCTACCTGACCGGATCCTTCACGGTCGAGTGGGTGCAGTTCAACAGCACGTACTTCAACCAGAACCGCGACCAGACCCGATTCCTGGTCTGCGGTGACCTCCCGACCGAGGAGCTCGTCACGCCGACCGCCCGCATGGTCGACCTGACCTGCGACGCGGCGGGCAGCTACACGCTCGACGCCGTCGAGGGCATCCGCTGGTTCATCGGCAGCACCGAGGTGAAGCCGGGCACGTACTCCGTCGGCACGGCAAGCACCGTTGTGGTGCGCGCCGAGGCCATCTCCCCGGACTACGGTCTCGAGCCTGGCGCGCAGTCGGAGTTCACCTTCGTCTTCACTGAGCCGAAGGACTGCGCCCTGCCGTGCCTCCCGGCCAGCGCGGTCTCGTACACCTACTACAACCTCACGACGGCGACGTCGGGCAACCCCGCGAACTCGGGCCTCATCACGGTCACGGCCCGCGAGGGGTACAGCACGGAGCTCTGCGATGACTTCTGGGTCGTCGCCGCGTCGTGGAACTACAGCTCGTCGACGAGCATCTGGCCGCAGACGCTGCGGTCGACCGACCCCGCGGGCGATCACCCGCAGGGCTATGTCGGCGGCGTCGGCACCTACTTCTTCCACGCTCCGGTCGCGTGCGGCCAGGGCGATGTGTACGCATCCTTCACCGGCATGCCGTACGTCGGCCCCGAGCTGTTCGGCCCGAGCAACCCGTTCACCGAGCGGTTCCTGCACCAGATGGGCTTCACCGGCCCCAACCCGACCTACCTGAACACGGCCCCGGGCTGCAACGTGGCGAACCCCGTCGCACCCACCGCGACACCGATCGTCGAGTGCGGCACGTACGGCTCGATCAGCATCAGCGACGTCGCCAACCCGTACGTCGGCTACACCGTGTACCGCGGCTCGGCCGTCGGCGGATCGGTCGCCGGCCTCGACACGGTCAACCTGGCCGACGCGACCGAGGGTGTGTTCACCGTCGTGGCGACCCCGCTCAACGGCTACATCTTCCCGAGCGGCACCGTGCGGCAGTGGGAGTTCGACCTCGGCCAGTACCGCGACTGCCCGATCGATGTGAACCTCACGCTCACCTACATGGAGGAGTGCGCGCCCGACAGCACGTACACCTTCCGCGTGCGCAACGCGCAGGCCTTCTCGGTGCCCTACACCTTCACCGTGGCCGGCAACCCCGCGCTCAATGGCTCGGGTGTCGCGGCGCCGGGTGACAGCTTCTTCGACCTCGACCTGCCGCGCACCAACCCCGCGCAGTCGTACACCGTCACACTCACGTGGGGCGACGGCACGACGATCCTCGCCGAGCAGACCACCAAGGCGAGCGGCCGCGACAAGGTCTGCGAGCTGACCGTCGAGCCCGTTGTCGACATCGCTTGCGCCACCCCGGGCTCGTACACCGTGCCCTCGGTGCTCGGCGTCTCGTGGAGCATCGACGGCCTGCCCGTCGAGCCCGGCACCTACACGGTGGAGGACCCGAGCTCGCTGACCCTGAGGGCGACGGCGACGAGCGGGCACGTGCTCTACCTCAACGGGCAGCTGTCGACGACGCGCGACTTCACGCTCACCTTCACTGAGCCCGGTCCGTGTGCCGACCCGACCTTCGACGGCCGCACCGTCACGACGTCGGAGTGCGACAACGACACCCCGTGGATCGACTTCACCGTCGTCGTCAACGACCCCGACGGTCAGCTGACGAGCCGCACGGCCACGCTGACCTTCGTGCACCCGACCGACCCGACGCAGAACCACGTGGTCGAGCTCGGCGACCTCGGAACCGGCGATCTGCTCGAGGGGCGCATCCTGTGGCCCGGCGCGAGCGTCGACCCCGTGACCGGCGAGCCGACCGGATGGCCGGGCTGGGCGTTCGAGGGCGGCGAGTGGGTCGAGACCGATGGCAACTTCGCCTGGACGCGCGACCTCACCGAGGTGACCCTCACGGTCAACCCCTCGATGCAGATCGCCATCGCGTACCCGCCGGCCACGCCCGAGTGCGTCGCCGGTCCGGTCGAGCTCGAGCCGATCCCGGTGAAGGAGACCTGCCTCACCGACGGTCAGGCGGCCTACGACCTGCCCGCGATCACCGGGGTGACCTGGTTCGTCAACGGTCAGCAGCGCGACGCCGGCACCTACCCGGTGCTCGCCGCCGAGACGGTCGAGATCACCTTCGTGATCGACCCCGCCGCGGCCGGGGGCCCCTACGCCCTGAAGCCGGGAGCAGCCGAGTCGTTCACCTTCGCCTTCACGGCCGGTGACCTCTGCGACCTGCCCGAGCTGCCCGTGACGAACGCGTCGATCGCTTTCCTCGAGCCGACGTGCGACCTCGGTCAGCAGCTCGACCCGGCCAACTTCGTGGTCGAGGATGCGGAGCTCGCGCGCTACGCCCCCGAGCTCTCCGACCTCGAGGGCCCGAGCTACTCGGTCGTCTTCGTCATCACCGACGACGACGCGGTGTTCTTCGACTCGTCGGAGCCCACCCCCGGACGCACGGTGTCGAACGGCGGCAAGACGCTGACCTTCACCGGCACCCTGCTCGGCCCCGACCGCAGCGAGGAGTGCGTGACGGTCGTCGAGCTGCGCGACCCGGTGAGCTACGTCGACACCTGCTTCGAGCAGAGCTTCACGATCACCCGTGTGGTGGGCATCGTCTACACGGTGTTCATCAACAACGCGGCGCCGTTTGTGGTCGAGTGGACCGGCGACGAGACCACCCGCACCTTCGCGGTCAATGAGGGCGACAGCGTTCGCGTCGTGCCCTCGCCGGCGAGCGACCGCTACACGATCTCGCCCGAGCCCGCTCCGTTCGAGCGCACGTTCGCCGTGTACCCGTTCGAGTGCCTCGAGACCTCGCCGCTCACCACCGCGAGCGCGTCGTTCACCCCGGCAACCTGCTCCGACATGACCAACTGGGTCACGCTGCAGGAGACCGACGGCGTGCAGTGGTGGGTCAACGGTGAGCGGGCCGAGTCCGGTACCTGGCCGGCGACGACCGGCGAGACGGTCGTGACGGTCACGCCGCTGCCCGGCTTCGGCTTCCCCGCCGAGCAGCCCACCCGCTGGGAGTTCGAGGGCGTTGACGCCTCTGCAGAGTGCCTCGAGCTGGCGTCGACGGGTGTGGGCCAGGGCGCCCTCGCCGCCGGGATCGCCGGACTCGTCATGCTGCTGCTCGGTGCGGGCATCCTGGGGTACCGCCGCCAGCGCGCCTGACCGGCACTCGCACCGAACCCGAGCGATGCGCCGGGCCGACCCGATCGCGGCCCGGCGCATCATCGCG
>OFDN01000558.1_pt1 | contig 29403 bp, 60 predicted proteins | sample 1520971 | NCBI WGS metagenome assembly OFDN01 (sample SAMEA94257418, study PRJEB24077) | hot springs metagenome | biome: Aquatic biome; feature: Geographical feature; material: Water | place: India | collected 2012-06-12 | depth 5 m | reverse complement strand
GCGCACTTGACTGGGGGTCAAGGGGTCGCAGGTTCGAATCCTGTCGCTCCGACCAAAAAACCCTAGGCCCGTCAATCGTTTAGAGCGGTTGGCGGGTCTTCCAATTCTGGCGCGTCCAACTCGCGGTCAACTGCGCATCCAACTTTTGTTGGCGGAAGGTTCATGTGCGACCGCAGCACGGACATCCGCGAGAGCGCCGACGCATGAGAATGGCGGCATCTCTTTGCGCGCCATCGCGGACGGCCTGAATGTCTGACAGGGAGCGAGCGGCGATCTCGATCATAATGCCGAGCGGCGCGTCATCTGGCGCGAGGTCGAAATAGCGCCGCGCCCAGTCAACGGCCTCCTGCTCGCCTATGACCGCGCTCAAACCACCAACCCCCTCTTCACCTGAGCATTCCTCGCCACCGTCGAATCGCGCGGCAGGTAGGTGCTCAAGATGCTGTTCACGCTCCCCAGGCTGTGCCCGGTAATCGACGCGATCTCCGGCACGGTGCATCCCGCCCGCGCCAACTGCACCACGCAACTATGCCGGAGCTGCCGCAGGACCAAATATCGGCCGCCAGCCTTCATGGCGGCCGTCCGCACCCATCCGAACGTCTTCGACAGCCGGTTCTCCGTGTATGCTTTCTGAGTCCGCTCGTTTCGGAACAGGAAGAGTTGGCCCTCGCCCGCCTTGGCCAACAGCTCACGCAGCCCGACCGACACCTCGATCACGACCGGCTCATCGGTCTTGGACTGGGCGAACGAGAACACCCCGCGCTCGGCATCATACTCGGCGCCGGGCCGGAACTGTCGCACGTCCGTGAGGCGCTGCCCGATCTCCCATTCCAACAGGACGATCAGAGCGATACTGTTCATGCCCTGATCGCGCGCGGTCTTCACATACAGGTCGACGTCGGCCTGCTCCCAGATCACGGCCTTGGTCCGCGGCACCTTCACCTTCAACTTGGCGCAGGGGTTATCTGTCCGCCATCCCAAAGCGATGACGTGATCCATGACTATGCGCAGCGCCTTCAGCGTCTGTCGCTTGGTCGTGGGCCGGTCGTTGAAGGCCGACAAGAAACGTTCGATGTTGGCGCGGGTGATGATCGCTGGATCGGGATGGCCGGCCTCGGCGGACCAGGCCTGAATCTTCTGGATGCTGTAGCCGTAGCCCTCACGCGTCTTGTCGGTCAGATCGCCCCATGCCGTTGACCTCTTCCACGCCGCGATAGCCGTCACCAGGCTGCGCTTTGGCGCCCTAACGTCGCTGCCGTGCCGGGCTCGGTCGAGATCGCGTCCCAGATCGACGCCGGACGCGATTATCGCCGCAACCTGTTCGGCCGAGAGGTCATCAACCCTGCCCGGGAGCGGCATGCCCCGCAACATCGGAACGGTCGCTGGCCAGCCTGAGGGGCGGAGCCTTGCCGGCACCTGGAAATACGCCCGGCCGCTGCCGTCCGCGCGACGCTTGAGCACCACGTACCGGCCGAGCGAGACGCTGGTTGATGGCATCGGGGGCAACGTCCCAAGGGTCCGGGGTGTCGGTTCGGCTGGCATCTTGCGCTATCCCTAGGGCTTTGAGAACCGCGTCTCTGTCGTAGATCCCGCCGCGGCCGCCGCGGTCGATCGGCCAAGGCATCTTGCCGGCGCGCTGCCGGGAGCGAAGCGTCGCGCGCTTATAGCCGGCGAGCTCGAGCACCTGGGGCAGGGCGAGGCGAGGGGGCAGGACTGTCACGGCTCCCTCCCATTGCGGTTGTCCAGATTGTTGAGGAAGGCGCGGGCCTTGCGGTATGAGGCCTCGGCTGGCTCGTATTTCTCGATGCAGGTTGCGCGCGTCGTTTGGTAACCGTCCGCAAGTTCGCCCAGCAGCCTCACCGCTTCATCCAGTTCTCTGGAGACCTGTTCCAGATCGGAGGCGGGGCGGTTTGCGGCAGTCAGCAGATCGTTCCAGACGACCGCCGCGTCCTCGCGCTTCGTGGCCATTCGCCCGCCAGCCGCCCGGTCGCCAACGATGTGACGGGCGCGCACGAGCAGTTCGTATGGCACCATCACAGCCTGTCTGTTCTCCCTACTCATATCAGGCGTCTCCCGTGATGGTGGAGAGGACTTCGCGAGCGCGGGCTACCGCTTCCTCGGCGTAGAACCGCTCTGTTTTGCCGGGGTGATCTTTCCGCAGGAAGATGATGTCCGAAGCCGCCCGCGCGATCTTCTCCCTCACTTCTACGGGAAGGACGGGAGCGGCGTAGAGGGGCTCGGCTTCGTAGCGGTGGCGAGAGGCCGAGAAGTTTGGCGCAATCTCCGTGTAGGCCCATCCGGTTATCGGGCCATCGATCTCGTGATGAAGCTGGCGATACCGCCAAGCGACGGGTTCACTCGCTGCGCTCGTCCCTACCGAGCTTGCAGTGGTAGCTTTCAGGATGGCGGCGCAGAGGGCGAGAGAGGGGGTGGGGCAAACGGCCTCTCCCTCGGGCGCGTAATCTGGATCGCTCCAGAAGGCACCGTGATATCCTTCACCGTTCTTCTCGACGCGCCACGTCCACTCCTTCGGCAGCACCCTCTCCGCCAGAGCCAGAGCGGCATCTAGGCTCTCGGTGACGGCCCAGCCTTCGGGGCGACACCAAGGCCCGCGCCGCTCCGTCAGTTTACCGTCAGCCCGATAGACGCACCACACGCCATTGAACCGGGAGCGCTCGACGTAGCCAGAGGGCTCGGTCAGGGCCTGCATGACGCGGGCCGACAACTCTTCACTGCCCGCATCAGCTACCTCCAGCCGCTCCACAAGCTCGCCGGGTATGAGCGCATCGCGCGAATTAACCCTACTCATATCAGGCGTCTCCCGTGATGGTTTGGGTTCACTCCGCTTCGCTCCGTCCCCACCGAGGGACGCTTTGGGTTCCGTGGTCATGACAGAACCCCTGCATTGATGAAGCCGTGCCAGCCGCAGCCGCCTTGGCAGTCGATTGACGGGGAAATCGTCGGCGCGTCGGCGGGGCCAGTGACCGACCAGACCCTGCCGTTGTATCCGGCACTGACCGACACGCGACACGTCTTGCCGTCCGCGTCTTTCTGCTGGCAGGGGTAGATGCACCACTTGAAGGAGCCGTCCGGCTTCTGGCCGGTGAGGTGTGCGCGACCTCTATCAGCGGCGGTCACTGTCCTTCTCCTGTGGCTTTGGCGGCATAGGAAACCTTGATCGCGATGGACCGCGCGATGGCCTCGCAGGTTCGGTCACTCAGCCCCGGAGCGCCCTTGCGGATGCTGTCGAATGCGGCAACGAACACGGGGTCTGGCTTCGCGTTGGCGAACCGCTCCAGAGCTTGTGTGAGACCGAGGGACGCTTTGGGTTCCGTGGTCATTGGTCAGGCTCCTGCGGCATCCCGATGGGGCAAGGCGTCTGAACGCATGTCGGGCAGTAGCGGAACGGCGCAGCGTGGGGGCAATCTGGCCGCTCCCGGCTGGCGAGCATCCGGATCGCATCGGCACACTCACGGAGCGTTTCGCGGCGGCTCGGCTTGGACCCACGCTCCATCTCCGCCATCGCCTCCCACGTCTCGGCGAGTTCGAGGGCCAGCGCTTTGGTGATGTCGGTCACAGGTCATACTCCGAGGTGACGCCGGTTAGGAAAAAGGCGTGTTGCAGTTCGTGAAGGCTCTCCTTCAGGTCTTGGACCCGACTAAAATCGCCCTTGGCCTCGGCGGCCTCGATCTCGCTCTGAATGTCGTCCAGATCAGCTTTGATCTCGCGCGCTCGGCGGTAGTTCGGGCGCAGACAAGTTGAGAAGTTCACGGCTCCCCTCCTTCATTGCTAGAACCGCCGTCAGCGGCGTTGCGGTGGGTACGAGCGCCAGCGAGTGAACCCTTCTCTTCCCCTATGGCGTCAGGGGCGGCGAGGATGCGGTCGATCAACTTCTGCACCAGAGCAGGCGTCGTGGTCATTTTCTGGTTCAGCGGCGCGTCGTCCCTGATCCAGTCATAAACCGCTCGTCGGACCACCCCTTCCGGGGGACTGACGGCTTGCTGGGTGGCGATGCCGAGTTGTGTATCAGTGGCGGCTTTTGATGCACCGTTCTGCATCACGGCCCAGCCCTCGCGCTCGAATGCCCGCATGATCGACCTGGCCCCGTCGCTATAGGTCCAGTCCATGTCCATGCTGTCCCCGATGGCGTCGGAGATCGTGTCTTCGATGTCCTGCGGATCGGGGGCTTGCTGGGTGGCGGCGATCATGGCGCGGGCGTTCCATGCGGCGATGGCTTGATCGGCATCGCTCTCGGCTGGGCCTTCGGAGCCGCACCCGTCACATTCGACGGTCCAGTAGGGAGCGAACCCCTCCGGTCGGTTGTCTCGGTGAACGACAGCCACGCTGTGGCCCGCTGCGCCCGCGATGGACCGATCCTTCACGCCACAGAACGGACAGGGAAGGAGTCCATCCCCCTTCTCGGTAGGGGCGGGGGTGTTTTGGGGTTCATCGGCCAAGGGGCCGATACCCACCGAGTTTGTAGTTCTGGTCATGCCGACACCGCGATCATGACCCACGCCAGCTTGCAGAGCAGGTGGCCGATCTGGTCGAGGTTAAACGCCCGCGCACCAGTCCCGAGGCGGCCCGAACATTTCAGGTCGTCAATGACGAAGTGCGAAGCGGCCTCCAGAACGCCAAGCCACCAGATGCCGGTGATGAGAGCGACCGCCCCGCCGTGAATGGCCGCGTGAGCGCCAAGGGCCTGCCACCACGGAACGCCGGGGATAGGCATAAGGCGGTTCTTCGCCTTGGCCAGAAAGTCGCCCTGCAACGGGTAGTCGCAGACGGCGTGGGCCGCGATCAGGCCAAGGAACATCGGAACGGCGGTCATGCTTTCATCTCCGCTTCGCTGGCCATGATCCAGCAGTTGATGAGGGTTTCGCCCTCGCCGGGCAGCAGGGTGCCGAGTTCCAGCGAGCGCCGAAGCGTCTCAAGCTGGTCGCGGGGAACGAGAACAGCCGCCCCGTGACCCTCGGTAGGGACGGAGGGCGCGTGCGCCCGGAGTGAACCATCATCCTTCATCGGCACAGTGGGGGCGTCAGACATCTCGGTCATGTGCGTGTCTTTCCGATGTGACGGCGGCTGCAATCCACGCATCGATAGGAGGCGCAGATCGTAGAGCCCTCCCACCAGCGACGGACCAGCCAGTAGCGGTGAATGCCGATGTGGCAGAGAAGGCGCGCGAGCCTCATTCCCCATTCTCCGTAGCAGGGGGTGATTGGAGGGCGGCGCGGAGGTCGGCATGATGCTGCTGCTCGCGGTCCCGGTCGGCCTCGTCACAGGACCTGAGCCATTCGACCCAGCCGGGATAGTTGAGCCGCGCCCAGTCCTTTGCGCCGCGCCTCCATGCGACTTGCACGGCCATTTGGAGGTCGGATGTCAGCCCCTCGATCGTGTCGGCTTGGGATTCATAGGCAGTGATGAGGTCGGGCAGGGAGTTGAGCGCGAGGAACGTGTCTGGTTCCATCGTCATGGCCTGCGCCCGCGCATCCCCGAAGGTCAGTTCGGCGTAGTCGGGCGTTTCGGTGCTGACGACGGGCAACACGCGCGCAATCGCTTCCCGCAGCCGGTCTATTGCTACAGCGTCAGCCTGGGTCATTGCTCAGACCCCGCGATAGGGACGAGACACGGGCGCGACGGGTTGGAGTAGCAGTCAGGAGTGCGCTCGCCTCGCCCCTGAAAGGCCGCCGCATACGCAGCCTCGGCGTCTTCCTTTGTGGCGTAAAAGGTCGAGCCGTCAGGTCGGGAGCCCCAGCCCCGCTCGTATTCGGTCCAGTCAATGCGGTAGTGGGCGGCTACACCCGCCGTATGCTTCGGGGTGCTCTCTTTCACTTCAGACATCGAACAGATCCTTCTGCTCCGGCGCCCCATCGGCGCGGCGTTGTGCATTGGCGGCCCAGGTATCGAGGACCGCGGCGAACCGGCGTTGAGCGGCAGAGGCCGAACCGCGGAACACCTCTGCTCCGAAGCGATGGGCTCCGGCGGCATTGGCGGCGATCTCGGTGGGGGAGCGGATCATGCGGCCCGCTCCACACGCGAGGCGGTCACCTCGGCCATCAGGTGCGCGCCCAGCCACTTCGTGTAGGCAGGCGGGATGGCTTGGCTCAGCTCGGCCAGCGTCATCCAGTCGATCCCCATGGCCTCCCGGCCCTGATCTGCGGTGAAGTCCGGCACGCCCTTGTCGAACTTGCGCCGGCTGTCCCGCGCACCTTCGCCGTAGACCCCGATGGTCCGGGCGCGCCGGCGGTTGCGGACATGGCCGCCGTAGACGCCGATGGTCGACCGGGCGCCGTGTTGGCACTCAGGGACGAGGGCGACCGGGAACGAGGTCTCGAACAGCCGGTGGCGTTGCAGGTCGGCATCCTCGACCCCGAGGCCGAACATGGTCCCGCACAGCAGGATGGGGCTCAGCAGCGGCGCGCCGGGCACGTTCTCCATGATCCACGGCAGGCCGGACGCGTTCAGCAGCGCCCGGGTCTCCGGGACGAGGTCGAGATGTTCCTTCGCGTTGTGCATCGACTTCATCGCCGTATGCGCCTGACAGGGCGGCGAGGCGTGGATAGCGTCGAAGCTGGCGACGAAGGCCGGATCGAGGGTCAGGCAGTCGGTCTGGATGAACTCGAATGGATAGCGAGGTTGCGGCCGGACATCGACGCCGACGACCTCGAACCCGGCTTGCGCGTAGCCCATGCCCGCACCGCCAGCGCAGCAGAACAGGTCGAGCAATCGCGGTCGGAACACCTCTGCGGCATGGCGGTGAGCGGCGGCTGTGAAGGCGGGGCCGGCAGCGTTGGCGGCTATTGCGGAGGTCAGCTCACCCATGCCGCCCTCCCCGGATGATATGGGGGCGGGTCATGACGGGTCGTCCTCGACCGCCACAGCCGCGAGTACACACAGGCTCCCGAGTCCGTAGAGGATGGCCCCGACGGTTGCGCCCAAGGGGAAGGCGGTCCAGCCGCTGAGGCTGTGGAAGCACCATGAGATCCACCACAGCAGCGCGATGGCGCAGGTGGCCGCAGCGAGCCCGTATGCGGCGCGTTTGAACTTCGCGCTCACGCCCCTGCCCTCCGCACGATCTGGGTGGCCGACTGTTCGTCGCCGGCGGGTTGATTGGGGTGCGGCACGCCAATGCCCTCCTATGTGATGGAGGGACTATGACGAAACCTCATAGCTGCGTCAAGAGCAGCCTATGCGGAAAGCGCAATGCGGACTCGGTTAATCCTCAGACCGCCAGCTCGAAACGACGCGCCCTATGATCTCAACGGTGTGGTCGTCAGCCCGATACGGAACCGGTTCCTGAAAGCGAGGGTCCGAGGATCGAGGCCAGAGCTCCAGCCCGTCCGGCCCCATGACCAGTTCTTTGAGGGTTGTTTCGATCTTGCCGGCAGCGTCGGTCCTCTGGACCACGACGTTCTTTCCAACCGGCCACTCGCCGCCCTGCCACGGACGGACGATGACATAGGTTCCTTCGTCGTAGCGAAGGTTCATGGAAGGTCCCATCACGCGAAGCGCGAATAGGTCGGCACCACCTTGAGTGTGCACCACTGGAATTGTTTCCCCAACAGCATCCAGACCCGGCTCTCGCCAAGCCCCCGCCTCAACTGCCCCTGCTACCTGGACAGTTGCAACCGGTTCTGTTCGAATTGGGGCGCCCCCGGTGTCGGCCAGATACTGCTCAATAAGGGGTAGCTCGGCGGCCTTGATCTGTCGGTTTCCGGAGCAAATTCTGTTCACACTGGCCGCGTCGAGTCCCATCGCCCGCGCAAGCGCCGACTGCGAACGGCCCGGCTTCGCCAGTTCACGTTTTAGTGTTTCCGGGGAGATGACCTTAACCATGCGAGCGTTTCGCACGGCTTCTTGAGTCTCGCCATTGAGAAGGTCGCACGACGCATCGTCATAGGGCATTGACGGCACTATGAGGTTCCGTCATAGTTTGAGGCATGGATACCAGCCCCGCCTCTATTGTGATCGACCGCTTCGGCGGCATCAAGGCTGTGGCCGACACGCTCGGTCTCGAGCGGACGGCTGTTCAGCGCTGGAACTATCCGCATCCGCGCGGGACCGGTGGCTCGGTTCCTCAACGGCACTGGGCCAAGCTCATCGAGGGCGCGCGCGCCAGCGGTATTGATCTGGCCCCCGACGACCTTCTCCCCCCGGCGCTGCGAGACTGACTCATGCGCTTCGGGGGCAATCATCTTTCTACCTTCCCGGCTTCGGAGGCGTTGGCGCGCCCCCTTGCCGTTTCCGTTCGACCCGCTCCGGTTGGCGCCGGCCGTGTCGATCAAGTGCGTAACTCCAAGTCGTTGCGTTCAATCAGTGCCTTCCAACGAGGTTCACTGTGATGGACGCGATGATGACTTTCCAGCACCACGATGGGGGCGTTTCCGCCCCGAACTTCAAGCTGGGCCTGCAAGCCTATGTGCAGCGGCGGTGGCCGACGCACACCTTGAAAAACATCGAACGGTGCTGGGACCTGACCCCGGACGAGGCCAAGCGCCTTCTCCGTGGTGAGGCCTCGCTCAGGACGATCGAGAAAATCCTGAGCCACAAAAACGGCGGCTGGTCCCTTGCGCTCCCGATCCTGGGCGGCGTGATCGGACACGGCCTGACCGACTTCATCGCATCTGAAAGAAGCAGGCTGGACCATGAGGCCGAACAACGGCGTCTCCAAGCCGCAGAACTCCGGGAAGCAGAGACCTTCCTTCACGCCGTTGACGGTGGCGCTGGTCGTCATCCTCTCGCCGGCGTGGGTTCTCGGTAAAGCGGTCGCCTGGCTCCTTTCGGGGCCGGGCTGGATCACCGCGCATCTGCAGCTTCTGGCTGCTCGCGCCGTCATGGCCGTCCGCCGCTGGTGGAGGCGTGGCTATGTGTGATTTCCGGGTTGGTGATGAGGTGGTCGCCATCCAGACGACCTGCGGCATCGTTAAGGGCGAGACCTACACGGTGGCCTTTGTGGAGGTCGCGGCGTCGGCATGCACGGCCTGCGGCGACGATAGCGGTGTCGGAGTCGAGCTGGTCGAGACCGAGTGTCGGGGACATGACCTCTTCTGCCCCGTCTGTGAGGTCAAGCGGCCTGCGCGGCCCAACATCCTCGACTGGCTGACCCGCGAGGTCGGCATCGAAGACCCCAAGCGCATTCCGGCCGGGGTCGACGCATGACCGCCGCTCGCCCCTGCCCAATCGCCGAGGCCGCCGACTACGCGGCCCTACAAGATCCCGGTGCGGTCTCCGTGCCTGGGGTGCGCCAGCGGGCGGGGGCGAAAGCCCCCGTCAGCATCACCACCCTGACCATCCCCGCGCCGCCGAGCGTCAACAAGCTGTTCAAGACCCTGCCGGGCGGACGGCGGGCAAAGACGCGCGAATACAAGCAGTGGCTGGCCGAGGTCGCGTGGCAAATCCGCGAGCAGCTGGCGCAGCCGGGCTGTGACCGCGTTCCGGGCCGCGTCATCGTCATCGTGGCGGTCGAGCGCGTCAACCTGCTGGCCGACTGCGACAACTACCTGAAGGGCGTGCTCGACGCGCTCGTGAAGCAGCGCGCCATCGACGACGACCGGTTTGTGACGAGCGCGACCGTGGTGTGGGCCCCGATGGGGAACCGGCAGCGCCAGAAGGCGCGCGTGCTCATCGTCCCGGCCACGCAGCCGCTGACATTCAACTTCCACCCCTCCGAGGACGGCGCGACCGGCGGGTGGTTCATCGACGCGCCTGAAGATGACGGAGAGGTTTGAGACTATGGCGATTTCACTCGCGAGTTTGCGCAAGGTGCGCGCCGATCAGCCGCCGCGGTTGCTGATCTACGGCCCCGAGAAGATGGGCAAGACGACGCTCGCCGCCGAGTTCCCGGCGCCCGTGTTCCTGCAGACGGAGCGCGGCGAGAGCGGCGACCTGGTGCTGGACAGCTTCGGCACGCTCGACACGTTCGAGGCGGTCATCGAGGCCATCGCGTCGCTGGCGCAGGAGGAGCACAGCTTCCAGACGGTCGTGCTGGATTCGGTCAGCGCCCTGCAGAAGCTGGTCTGGGACAAGGTCTGCCGCGACAGCAACGTCAAGTCGATCGAGCTGGCCGGCGGTGGCTACGGCAAGGGCTACATCGAGGCGGACAATCTCTGGCTCCAGGTTCTCGACGGCCTCAACTACCTGCGCAACGAGCGCGGCATGGCCGTGGTCCTCGTCGGCCACGCGATCATCAGCCGCTTCGATGACCCGGAGACGCAGTCCTACAGCCGCTACGACATCGACCTGCACAAGCGGGCCGAGGCGCTGCTGAAGCGCGAGGTCGACGCCATCCTGCTGGTGAAGAAGGACGTCACGATCAAGACCGAGGGCAAGGGCGAACGCGCCCGCGCCGACGGCGGCGACACGCGCTGGATCTACACCGAGGGCAAGCCCGCGTTCACCGCTGGCAACCGCTACAACATGCCGGCGAAGATCATCTACCAGAAGGGCAAGGGCTTCACCGCGCTCGCTCCATTCTTCCCCCAATCGGCCGTTGGCGCGGTCGATCAACCGGCTGCCGAGGCGGCTTAAGGAGACTGACATGATCGACATCGACACCCATGCCGGAGACATCGTCTCCGCAAACTTCGACCCCGTCCCGAGCGGCTGGTATCCCGCGCAGGTCATCGAGTCCGTGCTGGAAACCAAGGAGAACGGCACGCGCCTCAACCTGACGTGGGAAATCATCGACGGCGAGCACGCCAAGCGGCGCGTCTGGCAGCGCGAGTGGACGGCCCACAGCCACAGCAGCGCGCAGGAGATCGGCCAGCGCATGATCCGCACCATCGGTCAGGCGATGGGCCTGGCTCGCGTCGACAGCTCCGAAGTCCTCTGTTTCAAGCCGGTCGAAATCCGCGTCGGCCTGACCAAGAAGGAAGAGGGCTACGAGCAGCGCAACGAGGTGAAGACGGCCCGCAAGTACGGTTCGGGCGGAGCCTCCGGCGCCACCGCCTCCACCGCCACGAACGCGTCGGCTCCGGCCGGCGCGCCGTGGGGCAAGAAGGCTTCTGCGTGATGAGGCTCATTATCCTCATCGCCGCCTTCGTCCTGGGCGTCATCGTCTGTGTTGCCATTGGCGTGGCCGCGCAGATGACGTTCGGGGTCCCGGCGTGGACCGTTTCCACACCGCTTGGCTTCCTGAATGGCATCGCTGTCTCGATGCTCTCGGACCGCCTCCCGGCAAAGTTCTGACCATCTGCGGGCGGGTCTAGCTACCACACCGCCCGCCCGCAGACCCCTTCCACTGCTGTCTTCCAACAGCATCGCAGGAGCCCCTGACGATGACCGAACAACTGCGTCCTGTCGATGGCCGACAGGAAACCGACCTGCTCACCCAGGTTTCCGACATCATCCGGCAGGCCAAGATCGAGTTCGAGGGCGGCTTCATGACCGCCGGTCGGCTGGAGATCGCCCACGCCCAGCGCCTGCTCGACCGCGCTTATCGCGGGGAGGGGGAGTCGTGATTGGCCTCAAGATCGCGGCGTCTGGCCTCCTGATCTTCGCCATCTGTATGGCGCTCAGCACGCGCGACGCCTTCGGGGAGGACACGACGCCCCTGCCCATCGCTGTCGCCGGTGTCAGCGGGTTTACGCTGATGGTCGGCGGCCTGCTCGTCTGGATATGGGGGCTCGCATGACCGCCCCCGCCTACGAACAAACCGTCGAGCCCGAGATCGCCCCCTGCGACGACTGCGGCATCCTCACGGACGAGGCCGACGTCATCCGCGTCGACGGCGACTGGCTGTGCGAGTCCTGCGGCGGTGCGCAGCTGGCCGTGACGGGGGGCGCCGATGCCTGAGCTGCCCGTCACCACACCCCCGACCGTGGCTGCGATCTTCCGCGCGCTGGAGCAACAGCAGGACACCAGCCGCCGCTCATACCTGGGCGCGTCCGTGCTCGGCGACGAGTGCGAGCGCAAGCTCTGGGACAACTTCCGCTGGCTGTTCCCGGCTGAGATTTTCGACGGCCAGAAGCTCTCGATTTTCGAGACCGGCCATCGCTGGGAGGCGCGTCTCGTCGAGATGTGCCGCGCGTCCGGCATGGACCTGCACGATGTCGATCCTGAGACGGGCGAGCAGTTCGCCGTCCGGTTCGCGGGCGGGCACGGCGGCGGGCATCTGGACGGCGAGGCGACCAACGTCCCCGAGGCGCCCAAGACCGTGCACGTCGTCGAGTTCAAGACGCACAAGGACAAGTCGTTCAAGGATCTGCTGAAGAAGGGCGTCGCCGGATCGAAGCCGACGCACCACGCGCAGATGCAGACCTACATGGGCCTGCGTCACCGGACTCGCGCGCTCTACCTGGCGGTCAACAAGAACGACGACACGCTCTACGCCGAGCGCGTGGGCTTCGACCCGGTCGAGTTCTCCCGCCTCATGGCCCGCGCCGAACGCATCGTCACCTCCGACCGGCGCCCGGCCTGCAGCTGTCCCGTATATTTCCTCAAGGCGGGCTACGGCTGCGCACCCAACGACGGGCTGATGCCGGCGCGGACCTGCCGCTCGTGCATGCACAGTACGGCACACCTCGACGGCGACGCGCGCTGGTCCTGCGCGCGGTGGGGGCGTGATCTGACGCTCGACGAACAACGCGCCGGCTGTCCGCAGCACCTGTTCAACCCGACCACGATCCCCGGCGAACAGACCGACGTCGACTACGAGAACGAGCGCGTCACCTACCGGCTGGCGACGGGGGATGTGTGGGTGGATGGGGGTGCGAAGTGACGCAACTCCGCCCCTACCAACAACAGGCCATCGACTCCGTCCTCTCCTACTGGGAACAGGGCGGCGGCAACCCGCTCGTCGACATGGCGACCGGTCTCGGCAAGTCCGTGACCATCGGCGACCTGACGCAGCGGCTGCTGACCGCCTACCCCCAGATGCGCGTGCTCATGCTGGTGCACGTGCGCGAGCTCGTCGCCCAGAACGCCAAGGCCCTCCTCAGCCTCTGGCCCGCAGCCCCGGTAGGCATCTATTCCGCCGGTCTCGGACGTCGCGACACCACGCAGCGCATCATCTTCGCCAGCGTGCAGTCGGTCTATCGCCGCGCGAAGGAGCTCGGGCCATTCGACCTGGTGCTGATCGACGAGGCGCACCTTGTCCCTTCGGCCGGCGAGGGGATGTATCGGCACCTGCTGGACGGGCTGCGCGAAATGCGGCCGGACCTGCGCGTCGCCGGGTTCACCGCAACCCCGTTCCGCATGGACTCGGGCCGCCTCGATGATGGGGCGGGACGCCTGTTCGACGAGATCGTCTATTCCTACGGCATCGCCAAGGGCATCGACGACGGATGGCTGTCGCCGCTGGTGTCCAAGCGCGGCGCAATGGAGATCGACGTCTCGTCCGTAGCCAAGCGGGGAGGGGAGTTCGTCTCCGGCGCCCTCGAGGCCGCATCCGACAACGACGCCATCACCCGCGCCGCGGTGTCGGAGATCATCACCCTCGGCGCCGACCGGCGATCCTGGCTGACGTTCTGCGCAGGGGTGAAGCACGCGCACCATGTCCGCGACGAGTTCCAGCGGCAGGGCGTGTCGTGCGAGGTCATCTCCGGCGAGACGCATCCGGGCGACCGGGCGCGGTTCATCGACGACTTCCGGGCCGGGCGCCTGCGCTGCCTCACGAACTGCAACGTGTTGACGACCGGGTTCGACGCCCCCGGGCTCGACATGATCGCACTGCTGCGCCCGACCCTGTCGCCCGGCCTGCTGGTCCAGATGCTCGGCCGCGGCACGCGTCTGGCGGAGGGGAAGAACGACTGCCTCGTCCTCGACTACACCGGCACCATCCGCAGGCTCGGCCCGGTCGACACGCTCACCGTCGATCGTCGCCCCGGCAAGAAGGGTGCGCCCGACGCGGCGAAGATCTCCGACGTCCGCGCCAAGGAATGCCCGACCTGCAAGTCCCTCGCAGCCCTGAACGCCCAGACCTGCGCCTTCTGCGGCCACGAATGGAGCTTGGATAAGGCGCGCCATGAAGCTGAGGCGGACGACGTCGCGATCCTGAGCCGGGACCTGCGCAACCAGCCGCCAGAGGAGATCGCGGTCGTCACCTGGATGGCGCGTCGGCACGTCAAGTCGGGAAGCCCGGACTCGTTGAGGGTCACCTACTCGGCCGGGCTGATGTCGTACCCGGAGTGGGTCCTGCTGCAGCATTCGGGGCCGGGGAGATACCGCGCGGAGAAGTGGTGGACTGCCCACGGCGGCCAGCTGCCGGTGCCCGAGACGGTTGAAGACGCCCTCGTGCGTTGGGCCGAGCTCACGCAACCCGCCTTCATAGGCGTGAAGAAGAACGGAAAGTGGTGGAACATTGTTTCGCGCCGCTTCACTCAATCACAGGAGCAAGCGGCATGATCGCCGATGTTGAAACCCTCCGCGCCGAGGTTGAGAGCCTGCGCGGTCGCCTCGCCGGACTGATCGGCGCCCCCGATTACCAGACCCGCCTGCGCATGGAGTTCGGGCTCACCCCGAAGCAGGCCGGCATCCTCGCGCTGTTCATGGGCGTGACGCGTCCGGTCACGACCGAGACGATCTACGCCAACGTGTATGAGCACGAGAACGGCGACGGCCCCGACTTCCCCATCGTCAAAGTCGGCATCTCGCAGCTGCGCCGCAAGCTGGCGTCGTTCCAGGCGCCCGGCGGAATCTCCAACGCGTACGGCACGGGCAGCTATCAGCTGTCGCCGGACCTGCGCGCGTGGGTCGCGGGGAGGGTCGCGGCATGAGGCGGTTCCGAGTTCCCTGCAACGATCTCGACCTGCGCCAGATGAACGGCGGCCGACAAGAGCGCGTCGTCGACTGGACCGAGGATCGCATCGCTATCGTCCGGGCCCTGTGGAACGAGGGCAAGAGCGCCGGGCAGATCGCCAGTTACATCGGCCGCCCCGCCACCCGCAATGCCGTGCTGGGCAAGCTCAACCGCCTCGGCCTGCTCGGCAATCGACATGTGCCGGTCAATCGCCACCCCAACCAGCACAGCCGCCACCGCGCTTCCCCGCCCCGCACCTTCTCTTGGGAGCAGCACGCATGAAGCCATTCAACGCCACCGTGCAGACCGGCTTCGTCAATCGCGACGGCGAGTTCGTGCACTGGGTCAGGCCCGACAAGGGCGAGCCCGTGCAGGTCAAGTTTTACGAGGCGCTGCCCGAGGGCAAGCGCGTGAGGCTCAATGCGGGCGGGATCGAGGAGGTGCAGTGATGCTCCAGTTGATGACCCGGGACGACATTCTCGCAGCCGGCGAGCACGGCGGCGCGTATCTCCAGCAGATCAACAAGACCGACCTCGCGACGCTGACCGATGAAGAGTGGGCGACGTTCCTGATCGTCGTCGTCAACGAGGCGAACATCGCCGCGGGCAGGCGCATCGTCAGCGCCTGGACGATTCCGGTGGGGGCTGAGGGGTGACATCTCCGTTCGCCTCAGCGGCGCCAGACCTGCAGTCGTTGGGGTTCTCCGTCGTCCCACTGATCCCCCACGACTACGCCCCGCACCAGGGCCGCGGCAAGTGCCCGGGCGAGTATCGTTCCGGCGGCTGGCAGGGCATGTCCAAGTGGCAGCGGTTCCGCGACAGCACGCCGTCCGCGTTCGAGCTCGGACTGTGGTCCAAGGCTCCGGGCGCCAACATCGGCCTGATGATGGGCACGGTCGCGCGCAAGGACCTGCACGTGGTCAGCCTCGACTTCGACGCCAAGGATCCGGACGCGCTCGACACGCTGCTGCGCTCCGCCCCTGCCTCTCCGATGGTCAAGCGCGGCCAGAAGGGCGAGACGCGATTCTACCTGGCGCCCAAGACGCTGAAGTCGAAGCCCTACGACGGGCCGGACGGACGCCTGCTGGACCTGCTGACCGGCTTCGACTGCCGCCAGACCGTGATCCCGCCGAGCATCCACCCCGACACCGGGCTGCCGTATGTGTGGCTGGCCGGCCCTGTTCGCGCGGACGAGCTGCCGGTCCTGACGGAAGATGACATGTCAGCGCTTGAGGAGGCGCTGGAGCAGTGCGGGTGGAGCCGGGAGCGGAAGGCGTCGCCGGGTCGCGACCGGCCTGCAAGGTCTATGGGAAATCACATCGACCCCGACGACATCTGGTCCGAGACCAAGGCGGCCGCACTCGCGAACCTCGACAAGTGGGTTCCTGCTCTCGACCTCTACGGATGCAGGCCTGCGCGTGGCGGCTATGAGGCGGTGGCCACGTGGCGCGCGTCGTCGACCGGCCGGCCGATCCCTGAGCGCAAGCACAACCTCAGCATCCAGCGCGACGGCATCAAGGACTTCGGGACCAACGACACCTACAGCGCGATCGATCTCGTCATGGCCGCGCGCGACTGCGACCAGGCTGCAGCGACCGACTGGCTGCGCGAGCGGCTGGGGCTGAAGGACGAGGGGGTGGTGATTGCGTTGGGGGCGCAGCTTGTTTCCGCAGATACAAGCCAGAACGCTTGTGCCGGAGGTCAACCGAATCCCGTTGTTCCGGCCGAAACATCGCAATCGCGTTGTTCCGACCACGACCTGCCGGAGCCGCTGCGGCCCAAGCCCGTGCTGAACGCGACGATGGCCGAGCAGGGCATCGCCAGCCTGCAGGCGTATGCGCTCAAGTCCGAGCCGATCAACGTCACGCCCGCTGGACCTGCAAATTCCACAGGTCCAGCCACCGACCTCCCCGACCACCTGACCCGCGTGCCCGGCCTCGTCGGCGACATCACCAACTGGATCGCGGACTCCGCGCGCAAGCCGCAGCGTGCCGGCGCATTGCTGGCCGCGGTCGAGCTCGTGGGCACGGCTGCCGGTCGCAAGTTCGCGGGTCCGACGCTGACGGGCACCCACATCTACGGCCTGTTCCTCGCCCCATCAGGCGCGGCCAAGGATCACCCGCTGAAGTGCATCGGCCGGGTCCTGCATGCCTGCACGATGGGCGCTCACTTCGGGCCGTCTGGCTTCATGTCCATGTCTGCGCTCATCAACCGGATCACGCGCCAGCCCCTGACCCTGACCTGCATCGACGAGTTCGGCTCCTTCCTTGGCCGGATCAACGGGCGCAAGGCGTCGACGCACGAGAAGGCGATCACGGGGGTGTTGCGCACGGCCTGGGGCTCCAGCTTCGACACGATGGCGCCGCCTGAGTGGGCGGGCAGGGTGGGGGAGCCGATTCACAGCCCGGCGCTGAGCATCTACGGGGTGTCGACTCACGAGGAGTTCTTCCAGAACCTCGAGGGCGGCGACGTTTTCAACGGCTTCCTCAACCGCTTCCTGATCCTGTCGACGCACACCCGCGTGCAGGAGCGCGAGCCAACCGCGGACAAGATGGCGGTGCCGGCCTCGGTCGTCGACGGTATGCTGGCGATCTACACGACCGGCAATCCGCTGACCCGGGCGACGTCTCACAATGCGATGGCCGATGCGCCCATGCTGGTGGTTCCGTGGGCCGACAAGTTCGCTGCCGGCGCCTACGCGGCCCTGTGCGAGCAGATCGAACGCATGGAGGCGGATGCGGTGTTCTTCACCCGCACGGCCGAGATGGCGCAGCGACTGGCTGTCATCCGCGCCATCGGCTGCAATCCCGCGGCGCCGCGCGTCAGCCTCGAGGACATGGAGTGGGGCAGGGACGTGGCGATGTGGTCGGCGCGCGAGACGCTCGAGATGGCGCGCGATTACATGGTCGAGACCCAACACCAGGGCGAGGCGCAGCGGGTCATGCGCTGCTGCAAGCGCCAGACATGGACGTCCTACCGCGACATCGCGCGCGCCCTGAACAACCGCATGCGGGCGAAGGATCTGCGCGAGATGCTGGACGGGCTTGTCGACGCGGGGGCGCTGGAGATGGAGCAGCAGCAGCCACCGGCCGGCGGGCACAAGGTCAAGCTCTATAGGGTGCCTGCCAGCGCGAGTTGATTCGGCAAGGTTCGTTCAGCCACGAAAAAGGCCCGGCCGGCATTCGCGCCAGTCGGGCCTGAGTTTCGTGGAATCTGTTGGCCAGGCTTCAGTCCGATTTTCCACGCTGCGAGACTTGCGCGCAGGCGAGGGCCAAGGCGGCCTGAATCGCGGCTTGCAGGGAACCGTGACGGGCAATCAGAACCCGCAGGTCGTCGGACATTTCAGGCGACGCGCGGAACGTCACCTTGCGCCAGCCCTCGCCCTGCAGCTTGCCCTCGTAGGCGGCCGCGGCCTTGCGTCTGGCGGGGCTATTCATTCGCGCCACCCGTCTGGCCGCCAGCCTGTCAGGAAGGCCTCGACGGCCACGCACACCGGGCCGGATATATCCCGCCGGCCGTCTTCCATTTCCCGCACCCGGTCCGCACCCTTGGTCTCGGCCGACGCAAGGCGTAGAGCCCGCGCCATCTGGCGCAGGCTCCAGCCCAGGTCCTGCCGGGCGGCTTTCAGGTTGTCGGGGGTGGTGATGGTCAAAAGAGGCTCCCCTGTTGCTGCGCCGTTTCATCCCATAGGCCGCCGCATGGCAAGGGCGCGTGGCCGTGGCGTTGTTTTCGGCGCTGGAGTTCGGCGCCCAACTGGCGAGCCGTGAGGGGGACCGGAGCGACGCCGGGGATCAGGGATTGATCCGCGGCGCCATCGGCGAGGGTGACGGGTTCGGAGGCCATCACGCCGCCTCCGGCCAGGTTTCGTCGTACAGCCGATCATAGTCCGCCGGCTCCGGCTCGACATAGGGCGTCCAGTCCGATTCCGACGGATAGCAGGGCGTTCCCGCAATCTCGCGCTCGATCGCCTCGAGCAGTTGGCCGACGTTCAGGCGGTGCAAGTCATCGCCCATATCGGCGCGCATGCCCATCGACGGCGAGGCAAACCCGGCGACATAGCCACGCTCGGCCGCCAGATCCGCGGCATAGTCGAGGGCGAGGCCGGTGTCGGTGATCAGCTTGCGCCGGAACGCCCCGCGACGGTGCCAGAGATGCGCGCCCATGGCCTTCAGGTCGCCGCCTGTGTCGCGAAGGCCGCCAGCGCGCGACAGGAACTCACACAGCGACATTGGCGCGCGTTCGGGCTTCGCAGTGACCGCGACAGGCTCGCGCCCCTCTACGGCCGCGGCTAGGGCCTTCGCAGCCGCGCGCCAGTCGGCCCGCTTGTGTGTGTCGTTCGCCTTCGCGTAGGCCGCCTGTGCAGCGGCGTCGGCAGTGTGTGGCGCCAGCGCATGACAGGCCAGGCGCCAGCGTTTGCGCGAGCCTTCCTGACCGGCCTTCGCTTCAGCATCGCGGTACAGTTTCAGCGCGGCGTTCATTTCGCCACCTCGATGCGCTCGCATCCCGACACGGGGAATTCGTCCTCAAAGTCGGCGTACATGGTCACGCGGTCCGGGCCGCAGCCATAGCCGACAAGGTCGCCATCGGGCTGCAGTGTGTCGGTGGCCAGGATCAACGCCACGGCGCTGGCGAGGGCCAGCAGGGCGGCGGGTATGTGCTGCTTTCTCATCTCGTTTCCTTTCGGCGCCCGGATCGGGCATGGGTTGCGGGGTTACTTGATCGCGGCGCGGCGCGACTGTTCGGCGTCCGCGAGGTCGTTGATTTGGTCGACCGACAGGACCGACGCGACAACGCGGCCGGTCGAGAGGGTCACGCGAGTGCCGTCCCAAGTGTCATCGCGGTCGAACGTGTTTTCGATGGCGACGATATGCGCCGGGCTCACCCAGACGCTTTCCTCATTGAGGGTCAGAAGTTCAATCATGGTCTCATTCCTTCCAATGCGGCCTAACCGACCGGCAAACCCGCCCCATTGCTGGAGCGGGAAAGCGGGGCGGTTAGCGGATCAGGTAAGCGACGCCGTCGAAATCGACCTCGGTGTAATCCATCTTCAGCGCGTCATAGTCGACGGCGACCTTGAGATAGCCAGGCAGGTCTTTCGGCAGGGCGCCGATGTCCTCGAGCAGTTCGTCCATCGCCTCCTCGAAATAGGTGTGGCGGATCAGCTGCGCGCCGTACTCCCAGTCGGGAGCGTATTGTTCGGCCTCGGCCTGCAGGGCGTAGAGCGCGAGGTATTCGACCGCCGCATCCTGCAGCGTGCCGTCGTTGTTGTTCGCCATGTCGCGAACCCATGCGGAAAAGTCGTCATTGCCGCCTTGGCCCTCGCAGGCGTCCTGCAACTCCGTTTCCAGCTCTTCGATGCGCGCGATCACGTCGCGGCTGTCGATGGTGTCGGCGGTGTTGTCGATCTCGGTAATCATCGGTCTATCTCCGCGCCCCGCATCGGGGCCATCAGAACGCGACAGGCGTTCAAGAAACCCGCCCCGGTGACAGGGCGGGAAACTTGAGCGTCTAACGCCGGGCGCGCTCGTAGTGGCGCTGATAGCCGGCCTCGGTCTGGTAATCCCAGTAGCCGCCTTTCACCCAGGCGATCAGATGGGCCAGCCAGCGCGGGCCATAGATCAGGATGTCGGAGGGCTGCTCTTCATCCGTGGTGCAATCGAAGATGCGATAGGTCTGCATGGTCTCGTTCCTCATTGAGCGCCCCGGCGGGGCTGACCTCGCGTATATGCCAGCACATACCACCACGCGTCAAGCCCCTATGTGCTGGCATATCCATATTTACAACCACACATGGCAAACCGAGTGTCATTTCAACCAATGACACTCGACATGCCACTCGACCCAGACCCCCTCGATTCAAGAGCAAGCGACATTCGAGTGACGCACCCGGAATGACACTCGTAAGCCCATGATCTATAAGGGGAATACACCCAAATTATCGAGCGACTGTCATTGGGGGGGGGTATCGTATTATATATCGAAAAACGATATGAGGTAGTGACCTATAGGGGGGTATGACAGTCGCTCGGTTTTCGGGCCATTTTCCACTAACCGCAGCGTAACCATCGCACCCCACTCTGCGCTGGCGTTGGCGCGCTCCAGGTCTCGATCCGCACCCCGATCATGGGGCGACGATGACACTGGACGATTCACACACCACCGCACCACCGCCGCGCATCCGCAACGCCGCGGACGCCTACGCGATCAACTCCCCGATCATCGTCCACAGCCGCGCCGACATCGCATCGTTGCTGCGCGCTCACCGCATGAGCATGAACCTGACGTGCGAGGCGTTCGATGCGCTCGCCGGGTGGTCTGACCGTTACGTGACCAAGCTGGAGCATGGCGACAAGCCCAGCTGCAAACGCGGGTTCGAGATCACCCCGCCCACGTCTGACAATCCAGAGGATGGCCGCGCCTTCTCCGGCAACGTCACGGCCTCGTTCATGTCGGAGGTCTGGCTCGAGACCGCGGGCCTTCGCCTGGTGCTCATGCCGGCTGAACTCGCCGAGCGGATAGGGGCCACGCCGGCGCCCAAGCGGGTGGTGGGATGATGCGACTTATCCGAAGCCTGGTCGACTGGCTCATCGCCGCCATCCTCGTGGGGTGCTTGCTTGCCCTCGCCGTGAGCGCCGCCTCGACCATCTGCATCATGATGTGGCAGTCGGTGCTCTAATGCCCACAGGCACGCACGATCTTGTCTCAAGAGACGGCGAACCGGTCCGAAAAGGTCGCGTAAGCCCCGCTTTGCGCACGGCCATTACCCTGATCGTGCATGAGGGGCTGACGGTCGCCGATGCGGCCAAACGCACGGGATACAAGACCGAAAGCCTGTCCAAGGCGCTCATCAAGCCGCACGTCAAGTCGTTCAGGGCCTCTGTCAAGCGCGCGTGGTTGGCCTCCCAAACAGAGCGGGCGTGGCTCACGGTGTCCGGCCTGGCCCTGCAGGCCAATAGCGAGGACGTGCGACTGAAGGCGGCCAAGGTGTTCATTGAGGCTGATGCCGCCGCCCGCAACGCCATGCCGGAGCAGGCCCGCCAGCTCGTCCAGATCGTCACACAGAACGTCAATATGACGGGACACCTGCCCGTCAGTCAGTTGGCCGGTGTCATCGAAAGCCCGCCATACCAGCCGATCCCAGCCCATCCGTCCAACTCGCACCCAGTTGGATGCGACGAGTCGGACGATGAGGAGGGCGCCTAGTGGCCCCGGTTAATGGGCATCCGTTGGCGGCCGATCGTCCTGAAGAGGGCATCGGTCGGCACGGGTCTGTTGGCGGGCGAATGCGCGCCAGGCCGGGGGGTATGGGGGCGGGGGTAAAACGCGAGGGCCGGGAGTCCCGTGGGGTATCGCTTCCGCGTTTTTTCCCGACCAAACCTCAAATTTTTTCCACCTTCCCGAACCTCCGCACGTCGGCTGCGCGGTCGGGCTTTCATATGCCGATGGAGATTGAATGACATGTCTGACACCTACACCCCCTCCGACTTCGATGTCCGCAACTTCGCCCTGCAGGCTGCCGTCGACATCACCAAGGGCCACAGCGATCCCGGCGTTACGCTCGACGCGGCCGAGAAGTTCTACGCGTTCCTGTTGGCTGCCGATCAGAAGGCGGCCCTGTGATGACCGCCTACCTCTGGACCCACCTTATCGCTGGCGTTCTCGCCGTCCTCTGCCGAGCCATCATCGTCTCTGCGGGCAAGCCGACGACCACCACCCCCGCGACGCATGTGTGGTCGATGGTGAGCGGCTTCGGCTTCCTCTGCTGGACCGCATGGCTGCTGTTCGTGGGCAACGCGCGATGACCCTGTTCCAGCGATGCTGTGATGCGGTGATCGACGCGAACCCGTTGATCTCGCTCCCGGACGGCGGGGTCGCGCTGGATCACGTGACCGCCACGCGCGCCGTCCTGACCTGCCTGCTGGAGCACACTGGCAGCCCTCGGGTTGCGGACGAGATGGCGGTGATGCTGGGCGAGCAGCCCGGCGCCCCGGGACCGTACGTCGCATGACCACCACCCGCGGTGCCATCCCCCGGGTCAAGCCCCCGCTGTCGGCGGAGGAGAGGCTCGCTCGCGCCGCGCGCGTGGCGGACCGGGCTGCGGCCGATGTGGTCACGGCGCAGGCCGCTGCCGTGGCGGCGCAGGCCGAGATTGACGACGTTATCGCGCCGCAGGTGGTCGCGGTGACGCAAGGGGTGCAGATCGCGCAGTCAACGAGCAATACCGCCTTGACCGTGGCCGATCAGGCCCTCGCCTCCGGCACGGTGTCGGGCTCAGCGACAGACCCGGCGGTCAGCACGGGAACCAGCGAGGCTGACCCCGGCGCTTGGGCTCCGGGACCGCAGGTGAGCCTCACCGGCGTTGTCGCTGGCACCCTGACCATCACAGGCACGGGGCCGCAACAGGACGGTGATGTCGTATTTTACAGCGGCGGAACCACGACCGGATTTGTTGGTGAGTTTCGGGTCGTTGAGATCGAAGGCGCGGCGGAGACGGTCCTTGGAACCTTCGACATGTCGGCTTCTCCCGGATCGGGGCTTAGCGCGATCATATCGAACGACGGCGCGTCTGACGTAGCGGCCTTCTCTGTGGCCCTGACGACCACGGGAACCCTTGGCTACCGCATAGACGTGCGCCGGGTGTCAGGCGGCAACCTCGATAGCTTGAAGCTCTACATCTACGCAAGGCGCGCGGCGTGACCCCGTGCGTTGAGGGTGGGCGGGCGCTGCGGCGTGGTGGCGTGATGAAAGCGAACACCACTGTTATCGAACAAGAGCCCGGCGGATGACCCTCCACTCCGACGCGCGCAAGCTCAACTGGTCGATGATCGGCGTCATCATCGCGCTCATCCTGCAGGCTGCCGCCCTGATCTTCTGGGGCGGAGGGCTGAACCAGCGGGTCTCGAACCTTGAGCGCATCGTGGCGCCGCTGGCTGACGGGACGCTCGCAAGGCTGGACGAGCGCACCAAGGCGATGAAGGAACAGCTGGACCGCATGGAGCGCGGTCGATGACCGACGACCCCCAGGACCCGCTTCCCGAGGCGCAGTGGACCTTCCGCCGCTGGTTCACCTACGGCGTGACCATCGCCTCTCTGGCCGGCGTCGGCTGGATCATCAGCAAGCTGTCGGACGGCTCGCATCTCGCCGGCATCGCCTACTCGCTGATCGGCCTCGCCGCACTGCTGGCCACCTACTACCTGATCGCCCCGAGCGCCGAGCACGTCGTGCGGCTGCTGGGCGAGCTGAAGAAGGGGCGGCTGTGATGGGCTACACCCTCGGAAAGCAGTCGCGCGCCCGCCTTGCCGGCGTTCATCCCGACCTCCAGCGGGTCGTCTTTCGTGCGATCGAACTGACCGAGCAGGACTTCATGGTGCTGGAAGGGGTCCGCACGCCCGAGCGCCAGAAGCAGCTCTACGCGCAAGGCCGCACCAAGCCGGGCCCGAAGGTGACGTGGACGCTGAACAGCAACCACTTCATCAACCCCAAGACCGGCAAGGGACACGCGGTCGATCTGGTCCCGTGGCCGGTCGACTGGTCGCACGAAAAACTGGGCGTGGTCGCCGAAGCCATGTTCGCGGCGGCCAGGCAGCTGGGCGTCGAACTTCGTTGGGGCGCCGACTGGGACCGGGACGGGAAGCCGCGTGAGCGTGGCGAAACCGACAGTCCGCATTTCGAGCTCGTCCTGTGACCCGCTACCTCATCCTGACCCTCGCCGCCGCCCTGACTATCGCGATGGCGCTTGCCGGCGTGCAGTCGTGGCGCATCGATCGGCTCAAGGCCGACCTGATCGAGGCCAATGCCGAACTGAAGCAGCTGCGGGACTTCAAGACCGCGGCGAAAGACGACGCTCAAATCCAGGCGGATCAATGCCTGGCCCGCGTGAAAGCGGCCGCGGAGACGGCCCGGCGCATCGAGACCATCATCGAGAGGCCCATCCATGTCGATCCGCAAGGCTGCGCTGTTCGCAGCGTCATTGACTCTGACGAGCTGCGCGACGCCCTCCAGCCCCCCGCTCCCGCCATCGCTCTGCACTGAGGTTCGGTCCGAGCCGGTCATGCCTGATGGCGCCGGCGTCGTGGCTCCCGTGACCGAAGCCGAGAAGGACGCGACCCGCGCCCTGCTGGGCTGGGTGGCGGACGTTCTGGACTGGGGGCGCGAGAACGAGGGCAGGGCGCGGACGGCGCGGGGGGCGTGCGGATGACTATCCGGTTCACGCCGCCGGACGACGCCGTTCCCGAACTTGGCATGTTGCGCTGGTGCGAAAGCGATGCGCAGCGCGAAGCCGTTCAGGCGGTCATCGACATCGGGTCCATCACGCACGCGGCCAAGCACCTGGGGCGCAACGAGCGCACCTTCCGCCGCATGATCGCCGGGGTGAAGGCCCGCGCCGCCGCGCAGGGCCACGCGCCTGAATACGGCATGACCGAGACGGTCCCGGACGGATTCAGGCTCAAGGGCCGCTCGGTCCTGCGCAAGCTGGATCCGGTCACGGGCCAGCGCGTCGAGGTGCTGTCGTGGGACAAGTCCAGTGCTGACGACGAGCGCCGGGCGGAGATGCTGCGGGAGGCCGTGGCCGCGATGTGCGAGGATGTCCCGCGCGCCACGCCTGTCGACGCGCCGGCCGACACCGCCGACCACCTCTGCAACGTCTTCACCCTGACGGACTGCCACGTCGGCATGATGGCCTGGCGCCACGAGGGCGGCGCCGACTGGGACCTCGCCATCGCTGAGCGGACGCTGATCGGCGCGTTCGAGCAGATGGTGGAGCGCAGCCCGAGCGCCACGACCTGCGTCGTCAACCAGCTCGGCGACTTCCTGCACTGGGACGGCCTGCTGCCGGTGACGCCCGGCCACGGTCACGTGCTGGACGCCGACGGCCGCTTTTCGAAGATGGTCCGGACCGCGATCCGAATCCTGCGCCGTGTGATCGACCTTGCGCTGGCCCGCCATCAGACCGTGTTCGTGGTCATGGCCGAGGGCAACCACGACCTCGCCTCGAGCGTCTGGCTGCGCATCATGTTCGCGGCGCTCTACGAGAACGAGCCGCGCGTGCGGGTGATCGACAGCGAGCTGCCCTACTACGTGCACGTGCACGGCGAGACCATGCTGGCGTTCCACCACGGCCACCTGAAGAAGAACGACCAGCTGCCGATCCTGTTCGCCGCGCAGTACCCGCGCGAGTGGGGCGCGACGACCAAGCGCTTCGCCCACTGCGGCCACCGCCACCACGAGGAGGTCAAGGAGCACTCGGGCATGAAGGTGGTGCAGCACTCGACCCTGGCTGCACGCGACGCCTACGCCGCGCGGGGCGGCTGGATGTCGGAACGGCAGGCGACAGCCTACACCTACCACAGTCGCTGGGGGCAGGTGGGCAGCGTGACGGTGTCGCCCGAGATGGTGGTGGCGTGATGGACGAGGACGATGAGGACTGGATCATATGGTTCGGAGTCGGCAGCGCCGAGACATTGCAGGAAGTCGAGCGACCACGCCTGCGCTCCGTCAGCCCCGCCGCGCACCGAACCTATCAGATTGACCGGGATCGGGCCGCGAGCAGAGCGCGTATGCAGGGGCGCCAGCAGATAGGCTTTCATCGCCCCGTGCGTTGAGGCAACCCCTAGCCAGCGCATCCTCCCACACAGGAGGGGCGCATGCTGAAACTCTTGCTGTCGGCTACGGCCGCGATGCTCACCGCAACCATGTCAGGCCCCTCCGCCTACACGGCGACCGAGTTTCCGCTCGTGTCTGCCCCGAGCCCCAACATCGTCGAGACGGCCCCGCCGCAATACTGGGGCTCGCCCGGCGCCTTCATGCTGGCGTTCGGCACGCCGGCCGAGGTTGACGCCTACTGCACCGGTGGAGACCCGCGGCCGCGCAACTTCATCGTGCTGGCCTGCACCCGCGATGATCGGCGCCAGGTCGTCATGCCGAACCCGTGTCTCTACCAGCACGAGTATTACGCCAAGCTGCTGTGCCACGAACAAGGGCACCTGTCCCGGCCGGGCTTGGCGGGCTGGCGGCACTAGGCGTGCGTTGAGGCAACCCGTCTCCATCGCCCCAATGCGCGAAACTGGAGACACGCATGGCCACGCTTTCGAACCCCTACGGTCCCGGCAACGACGGCTCGTTCGCCCGCTTCGTGGCGGTGACGCCGTCCGACACGGTCGACCTGACGGGCGGTCCGGCTCGCGGCATCTATGTCGGCGTGGCCGGCGATGTGTCTCTGGTCGGGCTGGACGACACCGCCGTGGTGTTCAAGGCCATGCCGGTCGGCCTGCACAAGGTCATCTTCCGCCGCGTCAACGCGACGTCGACGACGGCGACGAACATGGTGGCGATGTTCTAGGGCGTGCGTTGAGCCAATCCCCCGCGCGGCCACCCTCCGCGCATGGCCCGCAAGGCAGCAACAACCCCTCCTCGTGAGCCGATCCGCTTCGAACCCGACGGCAAGATCCTGTCGGCGTTCCTGCTGGCGGACAACGATTTCGACATCATCCAGGGGCCGATCGGCTCGGGCAAGACAGACGCGGCGATCATGCGTCTGTTCCGGCACGCGAGCCAGCAGCCGCAGCAGCGCGACGGCGTGCGCCGCTCCCGCTTCGCCATCGTCCGCTCGACCTTCCCGGAGCTGAAGACCACCACCATTCCGTCGTTCGTCAACCTGTTCCCCGAGGGCAGCGAGGCGCAGGGCGGATTCGGCGAGATGTCGTGGTCGCCGCCGTTCACCTACCACCTGCGGCACGGCGACATCGAAGCCGAGTTCATCTTCCTCGCGCTGGACAAGGACGACGACGTCAAGAAGCTGCGCTCGCTGCAACTGACCGGCGTCTATTTCAACGAGCTCCAGTACATCAACCTCATGCTGGTGACGGAGGGGCTGTCGCGCTGCGGCCGCTATCCGTCGGTCAAGAACGGCGGCTGCAACTGGTCCGGCGGAATCGCCGACATGAACGCGCCGGAGAGCCTGCACTGGGCGCCGATCATGTTCGGCAAGGCTCCGGTCCCCGACCACTTTACGCCCGACGACGTCCAGAAGCACCGACGCCCGCCGGGCTGGTGCCTGTTCGTGCAGCCACCCGCGCTGCTGGTGCTGGACGACGACCTGAAGCTGCACGGCCTCGAGGCGCTGAACCCGGGCGACGAGGTCGAATACTGCGTCAACCCCGGGGCCGAGAACCTGCGCTGGTTGCGTCCGGACTACTACCCGAAGAAGATTCACGGGGTCACGCGCCAGTGGATCGACGCCAACTGCCGCAACATCGCCGCCAGCCAGATGAAGGGCAAGGCGGTGCACCCGCTGTTCCGGTCGGCCAACGAGCGCAACAGCCACGTGTCGTCGACGCCGCTGAAGTTCAGCCCCGACCTCGATCTCTACTGCGGCCTCGACTTCGGCCTGACGCCCGCCGCCGTGTTCGGCCAGACCGTGCGCGGCCGCATCTTCGTGCTGGCCGAGCTGTACGCCGAAGACGTCGGCGCCGTGACCTTCGCGCCGTTCGTCAAGGCGGAGCTTCTGCGCCGCTTCCCGGGGCTGGACCCTGCGCGCGTCAAGTTCTTCGGCGACCCGGGCGGCGACATTCGCGGGCAGGCCGAGGAAAAGACGGCCTTCGACATCTTCCGCCAGCACGGCATGCCGGTCATGCGCGCGCCCGGCGCCAACCGCTTCTCCGGCAAGGGCGGGCGCAAGGAGGTGATCGACAACGTCCTGACGCGGCAGGTCGACGGCTACCAGGCCTTCCTGCTGGACCCCAAGTGCCGGATGCTGGAGCAGGGCCTGGGCGGCGGCTACCAGTTCAAGGTCACGAACACGAGCGCCGGCCAGTACGTCTCGGGCGACATCGTCAAGAACCAGTACAGCCACCCGTGCGAGGCGCTGGGCTACATGGTGCTGGGCATGGGCGAGGGCGGCAATCTGCTGTTCGGCGCCGGCCGTAACACCGCCGCGGTCCAGACCAAGGTGCAGGCGCGGGTGTTCGACCGCGGCGCGCGCGCGCCGGTGTTCAGGGCGCGGCGATGACCGAGGACGATCCGCTGAGCGGCATGCCGCCGGAATGGTACGTCGCCTTCTACAACGACGAGCAGCGCTATTGGTGGTCGCCCCTGTGCCGCGACGGGTTCCGCCACGTCGCCGCGTTCGGCTACTGCGCCGAGCAGGCGGTGTGGATGCTCTACGACGTGGCCATGACGCGCACCCTGATCCGGGTCCTGACGCCGAGCCAGATGGATGCGTGGGTCGAGCGCCTGCCGGCCAACCGCCGCATCCTCGCCTATCAGCCTGTCGATGAGCCGCGCTCGCCCGCCCTGCGCCTCGGCTTCTGGTGCACGCCCGCCATCGTTCACCTCACCGGCGCCCGCTCCCGTGCGTTGAGACCGGAGGCCTTCTACCGCGATCTGCTGGCTCAAGGTGCGCGACCCGCGTTCGAAGGCAGGCAGGCATGAGGGCTCCGAAGGTCACGCTTCCCGAAGAAGATCCGGCGACCAAGGCCGCGCGCGAGCGTGAGCAGCGCCGGGCCGAGAGCGCGCGCACCGAGGAGACGCAAGCCTGGCTGCTGGGCGCGACCGGGCGGCGCAACCGCCGCTTCGGCACGCTCAAGGGCGGGGGCGGCTCCGTGCCGATCTACGGGGGTGCGGGCAGTCGTGCCGCGGCGCGCGCTGCCGGCGGGGCCGCCGGTTCC
>OFDN01000557.1_pt1 | contig 29470 bp, 23 predicted proteins | sample 1520971 | NCBI WGS metagenome assembly OFDN01 (sample SAMEA94257418, study PRJEB24077) | hot springs metagenome | biome: Aquatic biome; feature: Geographical feature; material: Water | place: India | collected 2012-06-12 | depth 5 m | reverse complement strand
CGTCATCGCGCGACGGGGCCCCGCGCTCGGGGGTGCGGCCGCGCTCGACCCGCTCGTCGCGGCTCCAGCGGGGCTTCTTGCCGGTCGCCGAGCCGGAGGCCGCGGCCTCGTCGGGGCGGTAGCCGCGGTGCTTGGGGCTGCGCGATCCGGGGGCTCCGGCGCGGGCGGTCGAGCCGCCGGACGAGCCGCCGGTCGAGCGGGCCGAGGTGCGGGTGTTCTGGCCGGCGCGCGCGGCGCCGCCCTGCTTCTTCTGAGGCATGGATCTTCCTGGGTAGAGCACGAGGTTCTCGTCGGCGCGCACGCGCACCGCTATCCCAGGCAGTCGTCGACGCGGGGTCGAGGGCCGGGGGCCGTCACTTCTCGAGGTGAGCCCGTACCGTCGATCGACGGCGGGCACCGGCCCTGAGGCGCACACAATGCAGATGACGAGCATGCTCGCCCGCCTCCAGCCGACCCCTCAGGGTACCCCACGACCCTGCCGCCCCCGCGGGCCGAGCCCGTATTCTGGGCGCATCGTGATCACCGTCACCGTCGAAGACCCCCGCCAGCCCGAGGTCGAGGCTCTGCTGCGTGCGGGCGACGCCTACGCCCTGAGCCTCTACCCCGCCGAGAGCTGCTACATGCTGAACCTCGACGAGCTCGTCGCCCCCGGGGTGACCGTGTTCGTCGCGCGCGACGACCAGAGCCGGGCGCTCGGCATGGCGGCCCTCGTCGATCGGGGTGACACGACGGGCGAGCTGAAGAGGCTGTACGTCGACGAGGCCGGGCGCGGCCAGGGCGTCGCGACGGCGGTGATGGATGCTCTCGAGGCGGCCGCCCGCGCGCAGGGCATCCGCACCCTGCAGCTGGAGACCGGCCCGAAGCAGCTGCCCGCGATCGCCCTCTACGAGCGGCGCGGGTACGCGCACATCGAGAACTTCGGGCCCTACGTGGGCGACGAGTTCAGCGTGTGCATGGAGAAGGCGCTGGTCTAGGCGCCGCTCGCCACCGTCGGCGCGCGACGCTTCGGCGCGGGACGCTTCGGCGCGGGGGCAGGCGGTGCGGGCGCGACGGCGAGCAGCTCGAGCAGCACGAGCAGGCCGGCTGCGAGCAGGGCGCTCGCGAGGACGGTGAGCACCGAGAGCGGGGGCAGCAGCACGGCCGGAAGGGCGGCGAGCACGACGATGCCGAACCGCAGCGGCGTGCGCCGCGCGTGGAGCCACGTCGTGACGGGCCCCTCGGCGACACCCAGCGCCGCGCGGCCCGCGGCGAGGCGGGCGCTGAGCGCAGCGCGGGCCCGCTGCGCGAGCCCTGATGCCCCGAGCCCCCATCCGACGAGCACGACGAGCACGCTGAGGGCGAGCAGCCCGAGCACCACACTCACCGCGTAGGCCGTCATCGCGTCGAACACCGCGCCCGCGACCGCCGAGGAGTCGGGCCCGACGTAGGCCGCGATCGCGGTGCGCGCGAGCGAGAATCCGACGGCGAGCGCCGCCGTGACACCGAGTGCGATGAGCCCGACCGTGCGCAGGGTCGCGGGCCGTCGGGGGGCGAGCAGCACGGCCGCGATGAGCAGGGCGGCGGTGATCCACGGCAGCCACAGTCCGACGGTCATGCCCACCTGGAAGAGCACGCGGGCGAGGGCCAGGTTCGGCACCTCGGCGATGACGATCGCGCGGTCGACGTCGGGGATGGCGGCGGCGAACGGCACCCCCTGCTCGACGAGCGCGGCGCGCACCTCGGCCACGATGGGCTCGAGCGGCAGACTCAGCGTTCCGTCGCGATCGAGCGCGAGCAGCGAGTCGGGCGACCCGGCGAGCAGGCGGATCGTCTGCGCGTGCAGCACCTCGACCGACCGCTGCCAGGCCGCGCTGAACGCGTCGGAGCGCACGACCTCGGTGACGACGTCGGCCACGAGCGACCGCACGCCCGCCGCGATCGGCGCGCTGACGAGCTCGAGGGCGGCCTGCGCCCGAGGGCCGAGCTCGAGCGCCTCGCCGAGCCCGGCGAGCAGCTCGCTCGTGACGGCGTCGATATCGACCTGCTCGTCGACGAGGGCGGTGACCTCGACGATGATGCGATCCTGCACCGCCGGGTCGTCGGCGAGCGGGCCGAGCGCGGCGACGAAGCGCTCGGTCTCGACCAGTTGCGTCGTAGCCCAGTGCGCCATGACCGCCCCGGGCAGCAGCAGCAGCCCGAGGGCGGCCAGCGCGGCCGCGGCGAACCGACGCCCGCGCATCAGCGCGCCGCGGCCTTCAGGCGGTCGATCTCGTCGCGGATGCGCCGGATGTGGTCGGGGGATGCCGTGCCCGCGCCCGCCACCCCCTCGAGCTCGGCCGCCAGGGCGTCGAGCTCGGCGTGCGTCGCGTGAGCATCCCGCATCGACGCCCCGATGTGGATCGTGCCCGTCGCCGTCGGCAGGCCCTCTTCCGCGCGGTCGGCCGTGACCTCCTCGCGCGCCTGGTCCATGGCCGTGATGACGATGCCGATGAGGATGTTCAGCACCGTGAAGACGATGAAGAACATGTAGCTCAGGAAGTACAGCAGGGCCCACGGGGTGATCTCGAGACCGCCGAGGAACGAGTCGGGGAAGTTCTCGAGCGTGAGCATGACGGTGAGCGTCACCATGGCGGTGCCGATGTCGCCCCAGCGCTCGGGCGCTGCTTCGCCGAAGAGGTAGACGCCCGCCATGGCGTAGATGAACATGAGGAAGCCGATGAGCACCGCGAGGCTGGCGAGCGGAGCGACCGACTTGATCATCGAGACCATGAGGATGCGCGCCTCGGGCAGGAAGCGGAAGATGCGCAGGATGCGCAGCAGGCGCACGAGCCGGAAGATGACCGTGCCGCCGTCGAGGAACGGGATGAGCACGACGATGAGGAAGTCGAAGACGTTCCAGGGGTTGCGGAAGAACATCCAGGGCTTCTTGCCGTACGAGATGAGCCGCAGGACGACCTCGACGGTGTAGAAGACGAGGGCCACCCGGTCGATCGCTCGCGCCGCGGCCGCGACCCCGGGGTCGAGGTCGCTGTAGGTGAGCAGGGCGAGCGCCGTGGCGTTGACGATGATCAAGCCGATGACGAAGAACTCGAAGACGTTGCCGTACATGATGCGCGCGAGCCACTGGATGCGGTACGGCGCGAGCTGCACGGTCGTCTGCGAGAAGACGCCCGGAGAGACGGTGGCGGCGGGGTCGACGGAGGTGCTGTCGGCAGGGGTGGGGGCGGTCATCGGCGAATCGCTTTCGGTCGGGGGTGTGCTCACGCTAGCAACACCCCCGACCGTTCGCGACGGGTCGCGAGACCGCGGGTCGGGCGGCTACGCCGAGGTGCTCGACGCCTTCGCCTCGAGGCGCGCGGCCTTGCGCTCGCGCCGCTCGGCGGCGCGCTCACGACGACCCTCGACGACGTAGTACAGCGCCGGCAGCACAACGAGCGTCAGCAGCGTCGACGAGATGAGACCGCCGATGACGACGATCGCGAGCGGCTGCGAGATGAACCCGCCGCTGCCGGTGATGCCGATGCCGAGCGGCAGCAGGGCGAAGATCGTCGCCGCCGCCGTCATGAGGATCGGCCGCAGACGGCGCGACGAGCCCTCGACGAGCGCGGTGTAGACCGACAGCCCGCGCTCGCGGTACTGGTTGACGAGGTCGATGAGCATGATCGCGTTCGTCACCACGATGCCGACGAGCATGAGCACACCGATGAGCGACGGAACCCCGAGCGGGATGTCGGCGATGAGCTGCAGCGCGATCGCGCCCGTCGCCGCGAACGGCACCGAGATGAGCAGCAGCAGCGGCTGGCGCAGGCTCTTGAAGGTCGCGACCATGATCACGTACACGATGAGGATCGCCGCGAGCAGCGCGAGACCCAGCTGGCTGAACGCCTCCGACTGCTGCGAGGCGACACCGCCGAGGCTCGCCTGCACGCCGTCGGGCAGCTCGGCCGCGTCGACGGCCTCCTGCACCGCCACCGTCGCGGCGCCGATGTTCTGCACCGACGGGGTGACCGTGATGGTCGCGCTGCGCACGCCGCGCACCGTCGTGATGCTCGCGGGGCCGTCGACCTGCTCGATGGTGGCGAGCTCCTCCAGCGGCTGCGGCCCCAGAGCGGTCGGGATGCTGAACGCGCGCAGCTCGTCGACCGTGGTCGGGGCATCCGTGTCGCGCAGGAAGATCGACAGCGTGCGGTCGTCGATGACGACGCTGCCCACCGAGGCCGGGAACATCGCCGCGGTGACGATGCCGCCGACGGCGATCTCGCTCAGGCCGAGCTCGGCCGCGCGCTCGCGGTCGACCTGGATGGCCAGGTAGGGCTGCGTGTCGGAGAGGTTGCTCGTGGCCTCGGCGGTGACGTCCAAGTCGCGCACGGCCTCGAGCAACTCGGCGGTGGCCGACTCGAGGTCGTCGCGGCTCGTCGCCGTGAGGTCGATCTCGATGTCGCTGCCGCCGAAGGCGGGGCCCTGCTGGGTCTGCACGCTGAGCTCGCCGACGCCGTCGAGGTCGGCCAGGGCGTCGCGCACCGACTGCTGCAGCTCCTCCTGGTCGAACGACTCGTCGGTCGTCAGCGAGAACGTGATGTCGCTGCCGCCGAAGATCGCGGCGAGCGTGCCCGTGCCGGAGCCGATCGAGGCCTGCACGGTCGTGATGCCGTCGATCGAGAGCAGCTCGTCCTCGACCACCGTGGCGGCCGCGTCCAGCTCGTCCAGGCTCGTGCCGTTGGGCAAGGTCTGGGCCACCGTCAGGGTGTTCTGGCCCGAGTTGCCGATGAAGTTGGTCTGCAGGCCGGTCGACAGGGCACCGGTGCCGCCGAGCACGAGCACGGCGAGCAGCAGCGTCGCGACCGGGCGCTTGAGCGTCCAGCGGATGACCGGCAGGTAGCCGCGCTGCAGGATCGTCGGGCGAGCCGACTCCTCCTCGAGGCTCAGGGGGCGGGCGGGGGCGGCCTCGGCGTCGGCGGACGCGCTGCCGGCGACGGCGGCCTCGGCCCCCGCATCCTCACCGGCAGCACGGCGCCCGCGGCGGGGCTTCTTCGCGCCGGGTGCGCGCAAGAACCAGTAAGAGAGCACCGGCACGATCGTCAGCGAGACGAAGAGCGAGGCGGCGAGCGCGATCGCCGTCGTCAGCGCGAAGGGCCGGAACAGCTCGCCCGTGATGTCGCCGACGAGCGCGACGGGCAGGAAGACGGCGATGGTGGTCGCGGTCGCGGCCGTGATGGCGCCGGCGACCTCCTTGACGCCGACGAGGATCGCCTGCGTCTTCTCCTCGCCGAGCGCGAGGTGCCGCTTGATGTTCTCGACGACGACGATCGAGTCGTCGACGACGCGGCCGACGGCGATGGTGATGGCGCCGAGCGTCAGGATGTTCAGGGTGTAGCCGGCCACCTGCATGCCGATGAACGTCAGCAGCACCGAGGTCGGGATCGAGATGGCCGTGATGATCGTCGACCGCACCGAGAGCAGGAAGACGAGGATGACGAGCACGGCGAAGGCGAGACCGAGCAGACCCTCGGTGGCGAGCGCCTCGATCGACTTCTCGATGAACGGCGCCTGGTCGAAGACGACCGTGAACTCGGTGCCCGAGCCGATCGCGTCGGCGATCGCGGGCAGGGCCGCCTGCACGGCGCGCGACACCTCGACGGTGTTGCCGGCGGGCGTCTTGGTGATCGCGAGGGTCAGGGCGGGCTCGCCGTTGACGCGCGAGTAGCCGGAGACCGGGTCGTTCTCGACCTCGACCGTCGCGACGTCGGCGATCGACGTGCCCGCGACCTCCGCGCTCAGCAGCGGCAGGGCCGCGAGCTCGTCGGCGGTCGTGATGCGCACGCCCGAGATGACGGGCAGCTCGAAGCCGTCCTCGGTGATGACGCCCGCGGGCAGCAGCACGCCGTAGGCGTCGAGGGCGTCGGTGATGTCGGCCGTGGTCAGGCCGCGCGCGAACAGCTCCTCCTTGTCGGGCGTGATCGTCACGCGCTCGCCGACGGCGCCCTGGATCGACACCTCGCGCACGCCCTCGAGGTCGGTGAGCTCGGTGACCGCCTGCGACTCGAGCGCCGCCTCCAGCTCGCCGGGGGTGAGGTCGCTCGTGACCGCGACCTGCAGGATCGGGAAGTCGTCGATCGAGCCGGTGAGCACGCGCGGCTCGACGTCGGCGGGCAGGTCGAGACGGTTGATGGCGAGCTGCACGCGCTGCTCGGTGCGCACCAGGTCGGTGCCGAAGGCGAAGCTCGCCGACACGATCGAGAAGCCGGTGCTCGAGGTCGCGTTCGATCCGTCGAGGCCCGGGATGCCCTGCACGGCGGTCTCGATCGGCGTCGAGACGTCTTGCTCGACGATCTCGGGCGCCGCGCCCGGGTACTGCGTGATGACGATGACCTGCGGGAAGGCCACCGACGGAATCAGCTCCTGCTTGAGCGTCGTCAGGGCGATGCCGCCGAAGAGGCCCACGACGATCGTGACCAGGGCGATGAGCGCTCGGTTGCGCAGGCTGAACACCGAAAGCAGGTGCACGGGGTAACTCCGGTCGTGGGGCGGGCTCGTGGCCCGAGGTGGCTGTGGGTGTGCGGCGCGACAGGGCGCGGAGCGCCGATCAGCATCCCAGCGCACGCTGAGTATTCACACAGCGGGCGATGGGTGCGCACCCCGAATCCGACCGATCGGTCAGGATGCCCGCCCACGCTACACGACGGCCGCGAGCAGCTCCTCCGAGGTCGCGATCGGCTCGCGCGAGGCCACGCGGTGCCACGCGCGCTGCAGCAGGTCGAGGGCCGGGAGCGTCACCTCGGCCGGGTGGCAGAACGGCAGGCGCACGAAGCGCTCGAAGGCGCCGTCGAGGCCGAAGCGCGGGCCGGCGCCGACGAGCAGTCCTTCGGCGCGCGCGGCGAGCGCGAGCTGCGAGCTGACCGGGGCCCCGAGGTTCACCCAGAGGCTGAGGCCGCCGTCCACCCGCGGCACCGACCAGGTGGGGAAGCGCTGGGCCAGCTCGGCGAGCATGAGGGTGTGGCCGGCGCGCAGCTGCTCGCGGCGGGCATCCAGCACCCGGTCGTAGCTGTCGAGCAGGCGCAGCAGCACGAGCTGCTCGAGCAGGGGCGACCCCAGGTCGCCCGCGAGGCGCGCGAGCGAGAGCCGCGTGATGAGGTCGCGCTCGGCGCGGATCCAGCCGAGGCGCACCCCGCCCCAGATGCTCTTGCCGACCGAGCCGACGGTGACCACGGTGGCTCCCCGCTCGGCGGCGCCGACGGCGAAGGGTGCGGGCTGCTCGGCGCGATCGAACCCGAGCTCGCTCATCGTCTCGTCGACGAGCAGCACGGTGCCGTGCACCGCCGCGAGCGCGTGCAGGCGAGCCCGCTGGTCGTCGGGCATCGTGCGACCGGTGGGGTTGTGGAAGTCGGGCATGAGGTACGCCAGCGCCGGGGCCGTGCGGGGCACGACCTGCTCGAGCACCTCGTCGCTCCAGCCGCCGTCGGTCGTGACCGGCACGGTCACGAGCCGGGCGCCGGCCAGCTGCAGGGCCTCGACGGCGTGCGGGTAGCTCGGCGCCTCGACGAGAGCGCGGTCGCCGCGGGCGAGCAGGGTGCGCGCGACGAGGGCGATGGCGTGCTGGGCACCGAGGGTGATCATGATCTCGTCGGGCTCGGTCGGCAGCCCGCGCGCGGTGTAGCGGGCGGCGAGAGCCTGGCGCAGCACGAGCAGGCCCACCGGGTCGAACCCGCTCTCGTGCAGGTGGGCAGGCAGCAGCTCGGCGGCCTCGCGAGCCGCCTGCGCGACGATCGGGATGGCGGGCAGGGTCGCCTTCGAGAGGTCGAGCATGCCGGGGCCGGCGGTCTCGCCGATCGACGGAACTCCGCCATCGAAACCGCGCGGCAGGCGCGCGACGGTGCCCGAGCCGCGCACGCTCTGGGCGAACCCGAGCTCGCGCAGGCGGGCGTAGGCGTTGGCGACGGTGGTGCGGCTGAGCGACTCGTGCTCGGCGAGCAGGCGCTCGGCGGGCAGGCGGGTGCCGAGCGTGATGCGGCCGTCGAGGATCAGCAGGCGGATGCGGTCGGCGAGCGCCTCGTAGATCGGCGTCGTGCCGCTCGGGCGCCACTCGCCGAGTTGAGAGGCCAATGTGCGGGCCGACAGGGTCGTCATGCGGCCACCGTACCCGAATTGGCATCTTGTGAGAAGTCCAATTTCGCGAGGATGATGACGGACATGACACCGCGCCGCATCACCATCCGCCGCTGGGGCCAGCTCATGCTGGGCCTGTTCTTCTACGGCATCGCGGTGGCGCTGCTCATCCGGGCCGATGTCGGCCTCGACCCGTGGACGGTCTTCGCACAGGGCCTCGAGGTGCAGACCGGCTGGTCGATCGGCCTCATCGTCGTACTCATCGGCGCCGGCGTGCTGCTGCTGTGGATCCCCATCAAGCAGAAGCCCGGCATCGGCACGGTGCTCAACGTGCTGCTGATCGGGCCCGTGCTCGACCTCGCCATGCTCGTGGTCGAGACGCCCGAGCAGCTCTTCTGGGCGCAGTGGCTCATGTTCGCCGGCGGGCTCGCCCTGCTGGCGGTCGCCACCGGCCTCTACATCGGCGCCCGCTTCGGCCCCGGCCCGCGCGACGGCCTTATGACCGGCGCGCACGCCCGCTTCGGCTGGAAGATCTGGAAGGTGCGCACGGGCGTCGAGGTCACCGTGCTGGCCATCGGCTGGCTGCTCGGCGGCACGGTCGGCTTCGGCACGGTCGCCTTCGCGCTGCTCATCGGCCCCATGGTCGGCGTGACGCTGCCGCTGCTGCGGGTTCCGGAACCGACCGCCACCCGTTCGGAGGAGGTGACCGCATGATCGGCCTCGGCATCGCCCTCGGCGCTCTCGCGCTGTGGGCCGTCGTCGCGACGACCGAGCTCGTGGCGCGGGACGGGTACGGGCCCATACCCGTCCGCACGCACGGCCCGTTCTACGCGAGCTCGCTCGCCGCGTAGACGCCCATCGCCTCGCGCACGTACGCGGCGCCCTCGGCGCCGCCGTAGTGCTTCGCGAAGCGCGGGTCGGCGACGTACATGTCACCGAGCCCGAGGTACGCCTCGGCGCTCGGCGCCACGTCGCCCCAGCCGGCGCGCACCCACGCGTAGTGCCGCGCGGCGAGCGCCTGCACAGCGGGGTCGCCGGAGGGCGTGCCCGCCGCGTGCGCAGCCGCGAACCCGGTCTGGATCGCCGCGGCCTCGGCGCGGAACGCCGCCTGGCCCTCGGAACCCAGCCCGCGCCACCAGCGGTCGCTGCGGGCGTAAGCGTCGGCACCCCAGCGCTGCTCGACCTCCTCCTTGTAGACGGTGTGGTCGAAGCCATCGAAAGCCTCTTCTGCCATCAGTTCTTCACCTCCCTCCAATCGCTCGATGGTCGTGGTCACGCTCGCGATCAACCGGTCGACCCGCTCGCGCTCCTGCTCGAGCAGCAGCCGGTGCGTCGTCAACGCGGCGACGTCGTCGGTCTGCCCGTCGAGCACCTCGGCGATCGCCGGCAGCCCCAGCCCGAGCTCGCGCAGCAGCAGGATGCGCTGCAGGCGCACGAGCGCGGCCTGGTCGTAGTGCCGGTAGCCGTTCGCGCCGACGCGGGTCGGCGGCAGCAGCCCGAGGTCGTCGTAGTGCCGCAGGGTGCGGCTCGTGACACCCGACAGGCGGGCGAGCTGCTGGATGGACCACTCCATGCCCTCGACGGTAGAGGTTGACGTTGCGTCAATGTCAAGCACCGCATCCGTTCGCCCCTTGCGCGGCGGGCGGACGCGATATATCGTGACTCTCACAACAACGCGATATATCGCGAATGGATGCCCGCCTCGGGCTCGAGCAAGGAGCACTGTCATGGCCCAGGAGACGTGGATCGTCACCGAACCCACCGTCATCGACCTCGAACTGGTGCGCGCCCTCAAGGTGGGGCTCATCGGCGGGCAGGTCGACATCGTCGCCCACGACGAGCCCGGCGCCCGCGTGGCCGTGCACAGCGTGGCCGGCCGCGACCTTAAGGTCTCGCTCGAGGGCGACACCCTCGTGGTCGACCACCCGCAGCTGAAGTGGGAGACCTTCTTCGACAACTTCCGCCTGTTCAGCGGCAAGGCGCGCGCCGACGTGAGCATTCTCGTGCCGCGCGTCACCGCGGTGACGCTGAGCGTCGTGGCGGCCGAGGCCATGGTCAGCGGCGTGCACGGCACGACGACGGTCAACACCGTCAACGGCGATGTCGTGCTCGACGGGCTCGTCGGCGACCTCACGGTGCACGCCGTGACGGGCGAGGTGGGCGTGCGCGACCACCGCGGCGACCTCAGCATCCAGACGGTGGGCGGCGACGTCGTCGTGTCGGGCGAGATCGGGCGCTTCAGCTGCGACGGGGTCTCGGCCGATGTCGTGGCCGACCTGCGCGGCACGCCCGACCGCATCAAGCACAACACCGTCTCGGGCGACCTGACGGTGCGGCTGGATGCGGGGGTGCCGGCGCAGTACGTCATCAGCACCGTCACCGGCCGGCTGCAGCTCGACGACGCGCAGATCACGGGCGTCAAGGGCACCTACACCGGACGCTACGGGCAGCTCGCCGGGTCGTTCACCGAGCTGAAGTCGAACTCGGTGTCGGGCGACGTGTCGGTCGTGCACACCGAGCGCTCCGCATCCGCCGCCGCTGACTCTGCGGGAGCCGACGCCGGGGCCTCGTCTTGAGCCCCGCGGTGTTCGGCCACGGGCACCTGCGCCTGTACCTGCTGCACGTGCTCGATGAGCGTCCGATGCACGGCTACGAGATCATCCAGGCGCTGAAAGATCGCTTCGGCGGCACCTATGTGCCGTCGGCGGGCACGATCTATCCGCGGCTGGCGAAGCTCGAGGCCGAGGGCCTGGTGACGAAGCAGTCGGATGGCCGCAAGACGGTCTACGCCCTGACCGATGCCGGGCGGCAGGAGCTGGCGGATCGCCGCGACGAGCTCGACGGCATCGAGGCTGGCTTGGGCGACTCGGTGCGACGCCTGGCCGACGAGGTGCGGTCGTCGGTGACCGAGGCGATGTCGACGCTGCGGGCCGAGCTCGCGGCGGCGGCGCGTGATGCGCGCGACGAGTGGCGGCCGGCGGCGGATGCGGCCCGCGAGGCCGCGCGCGAGACCGCACGTGACGCGACCACGGCTGCGCGTGATGCGGCCGATGCCGTGCGTGACGCGACCGCGTCCGTCAGTGCGTCGATGCACTCGACCGTCAGCGAAGAGCGCTCGGATGCCCGCGCCCAGGTGCAGCGCGCCGAGGTACTGCTGGCCGAGTTCCGGCAGGATGCCCGCACCGAGCTGCGCGCGGCCGCGGCCCGCGGGGCCGAGCTGCGCGCCACGGTCGACGAGCTGGAGCGGTCGCTCGCCGCAGTGCGCGAGAGCCTGCGCGGCACGCTGCGCTAGCGGAGCCGGGCCGGCGGGCGGGCTATTCGGCCCAGGAGAGCGGCACGTAGAGGTCTTGCACGCGGTCGCCGGCGGCGGTGTGGTCGTTGCGGGTGTAGAGCCCGCAGGCCTCGACCGTGCAGTCGACGTTCTCGTCGGCGGCGGCCGGCACTTCGATGTAGGCGGTGAACGCGCCGGTCGCGGTGTCGTCGAAGCTGCGCGCGCCGAACAGGCGCCAGGCGAAGGCCTCGTTGATCCAGTTCGACGGCGCCCACTGCACGACGCCCTCCTCGAACTGCTCGACCTCCTGTGAACCGACGCCGCCGAGGCAGGGCCCGGGCTTGCCGTCGAGCTCGTCGGGGATGCGGCAGACGGCGACGTAGAGGCCGCGGTCGCCGTCGTAGCCGGCGCCGGTGACGACGAGGCGGTCGCCGGCCTGCACCGAGCTGAGGTCGGGAACGTTGCCGTTCTCGGTGGCGACACTGAGGGTGCGCTCGCGGCCGTCGTCGCCGGTGGCGGTCACCTCGGTCGGGTACTCGCCGGCGGGCACGCGACCCTGACCCGACGAGCCCTGCGGGTTGTGCAGCACGATCGGCAGGGCGACGGCCGCGACGATCGCGAGCAGCAGGGCGACGATGACGCCGACGATCCACGGCCAGCGGCGTCGGCGGCGGGTCTCGGGGGCGGCGGTCACTCGCTCAGTGTAATGAGCGGCGCGGGCTGCGACCCCGGGCGTGGCTAGGCTCTGCCCATGAGTTCGGCGCCTACCGTCAGCGCGCGGCGCGTGTCAGCGCTCGAGCTCGCGGCCGTGTTCGTGGGCGGGCTGATCGGCACGAGTCTGCGCCTGCTCATCGACCTCGCGCTCGCGCACGATCTCGACGAGTTCGCACTCAGCACGCTGCTCGTCAACACTCTCGGAGCCTTCGCGCTCGGGCTGCTGGTCGCGGCCCTGTGGCCGCGCGTGCCGGGGTGGATGCGGGCGGGGCTCGGGCCGGGCATCCTGGGGTCGTTCACGACGTTCTCGGCGCTCGCGGTCTCGGTCGTCGCGCTGACCCAGGCGGGCGATCTCGTCGGTGCGGTGCTGACCGCGGTGCTGAGCATCGGGCTCGGGATGCTCGCCGCCTGGGCTGGCCTCACCCTCGGTGCCCGGCTCGGGGTGGCGGGTGATGGCGGCCGAGAGGCTCCCGAATCCAAGGACGTCGAGCGGTGACCCCGCTGCTGGTGCTCGCCGTCGCCGTGGGCGGAGCCCTCGGCGCCGTGCTGCGTCACCTCGCGTCGGTCGGCCTCGCGGGGCGCGGCCGCATTCCGTGGGGCGTGCTCGTGGTCAACGTCGGGGGGTCGTTCATCGCCGGGCTCGCGCTGGGCCTGCCCCTCGACCCGACCGCGAAGCTGATCGTGCTCACCGGATTCTGCGGCGGCCTCACGACCTTCAGCACCCTGTCGGTCGACACCCTGCAGCTGATCCTCGACGGCAAGCGCCGCGCCGCCGCCGCGAGCGTGCTGCTCACCCTCGCGCTCGGCATCCTGGCCGTGCTCGCTGGGCTGGGCCTCGCGGCCGGCCTCGCGGCCGTGCTCAGCTGACGCGGAACTCCAGCACCCCGCGCAGCGGGCGCGCGTGCAGCTGGTACTGCGGCAGCACGCCTGGTCCGCAGGCGGCTGTGCCCGCGCCGTGCTGGGCGAGGTCGAGCACGATGTGGGTTCGGGCATCCGGACCCAGCAGGTGATCGTGCGTCGTCGCGGCGAGGGTCTCGGTCGACCACGGGCGCACGGTCAGAGCCACGCCCTCCGGGGCGACGACCTCAAGCGCCGACGAGGGGCCACTCGACGACGACCCGGCTAGCCGCGCCCAGCGCACATCGGCGCGGGCCCCCGACTCCTGCGGGCGCACCGTGCGCTCGAGCATGCCGTCGAGGGTTCGGGTGAACCAGCCCCAGTGCGCGGCCTGGCCCGTGTCGGGGTAGGCCGGGCCGGGGCCGCGGCCGAACCAGCGCACCTCGTCGACGAGGCCGGGCAGTGCGAACGAGACGCCCGCTCGCGCCCAGCGCAGGTCGACGCCCTCAGGCACGACGGGCTGCAGGTCGAGGGCGAGGCGCAGCGCTCCGGCCTCGGCGGTGAAGACCCACGTGGCGTCGAGGTGCCAGTCGAGTGCGGCCGCGCCGACGCGCGTCACGACCTCGACGCGGTCGGGCGTGCGGGTGAGCGACACCAGCCGCGAGCGCAGACGGTCGAGACCGAGGGCCGACCAGCGCGCCGCATCCGACGGTGCACCGCCGGTGTCCCACCCGGCGCCGCGGTCGTTGTCGATCGGAGCGCGCCACAGCTCGAGGCGCCAGTCCTCCACCGGCTGCGATCCGATCGCGGTGACCGCGCCGGTCGCGTCGTCGATCTGCAGGTCGTCAACCGACAGGATGCCCGCCGCGGGCAGCGCCGCCGGCCGAGCATCCTCGACCCCGACCGAGACGGTCTGCGCGCGCGCGACCACCCAGCCACGCGGTGCCCACACCGTGTCGTCGGCTTCGAAGGCCTCGACGGTCACGACCACACCGGGCGTGCGCGCGTGCTCGAGCAGCGGCGCGGGCAGCGGAATCTCGATCGAGCCGCGCGGCGGCACGGGCGCATGGGCGATGATGCCCGCTCGTCCGACCGCGGCGGCGTCGGGGTCGAGCCCGTCGGCGTCGGTCGCCGAGGCGGCCGACTCGACTCGCCAGCTCAGCTGGTAGCGGCTCGTATCGGTGTGGTCGAGGCGGCTGCGCACGCGCAGCACCCCGGCCTCCGCATCCACGTCGAGAATGACCGGCGAGAAGACGGCCGCGAGGTCAGCGAGTTGCGCGCGCGGCGTGCGGTCGGCGGCGATGAGTCCGTCGATGACGAAGTTTCCGTCGTGCAGGGGCTCGCCGAAGTCGCCGCCGTAGAACGTGCCCGTGCCACCACCGGGCAGCGCGCGGTGGATGCCGTGCTCGAGCCACTCCCAGACGAAGCCGCCCATCAGGCGCGGGTAGCGGTCGAACAGCTCCTGGTACTCGGTCATGCCGCCGGGGCCCGTTCCCATGGCGTGCACGTACTCGCACAGCACGAACGGCATGCCGCGGCGGCGGTCGTGCAGCGCGACCGGGTCGTCGTCGGGGCCGAGACGCACCCAGGGGTCGTCGCCCAGCGGCGGCTCGAGGCCCTGCCCGATGAGCTCGACGTCGGCGTGCGAGGCGTACATGCGGCTCCACACGTCGACGTCAACGCTCGCCTGGTCGCCCTCGTAGTGCAGGGGCCGCGTGGCGTCGCGGCCGCGGATCTCGTCGGCCATCGCGGCGAGGTTGCGGCCGACCCCGGCCTCGTTGCCGAGCGACCAGAGGATGATGCTCGGGTGGTTCTTGTCGCGCTCGACCATGCGCGCGGCGCGGTCGCGCAGCGCGGCCTCCCACTGCGGGCCGTCGGTGGGGTTCTCGCGCCAGCCGACGTCGCCGAAGCCGTGCGTCTCGAGGTCGCACTCGTCGATCACCCAGAAGCCCAGCTCGTCGGCGAGGTCGAGCAGGTCGGGGTGCGGCGGGTAGTGCGAGGTGCGGATGGCATTGACGTTGTGCTGCTTCATGAGGTGCAGGTCGCGCACGAGGGTCTCGTACGGCACGGCCCGCCCGAAGTCGGGGTGGTGCTCGTGGCGGTTCACGCCGCGCAGCTGCACGGGGACGCCGTTGACCTGGAAGACGCCGTCGACGATCGCCACGGTGCGGAACCCGATGCGCGTCTCGACGGTCTCGCCGCCGGCCTCGCGCGAGCCGGTCGACACCCGCAGGGTGTACAGCTGGGGGCTCTCGGCCGACCAGGGCTGCGCATCCGGAACCGCGACCTCGACGCCCGGCGTCACCGTCAGCCCGAGCTCGACGATCTCGGCGACGATCGGGGCGTCGGATGCGGCGCACACGTCGACCCGCAGGCTCGCGCCGCTCGGCCCCCACGCTGCCTCCGCGCGCACGTCGTCGATCGCGTGCGCGGGCCGCGCCCGCAGGGTCACCGAGCGGATGATGCCGGGGTTCCACCACTCGTCCTGGTCCTCCAGGTACGACGCGGCGCTGAAGGTGTGCACGCGCACCACCAGCACGTTCTCGGGCGCGAGCAGATCGCCGACCTCGAACACCGTCGGCAGACGGCTGCCGCGCGTCGAGCCGACGAACGTGCCGTTGAGCCACACGTCGCCGGCGCCCTCGACACCCTCGAAGCGCAGCTGCGCCCGCCCGGCCGACGCGATGACCGCGGGGTCAGCGGAGAACCGCAGCCGGTGATCGCCGATCGGGTTCTCGTCGGGCGGGTTCGGAGGGTCGAGCGGGAAGGGGTACTTCACGTTCGTGTAGGCGGGGGCGCCGTGCGGCCCGCCCACGGTCGCGTCGTGCACCGGCATCGTGAAGCTCGAGGGCACCGCGATGCTGCCCCACCCGCTGTCGTCGAAATCCGGATGCTCGACCGAGCGCCCGGCCGCGTCGAGCCGCGCGTCGCGCGCGCTCGGCGCCCAGCGGAACCGCCACATGCCGTCGAGCACGAGCACCGGCGCATCGGTCGACACGGTCGCCACCGGCGCGAGCACCCCCGGCGCCGGGGTCACGGCGTCGAGCGGGTGGGGCTGGGCGGGGCGGGGGACGGGCGGAAGGGCATCCACGGTCATCGGGCGCTGACCTCTCGGAAGCGCAGCGTGCGCAGCTGGAACGGACGGAAGGGCAGCTCGATGCTGTCACCAGCGACGGCGGGAGCGAAACCGGCAGCGCCGGCCTCGAGCGCGCGCTCGAGCAGGTCGGTGACCTCGATGCGCTGGGCCGCGCCGTCGAGCGTGATCGTCGTGCGGGCCTTGCCGCCGCGCGACTCGTAGAGCCGCACGACGAGATCGCCCGAGCCGTCCTCTGCAAGCTTGACCGTCTCGACGACGACGGCCGGGTCGGTGCTCGACACAAGCGGAGCGATCGGGGCCGCCGCGCGCAGCCCGCGGAGGGGGACGGCGAGGTCGTAGCCGAGCGCGACCGCGTCACCGATCGTCGCGCCGGGCGCGATGCGGAAGCGCAGCAGGTGCTCGCCCTGATCCGTCTCGGGGTCGGGGAAGAGCGGAGCACGCAGCAGCGAGAACCGCACGGTCGTCGTCGTGCCGCCGTCGGGGCGGGTGTCGCGGCCGACGTCGTAGCCGTAGGTCGAGTCGTTCGCGATGGCGACGCCGTAGCCCGGCTCGGCGAGGTGCACGAAGCGGTGCTGGCAGGCCTCGAAGCGCGCGGCGTCCCAGCTGGTGTTCGTGTGGGTGGCGCGGAACAGGTGCCCGAACTGCGTCTCGGCCGCGATGCGGTCGGCGTGCACGTCGAGCGGCACGGCGAGCTTGAGGATCTTCTCGCGCTCGCGCCAATCGATGCGGTTCTCGATCTCGAGCGCCGCCGCGCCCGCGCGCAGAATCAGGCGCTGCTCGATCGTGCTGACCGGCTTGTCGCCGCCGCCGATGCGGCGCACGGTGATGACGGTCGCTTCGTCGTCGGATGCCCGCACGCGGCGCTCGTCGACCTCGAGCAGCTCGGCGACCGTGCGCTGGTAGTGCTGGTCGAGGTCCCACGCATCCCACAGGTTCGGCAGGTCGCGGTGCAGGCGCAGCACGTTCGCGGGCTGCCCGGGCGCGATCGCCTCGCGCCCGTCGGCGTGAGCGATGAGCGAGGTGACGTGGCCCCGAGCATCCACGACCGCGCGGATCACACCGTTGTCGAGCACCGTCGCGCCGTCTGTACCCTCGGTCGCCGTGACGGCGGGATGCGATACCGCGAGCGGCGCTGCCCCGAGAGCCGGCACGCCCTCGCGCGCGAACGGCGAGGCGTTCACGACGAGGTGGTGACCCGCACCCTCGGCGGGCTCCCCGGCGAGCGCCGCACCGTTCTCGGAGACCCCGGCGAGCGCCGCGAGCGCCTCGCCGATGATGCCCTCGAGCGTCTCGGTCACGGCCGCGTGCCGCTGCTCGGCCTCGCGGTGCACCCAGGCGATGGAGCTTCCCGGCAGGATGTCGTGGAACTGCAGCAGCAGCACGGTCTGCCACGCGCGCTCGAGCTCCTCGCGCGGGTAGACGTAGGGCGAGGCGCTGCCGCGCGTGCGGACGGCGGCCGTCGCCGCCCACAGCTCGGCCTGCCGCAGCAGGCCCTCGTTGCGGCGGTTGCCCTGCTTGGTGCGCAGTTGCGAGGTGAACACGCCGCGGTGCAGCTCGAGATACATCTCGCCGCTCCACACGGGCGCCTGCGGGTACTCGGCCTGGGCATCCTCGAAGAATTCGCGGGCCGTGCCGATCGTGACGCGCGGCGAGCCCTCGAGGTTCGCGGTGCGGTGCGCGGCCTGGATCATCTCGCGGGTCGGCCCGCCGCCGCCGTCGCCCCAGCCGAAGGGAACGAGCGAGGTCGTGGCGCGACCCTTCTCGCTGAAATTGCGCTCGGCGTGCGCGAGCTCCTTGCCCGACAGCTCGCTGATGTAGGTGTCGACGGGCGGGAAGTGCGTGAAGACGCGCGTGCCGTCGATGCCCTCCCACCAGAAGGTGTGGTGCGGCATGGTGTTGATCTGGTTCCACGAGATCTTCTGCGTGAGGAACCAGCGCGAGCCGGCGGCCGCGACGATCTGCGGCAGAGCGCCCGAGTAGCCGAACGAGTCGGGCATCCAGGCCTCCTCGCACTCGACCCCGAACTCGTCGAGGAAGAAGCGCTTGCCCGCGATGAACTGCCGCGCCATCGCCTCGCCGCCGGGCATGTTGGTGTCGCTCTCGACCCACATGCCGCCCACCGGAACGAACTGCCCCGCAGCGACCTTCTCGCGGATGCGGGCGAACACCTGCGGGTGGTGCTCCTTCATCCAGAGGTACTGCTGGGCGCTCGAGCACGAGAACACGAAGTCAGGGTGCTCGTCCATGAGGTCCATGACGTTGGTGAACGTGCGGGCGCACTTGCGCACGGTCTCGCGCAGCGGCCACAGCCAGGCCGAGTCGATGTGGGCGTGGCCGGTGGCGAGAATGCGGTGAGCGCTCGCCGTGGCGGGCTTCGCGAGGGCGGGCGCGAGCGCATCGCGGCCGGCCTGCGCGGTGGCCGGGATGCCCTCCGGGTCGAGCACGTCGAGCATGTCCTCCAGCGCGCGCAGAATCTCGTGGCGCCGCGACGAGCCCTCGGGCAGCTCGTCCATGAGCCCCCGCAGGGTCCAGATGTCGGCCAGCAGGTGCCAGACGGTCTCGTCGCGCAGGGCCACCTCGAGCTGCTTCAGCTCGTACAGCGGCTCGTCGGGCGCGGTCTCCCACTGCCCGTACGGCGTCGGGTCGAAGGTGTACTCGCCCGCGACATCGGGGTTCGCCGCGGCCTCGATGAGCACGTCGATGCTGCGCTCCCCCGGCGCGACGGGCAGCCACGAGTTGAGCGGCGCGATCGACTTGATGAGGGTGCCGTCGGGCCGGTAGGCGAGCCCCTCGGCCTGGAAGCCCGAGCGCGAGCGGTTGTAGCCGAAGTCGACGAGAACCTCGATGCGCGTGCCAGCGGGCGGCTCGGGCAGCCAGGCGGCGGGCACCTCGCCCGTGACGCGCAGCCACACCGTCGACCAGGCGCGGCCCCAGCGCCAGCCGAGCGGCACGGGCTCGAAGCGCTGCCCGACCGCGGTCTCGAAGGGCACGGGTTCGCGCTCGACCTGCCACGCGGTCGCGGAGAGCGGATGAGCATCCCGATACAGCGCCGGCTGCAGGTGATCGCGTACGAAGCGATCGAGGCGGGCGACGACGAGGGCGTGGTCCTTGTGCATGGGGGCTCTCTGCTGGTGGTGGGGCTGGTGGTGGAGGTGGACGAAGAAGGGCTAGCGCTCGGGCTCGATGATGAGCAGCCACGAGGTGATGGGGTCGTCGCCGAGCAGAGCGAGGCCATCCTCGATCAGCTCGACGCCCGACATGCGCCGCACATCGCCGTCGGCGAGGTCGCGCACCCGGTAGGTCGCGTTGGGCTCGAGACCCTGCAGGCCCACGCCCGCGGGCCGCACGCCGCCGTCGAGCACGAACACGGCGAGCAGCACGCGGCCGTCGGGGTGGCTCACCTGGATGCCCGGCGCGCGCTCGCCGAACCCGCCGCGCTCGGGGCTCGCGGTGAGGGGCTGCAGCACGCCGTCGCGCACGAAGGGCACGAGATCGGCGCGGAACAGCGCGACGTGCTCACGCAGCCGTTCGAGCAGCTCGGGCCGCAGCTCGGGCAGCCGCAGGCTCACGCCGAAGCGGTGCACCATGGCCGCGCGCAGCATGCGATCGAACTCGTCGGTGCCGAGCGTCGCCCAGTCGCGCCGCGCGGGCGGGTAGTCGCCGCGCCACTGCGACCACGACCAGTGCAGGATGCCGATGGGCGGCAGCAGGTGGCGCACGCCCCACAGCACCTGCAGGTGGTGCTCGGTGTAGTCGGGGTCGCTCAAGAAGAAGCCGTGCACGTGGCGGGCGAGGCCCAGGTCGATGCGCAGCCCGCCCGACGAGCACGACTCGAGCAGGATGTCGGGGTGCCGCTCGCGCACCGCGTCGAGCACCGCGTAGAGGCCCTCGTAGTGCCGCAGCAGGCCGTCGCCCGCGCCGTGCCCGTGGTCGGTGCGCGTGCAGCCCGCGTCGGGGTCGATGTTGAAGTCGAGCTTGATCCAGCGCGCGCCCGTCGTCGAGATGAGCGCGCTCATCGACTCGAGCACGTGCTCGCGGCCCGCGGGCGAGCCCAGGCAGACGTAGCCCAGGAAGGTGGGGTCGTCGGTGTCGAGCGACTCGGTCTGCACGCGGTACGAGGGGTCGGCGCGCCGCGCCTCGACGCTGTGCGCCATCGCCTCCGGCCGCGCCGCCCGCAGCAGTGAGTGCGCGCCGACGGCCTCGGCCTCGATCCACATGCCCGGCAGCACGCCCGCGTCGCGGATGCTCTGCCCGAGCGCGGCGAGCCCCGAGGGGAACCGCGCGGTGTTGACGCTTGCCCAGTCGCCCCGCTGCTCTTGCCAGTAGCTCGTCGGGTCGGCGGCGCCGAACCAGCCCGCGTCGACCGTGGCGACCTCGATACCGACCGCGGCCGCGACGCGCGCGTTCTCGGCGATGACCTGCTCGTCGACCTCCTGGTCTTCGTACGGCCACCAGTGGTTCCACTCGACGGGCACCGCGTCGGTGAAGGGGGTGCGGGGCAGCCAGTCGGCGGCGACGGCGCGCTGCAGGGCGACGGCGGCCGCATCCAGCGTCGGGGCGATCGTCAACACGACGCTCGGGGCGGTGACGCTCTCGCCGGGGGCGAGCTCGACGAAGAACTGCCAGGGCGAGATGCCCGCGGTGACGAGCCCCCCGGCCATCGCGTGGATGTGCCAGTTGCCGCTGTAGGCGGGCGCGACGGTCACCGCCGCGCGCGGCTGATCGCCGCCCGGCACCGGTCGGGCCGTGCGGGCGAGCGGTCCGCGCTCGAGGCCGAGCCACGGGATCATGCCGTGCGAGCTGCGGCCCGACCGGCTCTCGAGCACGAGGTGGTGCCCGGCGTGGCCGGCGAGCGGGCGGAACTCGTCGCCCCACGCGCTGTGGAATCCGTGGGTGCGCCAGTCGGCGCCGACCGCGAGCGACAGCGGGTCCATGCGCGTGATGGTCACGGGATGCTCGCCGTCGTTGCGCAGCACGAGAGAGTGCTCCCACACGGGCTCGCCGGCGATGCGGCGCGCACTCCAGGTGGCGTGCAGCTGGTGCTCCGCATCCCGGCCGCTCGTCGCCAGGGTGCCCGCGATCGTGACCCGATCGGCGGCGGTGGTGATGTGCGGCGCGCGCCAGGCCTCGACAGGCCGACGGTCGATCTCGACCAGGAGGGCGGGGGAATCGCTCAGAATGGTGTCAGCGAGCGCGACCGTGACCCGGCCGCCCTCGTCGGGCCGGGCACGCAGCATTGCGTCGGTCATGCGGTCATCCTCACCTGTAGGCTTTACATCATACCTAAAGGGGTGTCGTGCGCGGCACCCCCGGCGGCGCACCCTCACCACCACTCCGTCGAAAGAACCCGCCCGTGGCATCCTCCTCCCTCACCCGCCCCCTCCGGGTCGGCGTCATCGGTCTCGGCATGGGGTCGGTGCACCTCGAAGCGTTCGGTGCGCAGCCCGGCGTGGAGGTCATCGCTCTCGCGGGCAAAGAGACCGAGCGGCTGAACGCCCTCGGCGCGATGTACGAGACCCCCCACCTCTTCACGGAGTGGGAAGACCTCGTCGCCCTGCCCGACCTCGACATCGTGAGCATCGCCACCCCCAACGCGCTGCACCACCCCATCACGATGGCCGCGCTCGCCGCGGGCAAGCACGTCTTCTGCGAGAAGCCGCTCGCGCTCGACACCGCGCAGGCGCGCGAGATGGTCGCCGCCGCGATCGAGCACGACCGCGTGCTCGAGGTGGCCTTCAACCACCGCCGCCGCGCCGACATCCAGTACGCCAAGCGCTACCTCGACGAGGTCGGCATCGGTCGCATCTACCACGCGCGCGCCTCGTGGAAGCGGCGGGCGGGCATCCCGGGCCTGCGCTCGTGGTTCACGAGCAAGCGCATGGCGGGCGGAGGCGCGCTCATCGACCTCGGGCCGCACGTGCTCGACTCGCTGCTCTTCCTGCTCGGCGAGCGCAAGGTCGTCGCCGTGAGCGCCGTCGCGCACGGCGAGCTAGGCCGCGCCGGCTACGGCGCCATGGACCGCACCGAGCAGATGGCCGGCACCTCCTACAACGGCGCCACCGGCGCCTTCGAGGTGGAAGATCTGGCGAGCGCGCTGTTCCGCTTCGACGACGGCTCGAGCGCCGCGTTCGAGATCACCTGGGCCGGCCACACGGCCGACGACGAAGACATCTCGATCGAGCTGCTCGGCGTCGACGGCGGGCTGCGGGTCTTCGTGCCGCGCTACGCGAGCGACGACACCGTGCGCATCTACCGCGATGTCGCCGGCCGCCCGGTCGACATCGCGCCCGAGGTGCATGTGCCCGGCGGTGAGCACCCGATCGTCATCGCCGAGTTCCTCGACCACGTGCGGTCGGGCCAGTGGGAGCACCACCGCGGCGAGTTCGCCCTGCACCGCACCGAGATTCTCGACGCCTGCTACCGCTCGGCCGCCGAGGGCCGCGAGATCCGACTGGAGAGCTGATGACCGCCACCGCCCCCGCCGCCGGCGCGCCCCTGCGCGTGACCGTCTGGAACGAGAACCGGCACGAGAACTACCCCGACTCGCTCACCGCGAAGCTGTATCCGACAGGGATGCACGGGGCCATCGCCGCCGGCCTGACGAGCCTGCTCGGCGACGCCGTCAGCGTGCGCACCGCGACGCTCGACGAGCCCGAGCACGGCCTGCCGCAGTCGGTCGTGGATGATACCGACGTTCTGCTGTGGTGGGGCCACGAGGCGCACCCCGAGGTCGACGACGCCGTCGTCGACCGGCTCTACGACGCCGTGCTCGGCGGCATGGGCATCATCGTGCTGCACTCGGGCCATTACTCGAAGATCTTCACGAAGCTCATGGGCACGACGTGTTCGCTGCGCTGGCGCAACGACGGTGACCGCGAGGTGGTGTGGACGGTCGACCCGACCCACCCGATCGCCGCCGGGGTTCCTGACCCGCTCGTGATCGAGGCGCAGGAGATGTACGGCGAGTTCTTCGACATCCCCACCCCGGAGGAGCTCATCTTCATCTCGTCGTTCTCGGGCGGCGAGGTGTTCCGCTCGGGCTGCACGTGGACCCGCGGGCACGGGCGGGTGTTCTACTTCTCGCCGGGCGACCAGGAGTATCCGGTGTACAACGACCCGAGCATCCACCGCGTGCTCGCCAACGGCGTGCAGTGGGCCGCCCCTACGCGCCGCGGCCCCGCCATCGACGCGACCTTCCACGCGCGCGGCTGGTTCGACTCGGCGCAGTAGCGCCGGTCGGCACGACAGCTCGCGAGGCTGGGCGCTCGGGCAGCCCAGCCCCGCGAGGTCTGTGGTGCCTAGCGGCTCACGCCCACCTGCAGGCCCTGCATGATGTAGCGCGAGGCGAAGGCGAGCAGGATCAGCGGGATCGACGCGGTGATGAACAGGCCCGCCGAGACGAGCGGCTGATCGGTGAGGAAGCGCTCGCCGATGCTCGCGAGGGTCGGGGTGAGCAGGCGCATCGACTCCTCGGGGATGAGGATGAACGCGAAGATCAGCTCGTTCCAGACGCCGAGGAACTGCAGCACGGCGAGGGTGGCCACGCCGCTCGAGCCCATCGGGGCGATGATCGACCACATGATGCGGAAGAACCCCGCGCCGTCGATGCGGGCCGCCTCGATGACCTCGTCGGGGATGCCCCGGAACGACAGCGTCAGGAAGAACGTGGCGAACGGCAGACCGGTCGCCACGTACACGAGGATCAGCCCCCAGTAGGTGCCGACCAGGTCGAGGCGCGCGAGCATCAGATAGATCGGGATGATCAGCACCGGGCCCGGGATCAGCATGACCGACACGAACGTCGCCGTGATGTACTTCGTGCCGGGCACCGGCAGCTTCGCGAGCGCGAAGCCCGCGAGCGAGGCCAGCACCAGCACGAGCGCGACCGACGTGATGCTCACGAACATGCTGTTGAGGAACGCCTGGCCCACGCCGTAGGTCTCAGCGAGGCGCAGGTAGTTCTCGAGCGTCCACTCACCCGGCAGCCCGAAGGGGTCTTGCAGGTAGTCGGCGTTCGGCCGCAGCGACGTGATGATGACGAAGTAGAGCGGGTACACGATCGTGGCCGCGACCACGACGAGAGCGATGAAGATCGGCCACTGCGTGCGGCTCGACGAGATGCGCTTGCTGACGACGACGTCGTCTTCGACGACGGCCATGTCAGTCCTCCTCCTGCAGCTTGAACACCTTGTTCTGGATGAGGGTCAGGATTCCGATGAAGAGGAACAGGATGACCGCCAGCGCCGCACCCGAGCCGAGGTTCGTGCTCGAGAAGGCCCGCAGGTACACGAGGTAGTCGATCGTCGTGGTGTCGAAGCCCGGCCCGCCCGCGGTCATCACGAACACGAAGCCGAAGAGCGACGAGAACGTGTAGAGCACGTTGATGATGAACACGAAGCCCAGCACGCGCCGGATGTTCGGCAACGTGATGTACCAGAGGCGCTTCCACCAGCCGGCGCCGTCGATCGCCGCCGCCTCGAAGACCGCGGGGTTGATCGAGGTCAGGCCGGCGAGCAGCAGCAGGGCCTGGTAGCCGAATCCCGACCACACGAGCGCGAGGATGATGATCGCGATCGCGGTGCCCCCGTTGGTGAAGAACTGGATCGGCTCGATGCCGAACAGCCCGAGCGCCTGGTTGACGCCGCCGTAGTAGCCGAAGGCGTTGCGGAACATGATGCCGATGACGGCGACCGAGAGCACGTTCGGCAGGAAGAAGATCACGCGGAAGAACTTCCAGCCGCGCACGCGCTCGAACAGCAGCACCGAGACGATCAGGGCCGCGAAGATCACGAGCGGCACCGAGATCAGGAACTTCAGGTTGTTGAGGAAGACCTGGTGCACGATCGGGTCGTTGAACAGCGCGATGTAGTTGTCGAGTCCGCGCCACTCGTAGGTGAGGCCGTTCGTCTTGGTGAACGAGATGAACAGCGCGAATCCGACCGGGAAGGCCATGAAGCCGACCACGATGAGGAAGGCCGGAAGAACGGCGAGCAGACCGACGACACGGTCACGCCGGCGGATGCCTCCGGGCTTGCGGGGGGCGGGGGCCCCGCCCGTGGGCGCCGCCGAAGCGGCGCCCACGCGCGAGGTCAGAGCGGCTGAGGTCACTGGTTCGCGATCTCAGCTTCGTACGACGCCTTCAGCTGCGCGACCGCGTCCTCCGGCGTGATGGTGCCGAGGAAGACACCGGCGTTCACGCGGTAGAAGAGGTCGATCGTCGCCTGGGGCATGACCGAGTCGAAGGCGAAGGTCACGCCATCGGTCGCGGCCGCGAGCTGCTCGAACTGCTGACGCAGCAGCGGGTTCTGGATCTTCGACGGGTCGCCGTCCTTGTGGTTCGAACCCTGCGTCTGGTACAGCTCCACGAACACGTCCTGGTTCTCGGCCTGGGCCAGGAACTTCAGGAACTCCGCGGCGAGCTCCTTGTTCTCGGAGGTCTCCGAGATCGAGATCGCGATCTCCGGCCCACCGGCGCCGATGGCGGGGTAGTCCGAACCCTCGAGCACGGGGATGAAGAACGAGCTCACGCCATCCTCACCGAACGCGTCGAGCATGTTGTTGTTCTCCCAGCTGCCGACGAGGTAGTAGGCGCTCGAGCCGTTGACGAAGCCCGCGGTCGACTCGCCGTTCGACACCTGGCCGGCGTCGGGGTTGGTCAGGCCGCTCGCGCCCCACTCGGCGAAGGCCTCGTAGGCGCGCACCATGGCGGGGTCGTCGACGGGGATCTCACCCGCGTACATCTGGGTGAACACTGTCTCGCCGAGCTGGCCGCCGACGAGCGCCGAGATCATCCACGCACCGACGTAGCCCTCGAGGTTCGCGACCCAGAAGCCGTTCTTGTCGGTGTTGTCGACGACCTGCTGACCGTTGGCCATCAGCTCTTCCCACGTCGCCGGGGGGTCGCTCGGGTCGAGGCCGGCCTCTTCGAGCACCGCGTGGTTCTGGAACACGGTGAAGAGGTTGCCCGCGCCGTACGGCATGCCGAGCAGGCGGCCGTCGGCCGAGAAGCCCTCGCGGTTGACGTTGACACCGGCGAGGTTGTCGAGAACCTCGGGCCCGAGCAGCGGGTCGAGGTCGGTGAAGAAGTCGGCGAACGAGATGGTCGGGCCGCCCGCGTACTGGATGCGGATGTCCGGGCCGTCACCGGCGATCGCGGCAGCCTGGAACTGCGCGCTGTTCGCGGTGATGTCGCCGCCCTGCTGCACGACCTCGATGCTCACACCGGGGTTGGCCTCCTCGAACGCGGCGGCCATCTGGTCGATGAACGAGTTCTCGAGGTCGGGGTCGCCGTTCTCGAGCGTGCGCCCGAGAATTCCGGTGTCCCAGATGAGCAGCTCGCCACCGGCCTCCTCAGCCGGCTCGGCGGGCGCACAGGCCGCGAGGCCGGCGACGAGGCCGACGGTCGCGACGATCGCCGCTACCTTCCGTGTTGACATTGCTGTGTCCTTCCTATGGGGGCACACGGCCGGATGGCCCGGGCCGCTTCGGGATTCGCGCGCAGCGCGACGGCACGTCCCCGGGCCGTCGATGCTGCCGCGAGCTTCGGGCGGGCGGGGGAGCCCGCCGAAGGCCGGGAGGGGCGCGATGCGGACGGGCGCAGGCGCGAGGCGCGGCGGGCAGCCGGGGTGCTCTCGAGCGTCTGCGACATCATCGTCCGTTTCTTTCGCGCGGTGGCAGAGCCACGTTGGTGACGCCATTACATCATACCTAGACACCGGATGCGCAAGTGCGGTTGCCCAATCGTTACCGTGTTCGCACTCACGGTGGGGTGTAACGTATGATGTAAAGGTGCACCGCGCGGTGGCGGGCACGGGCGACGCGCCCGCTGCTCCCGCGGCGGCCCACCCCCCGACCACATCGCGAAGGCGGCAAACGGCTCATGAACATCGACTCCGTCGACTTCTTCTACGCATCGATGCCCGAGGTGACTCTCGAGGCCGACGGCAGTCAAGACGCCCTGCTCGTGCGCGTCACGGCCGACGGGCACGTCGGCTGGGGCGAGTGCGAAGCCTCGCCGCTCACCTCGATCGCCGCCTTCGTCACCCCGCGCTCGCACGGGGTGTGCCAGCCGGTCGCCGACTCCGTTCTCGGCGAGCGCATCGACTCGCCCGCCGACATCCTGCGCATCGCCCGCAACGTCGGCCGCAACAGCATGGACCTCCTGCAGGCGGGCCACACCTGGTCGGGCATCGAGATCGCGCTGTGGGATCTGCTCGGCAAGGCCAAAGAGCAGCCCGTCTGGCAACTGCTGGGCTACGAGCGGTCGTACGCCAAGCTGCCGTACGCATCCATGCTCATGGGCGACACCCCGCAGGGCACCCTCGACCGGGCACGGCTCGCGCGCGCCAACGGGTTCCGCGCCGTCAAGTTCGGCTGGGGAAGCTACGGCACCGGCTCGGCCGCCGATGACGCCGACCACGTCGCCGCCGCCCGCGAGGGCCTCGGCGACGACGCGCAGCTGCTCATCGACGCCGGCCAGATCTGGGGCGATGACGTCGACGCCGCGGCCGCGCGTCTCGAGGCGCTCGAGAACGCGCACGCGACCTGGCTCGAAGAGCCGTTCCTGCCGCACGCCTACGTCGCCCATGCCGCGCTGGCCTCCCGTGCCCGCACCGTCGGCATCGCGGGCGGCGAAGGCGCGCACACCGTGCACATGGCCACCAACCTCATCGACTACGGCGGGGTGCGGTTCATCCAGGTCGACGCCGCGCGCATCGGCGGCATCGGCGCCTCCAAGGCGGTCGCCGACCACGCGGTGCGGCACGGCGTCACCTACGTCAACCACACCTTCACCTCGCACCTCGCGCTCTCGGCCTCGATGCAGCCCTACGCCGGGCTCGCCGACCACCGCATCTGCGAGTACCCGGTCGAGCCGAAGCCCGTCGCCCTCGCCATCTCGAGCAACCACATCCTGCTCGACGAGAACGGCGAGGTGCGGGCTCCCGACGCGCCCGGGCTCGGAATCGACGTCGACCTCGCCGGTCTCGTACCGTATCTGCGGCACGTCGAGATCTCGATCGACCACGAGCGCGTCTACACGAGCCCCGACGTGCCCCATAGGGTGAGTGAAGTCGTCTAGCAGGCAGGAGGCCCGCGCATGGCAGAGATCGTCGCCGATGCCGATCGCGCCGCGGGCTACGCCATGCGAGGCCTCCAGGCCAAGGTCATCGACGGCGTCGGCCGGCAGATCGTCAGCGGGCAGTACCAGCCGGGCGACCTCCTGCCGAAAGAGGCCGAGCTCACCGATCACTTCGGCGTCTCGCGCACCTCGGTGCGGGAGGGCATGCGGGTGCTCGCGGCGAAGGGCCTGGTCGACATCCGCCAGAAGATCGGCACCCGGGTGCGCCAACCCGAAGCGTGGAACGTCTTCGACAGCGACATCCTGCGCTGGCACACCGAGGTCGGCCGCGGCGACGAGATCATGCGCAACCTCGTCGAGGTGCGGCAGATCATGGAGCCCGCGGCCGCGCGCCTCGCGGCCGGGCGGGCGTCGATGGACGACCTGCGGCGCATGGACGACGCGCTCGCCGCGATGGTCACCAACTCGACCAACCGCGAGGGCTACGCGCACGCCGACGTCGAGTTCCACCTGGCCGTCTACGCCGCCTCGCACAACGTGCTGCTGCGGCAGTTCGGCAGCGTCGTGGCCGACTTCATGTACGCCTCCTTCAACGTGCAGCAGGCGACGGCGGCCGACGACGAGGTCTTCCTCGAAGACGCCGAGACGCACGCGGCCGTCTTCCACGCCATCAACGGCGGCAACGGCGAGCGCGCGGCCGACGCCATGCTGCGCGTCGTGCTCGACGGCAAGAACGCGCTCATCAAGGCCCTCAGCGAGCAGCGCGACAGCACGTCCTGAGGCGCGCACCGTGACGATCGGGGGCGAGGGATGACCGCGCAACCCGCCGTGCCCCTCGCGCGCGGCCGCGTCAGCGCGCGGGTACTGCCCGACGAGGGCGGCGTGCTCGTCGACCTGCTCGTCGACGGCCGGCCGGTGCTCGCGACGACGCCCTGGGCGGCGGGCGTGCAGCTCGCCGCAACACCCGATGCGGCGGTCGCCCCCACCGAGACCGACTGGGTCGCGCGCTGGCGCGGCGGCTGGCAGCTGTGCTTTCCGACCGCCGGGCAGCCGAACCCGCGCGCCGCCGTGCCCGAAGGCTTCCACGGCGCGGCCTCGCAGGCACCCTGGCTGCAGGTCGCGCGCACCGCCGACTCGGTGGCGCTCGGCTGGGCCGACCGTCACGGCCTCAGCGCCGAACGGCTCTGGCGCCTCAGCGACCGCGGCGCGGCCGTCGCCGTGCGGGTGCGCAATGACGGCCCCTCGAGCAGGCCGCTCGCGATCGCCGAGCACCTCATCCTCGGCGGGTCGCTGCTCGCCGCGCCGCTCTCCGTCGGGGTGCCGTCGGGCGCGGTGCTGCGCGAGCTCGACTACGCGGGCCTGCCGACCGGTCGCCGCGACCCGTGGCCGG
>OFDN01000555.1_pt1 | contig 29494 bp, 29 predicted proteins | sample 1520971 | NCBI WGS metagenome assembly OFDN01 (sample SAMEA94257418, study PRJEB24077) | hot springs metagenome | biome: Aquatic biome; feature: Geographical feature; material: Water | place: India | collected 2012-06-12 | depth 5 m | reverse complement strand
GATGAAGCACACCATCGCCTGGTTCGACGGCTGGGGCGGTCGTGGCTCGAACAGCCGGATCGATTATCGCCCGGTGCATGAGTACACGCTGACTGACGATATCAAGTATATCGAGCCCAAGGCGCGAGTGTATTGATCATCGTTGTTGGCTATCGAAATGATAAAGCCCACCTCGCGTCAGAGGTGGGCTTTTTCTTTTCACTGATCGTCACTCAAGCTGCGTGCCAATATCCATGCGGTTGTGCAGAACCCTGACGACCTCAACCCTGTTGGCCCTAATAAGATAAAAGATGAGGTGCTCTCCGCTCGGCGCCTTTCGGAAAGATCCATGTCTGCCGACGTATTCAGGGTAACTTGAAGGAAATTCAGCAATGCTCGCGAAGCGGTGGTTGATCGCTTCTATATATGCGTCTGCCTGATGGATATTCCATCGTTCCGCAGTATCCGCCCAGATGCGCGCCAGATCGCGCCGGGCAGCCGGAAGCACGATCAAGCGCTTCATCCGGCTTTGTAGGAATTGTGCATTTCCTCGATGAACTGATCAAAATCGAATTCCTCCGCAGGACCGCTATCCAGCCCCTCCTGCAAGGCTGCATCAAGCGCTGCGATGCGCCTCTCGCGCTCTTCCGCGCGGCGCAGCGCATCGCGGATCACTTCACTGATGGTAGCAAACTCGCCCGACTCCACCTTGCGGCGGACAAAGGCTTCATAGTGGTCGCCGAGCGAGATGGAGGTGTTCTTTCCCATGCGTCAGCGATTACCATATCTTGGTAACAATCGCAATCCGAACGCCCTATCCTATCCCGCTTGACCCACAAGCCGCTCAAGGGCAGCTTGGCCCCCACATGAACAGGGACGCGATCATTGCTGGGGTTTTGGCGGCGCTGCTGGCCGTGCCCGCGCTGTCGCAGTCAACTCCGAAGGCTCCCGCGCCCAACCCCAACCAGACCCCGCCGCACACCGCGCCGTTCCCCGATCTCGGCAGCGGCAAGACCATGGCCGAGCGGCGGCAGAGCTACGAGCTCTCGCCCGAGCTGCGGCGCGGGGTCTCGGCCGCCGAGATGCGCGCGCAGAGCCGGCGGCTCGATGCCGCGCTCGCCGCGCTCCAGCCCCAGCGCCCCGGCACCCCCGACGCCTATGTCCTCACCATCGCGCTCGACAGCGATCCGGTCTTCGCCCGCGAGGCGCGCGAGGCGGGGCGGGTGCTCGGAGCGCGCTACGGTGCCGAGGGGCGCACGCTGACCCTCGCCGGGCCCGACGGCGCCCGCGACGATGCCCCGCACGGCTCGATCACCGCTCTGCGCCTTGCCATCGCCCACCTCGGCAGCGTGATGGACGTGCGTGAGGACGTGCTCGTCCTCTACACCACCAGCCACGGCAACGACCTCGGGCTGGCCTACCACTGGGGCGACAGCGGCTACGGCGTGCTCTCGCCCAAGGGGCTGAAGGAGGCGCTCGCCGAGGCCGGGATCCGGCGGCGGGTGCTGATCCTCTCGGCGTGCTACTCGGGCGTCTTCGTGCCGGTGCTGGCGAGCCCCGACACCGCGATCCTCACCGCGGCGGCGAGCACGCGAAGTTCCTTCGGCTGCCTCGCCGAGAACGACTGGACCTTCTTCGGCGACGCGCTGATCAACCGCGCGCTGCGCCAGCCGGTGGGTCTCGAGGAGGCCGCGCGCGCCGCGAGCCGCTCGGTCGCCGAGTGGGAGGCCAAGGCCCGCTTCCTCGCCTCGCTTCCGCAGGTCAACGTGGGGATGAACGCGCGCGCGTGGCTGCCGGTGATCGAGGCCGCGATGCCGCGCGAGCCGAGCCAGCCGGTCGGCCGCCCGGCCTTCAAGGAATAGGGAATTCCGCAGCCGTTCAGCACGGCCTTGACCTTGTCCGGACTCAATGTATCCGGTGGATACATAATCCACACGAGGCGATTCGCATGACCCCTTTCGATGCCCTAAAGGCCCAGCTTTCCGCGATCGTCCCCTTTGCCTCCCATGTCGGCGTGACGCTCGCCGAGATCGGGGCAGGCACCGCGACCGCCACGCTCGAACAGAGCCACAACACCTCCAACCATATCGCCACGATGCACGCAGGCGCACTGTTCACGTTGGCCGAGGCCGCTTCGGGCGCGGCGATGGCAGGGATGTTCCTCGAACGCCTCGCCGCCCTGCGCCCGGTCGCGGCGAGCTCGACCATCGCCTATGTCCGGCCCGCCAAGGGCACGATCACCGCCCACGCCGCAGTCGATGGCGACAAGGTCGCGCTGTTCGCCGCGCTCGATGGCGAAGGCAAGGTGCGCTTCCCCGTCACCATCACCATTGAAGACTCCGCCGGGCGCGAAGTCGCGCAGATGAGCGTCGACTGGCATGTCTCGTCCTTGGCGCAGGCAGCCTGAGCGCCTAAACGCGACGGCATGACCCGGCGTGCAGCCTATCACCACGGCGACCTTGCCACGGCCGCGCTCGATGCCGCACTGGAACTGGTGGCCGAGGACCCCTCGGCGAGCTTCTCGCTGCGTTCGCTTGCCGAACGGCTGGAGGTCGCGCACCGGGCGCTCTACAACCACTATTCCGACCGCGAGGCCCTGCTGGCCGCCATCGCAGCGCGCGGCTTTGGGCAGCTGGCCGAATGCCTGGCGCCCGCGCCCGATCCGGCCGGTTTCCTCGCCGCCTATGTTCGCTTCGCGCTCGGCCAGCCGGGGCTCTACGCGGTGATGACCGGGCGCAACCACGACCAGATCAACGCCGTTTCCGCCTTGCGCGCCGCGGTCGACCGGGTGATCGCGGTCGCGCTCGATGCGCTCGCGACGCCGGGCGCGGACGACGACATGCGGCGGCGCCAAGTGATGCGGGTGTGGATGCTCGCCCACGGCGCGATCGGCTTGCAGCGCGCCGGGATGCTGCGGCTGCGCAGCGACGAGGAATTTGCCGCCGAGGTATTGCAGATCGCGGGCCTTGCCCCGCCACAGGAGACGAAACGATGAACCCAGCCGATGCCATGCCTTTTTCGAAGCTGATGGGCGTGACCGTCACGGCCGCCTCGGCCCAAGGGGTCGAGGGCGAGATCACCGTGCGCGATGACCTGTGCACCGCGGGCGGGATCATGCATGGCGGGGCGATCATGGCCTTCGCCGATGCGCTGGGCGCGGTCGGCGCGGTCGCCTGCCTGCCCGAGGGCGCAAAGGGCACCACCACGATCGAGAGCAAGACCAATTTCCTCGGCGCCGCGCCGGTCGGCACCCTGGTGAAGGGGCGCAGCGTGCCGCTCAAGACCGGCAGGCGCATGTCGGTGTGGCAGACCACGATCGACACCGCCGATGGCAAGCCGGTCGCGGTGGTGATCCAGACGCAACTGGTGCTCTAGGGTTCCACCCGCCGCGCCGAGATGATCTTCACCTCGGGGCGAAGCATCTGGCCCTTCATCACCCCTTCGCCCGCCTCGGGGTCGCGCGGGGCGGCGAGCACCCGGGCGACGATGTCCATGCCCCCCGTCACATAGCCGAAGGCGGCGTAGCCCGCCTGCCATGCCGGATCGCTTGCGGCCGGATCGGCGTCGAAGCCGGTCTGGTCCTCGATCATGATGAAGAAGTCCCCGTCGGCGTCACCCGGCGCAGCCATCGCCATCGACAGCGCGCCGTGGGCATGGGTGAGGCCGGTCACCGCGGTGGATTCGAAGGCGATCTTGGGGAGGACGCGCTGCGGATCCCCGCGCGTGCCGCCCTGCACCAGCCCGGAAGGCTGGCGCGGGCCGTCCAGATTCATCGCGCGGTAGAAGGTCGTGCCGTCGAGGCGCTTCTCGTCGACATAGCGCAGGAAATTGCCCGCGGTCACCGGCGCCCGTTCGGTCTCCAATGCGATGGTGACGGGGCCGAGTTCGGTTTCGAGCACCACGGTCACGCTCGCGGCTTGCGGGAAGGGACGCACCCCCGGAGGGGCGGTGAGGGCGGGATCGGCCGCGGCGGCTTGCGGGCCGGGGAGCGCGAACTTGTAGAGCAGCGTGCGCTGGCACCTGTCGTGCGCGCGCGTCCGGCAATTGTCGAGATTGTCGTCCGAGATCAGGTAGAGCGCCCTCCCGCCCGCCTCCTCGCGCAGCGCCAGCCCCTCGAAATTGTCGAGCGCCAGCGGCGGGGCGAGCACGGCGAGGGTGGTCGCGGTGTTGTCGGGGGCAAGCGACATGATCGCCGTGCGGTTGCGCATGCCCGGCGGATCGGCGGGGGTGTAGCTGCGCAAGAGGACATAGCAGGTGCCGTCGCCCGCGCAGCTCGCGTCGGTCGGCACGCCGCCATGCTCCGCGATGCCCTGGGGCGCGGAAAGGGTGAAGGGGGCAACCGCGCCGCTATCGGTGATGCGCAGGCAATTGGGCCGGGCAGGGTCGGCCCATTCCCCGCAGGCGAGCACGCCGCCGGGGTAGGCTGCGAGCGTCTCGATCCCCTCGTTCGAGGGTTTGGCAGGGAACAGCGCGGACGCCCCGGTGTAGTCGCCGGTTGCCGTGCCTTCGAGGTCGGCATAGCGCCAGATCCGGTGCTGCTGCTCGAAGGCGACCAGCCATTCGCCCGAGGGCAGCCGGGTGAGCGCCTCGGCATCGCCGCGGGTCTTGTCGTCGACGCCCGCGCCCTTCGGGTCGCGCAGCGGCCCGAGCCGCACGCCCGCGACATCGGTGAGCCGGCCCTGCACCTCGTCGATGGCAAGCTCGATCCAGCGCCCGTCATCGGTGATGGCGAAGAGCGAATCCCCGTGCCATTCGAGGCTCGAGATTCCGCCGATATCGGCCTTGTCGGGCGCGATCTCGACCCCGCCGCGGAAGGTCAGCACGCCGGCCTCGGCCGCGCCGAGGTCGGCAGTCGCGGTTTCGGGCAGGAAGGCATCGTCTGCCTGTGCGGCGAGCGGCGCGGCGATCAGGGCAAGGGCGGCGAGCGCGGTGCTCCTTGATGCGAGATTGGGCGTCCATGTCATTCGTCCGGGTGTATCGCCGCTTCAACGAAGCGCAAGCCGCGAGAGGCGCCGTTCAGGCGGGGGCAAGGTTTACATCCGTAATCGCTGTGACTACAGGTGTAATCAACAGCGAGGAGGACGCTGCCGTGCCTGCATCCGAGGAAAGCGCCCAGACCGGGCCCCAGACCGGGGCGGGCGAACGCATCACCGATGCCGAGCATGCGGTGATGGAAGTGCTGTGGGATCGCCCGCGCCAGACCGCCGCCGAGGTGTGCGAGGATGTGTGCGCGGCCCGCGGCTGGAGCCTTGCCACGGTCAAGACCCTGCTCTCGCGCCTCGTCCAGAAGGGCGCCGCCGCGGCCGAGCCCGATGGTCGCCGCTTCCTCTATTCGCCGCTGATCGCGCGCGAGGATTACGTCGGCGGCGAGAGCCGCCGGCTGGTCGACCGCCTGTTCGGCGGCCGCGCCGCCTCGCTGGTCGCGCACCTGGCCGAGACCGAGGCGCTGACCGCCGATGATCTCGCCGAGATCGAGGCGCTGCTCAGGGAGTTGAGGTCGTGAGCGCGGTGCTGCTCCAGACGCTGGTTTGGACCGGCGTGCTGATCGCCGCGGTGCTGGTACTGCGCCGCCCCGTATCGCGTCATCTCGGCCCGGAGGCGGCCTATGCTCTGTGGGCGCTGCCGCTGCTGCGCCTGATCGTGCCGCCGGTGGTGCTGCCCGCATGGATGGCGCCCGCCAAGGCCCCTCCCGCGCCGCCCGCGCCCGATGTCGCCGCCGCGCCGCCGGTCAGCGATCCGGGGCTGTGGCAGAACGCCGCAGCCGCCGCGCCGCCCGCCGACACCGCGCCGGTCGCGGTGACGTCGCTCGCAGCGGCACCCGCGAGCGAGCCCGGCTTCGACCTGTTCGCGCTGCTCGCCGACTGGCCGGTGGTCGAGATGCTGCTGCTGGTGTGGCTCGGCGGGGCGGCAGTGTTCCTCGCCCTGCGCTTTGCCGCCTATTTCTCCCTTCGCGACGGGTTGCTCGCCGAGGGGCGCGAGCTCGGCCGCGCGCGGGGCCTCTTGGGCATGCCGGTGCGCCTCGTCGAGACGCCCGCCACCCATGCGCCGCTGGCGATGGGCGTGCTCGATCCGGTGATCGCGCTGCCGCCGGGCTTCCTCGCGCTCCACGACCGCACCGGGCGCGATCTCGCGCTGGCGCATGAGCTCGCGCATCACCGCGGTGGGGATCTGCTGGTCAACATCCTCGTCCAGCCGCTGTTCGCGCTGCACTGGTGGAACCCGCTCGGCCGCTACGGCTGGCTCGCGCTGCGGCGCGACCAGGAGGCCGCGTGCGATGCGCGGGTCATGGCCCGGCGCGGCGCGCAGGAGAAGGCCGCCTATGCCGCGCTCATCGCCCGCTTCGCTGCCGCTCCCGGCAGCGCCCACCACGCCGCGCTCACCGCGCCGATGGCCTGCCCGGTGCTCGGCGAGAAATCGATCATCCACCGTCTGAGGAGCCTGTCCATGTCCGATCCCACCCCCCGCCGCCGCATGGCCGGCCGCGCGCTGCTCGGCGCGGGGCTCCTTGCCCTGCCGCTGACCGCCAGCATCACCTATGCGGCCAGTGAGGGCGAGAGCGTCCTCGAAGCGCCTGAGCCGCCGCAGCCCCCCGCACCGCCGTCGCCGCCCGAGGCTCCGGAACCGCCCGAGGCTCCCGAGCCGCCGACGCCGCCCTCGGTCCTTGTGATCGATCCCGATGCGCCCGCCGCACCCGGCGAAACCCGCGTCACCGAACGCGTCTGGCGTGATGCCGAGGGCAAGGAACGCCGCGTCAAGATCGTCACCCGCGGTCAGCCCGACGGCGAGGCACTGGCCCGCGAGCTCGAGGGGCTCGAAGGCCTCGACAAGGCCGAACGCGAGGAAATGCTCGCCGAGATGCGCGCCGGGCTGGCCGAGGCCGACAAGGCGCTCGCCGATCTGCCGCGGATCATCGCCGAAGCCCAGGCCAGCGCCGCCCGCGCCCGCGCCGAGGCCGGTCGCCAGCCGCGCGTGATCGTCAAGCACGAGTGCAAGCCGGGAAGCGAGGAGGTCTCGGAGTCCACCACCAAGGAGGGCACGCAGATCGTCAGCATCTGCCGCCAGCGCATCTACGCCTCGGCGCGGAAGGGTCTCGAGGAAGCGCGGGCCGAGATCGCCGCCGACAAGGACATCCCCGAGGAAACCCGCAAGGAGATCCTGCGCACTCTCGATGTCCAGATCAGCCACTGGAGCAGCGGCAAGGAAGGCTGAGGGTCAAGGGCCGATCGGGAGCCCCGGCGGGGGGGCGGGGAGTGGGGTCGTCCCCCCTGCTGCCCGCCCCTTGCTGCTGTTTGCGCCCTAGTTCTTCGGTCGCGCCGGATAGGCGCAGCCGCGCCCCAGGCCCCAGCCCTTGAGGAACGAGCGCCGCACCATCCCGGCGGTATAGGCGGCGCGCAGGTTCCGGTCCGCCTCGGCCGCGCCGGAGGCCTCGCGCACCAGCCCGCGGAAGGGGATGAACGAGCCGACCACGCTCTGCCCGACCCGCCCTTCGCTGATGCGCTTCTCGCCGTCGTCCTGGGCAATGTCGTAATCGGCGCCCAGCACCATATCGAGCTCGGCGATCGCGCTCACCAGCGCATCGCACTTGGCAAAACCGTCGGTCCGGTAGGGATCGCGCGCCGCCGCCTGCAGCACCTCCGGGATGTCACGCGCGTCGATGTTGAGATCGCGCAAGGGGGTCTTTGCGACCTCCTTGGCGTCGGGCTCGGGCATGACCTGCGCGGCAATGGGTACCGAAAAGGCCCATCCCAGAGCGGCGAGGGTAGCCAAGAGGAATGGGCGCATAATCATCAAACTCCTTCGAAGAAAACCTCGCATGCGGCGTCGGTCTTCGCCTCCAGTCCCCGCCGCAGCGCCTCCATGCGCTGGCGGCTGGAGCCGTGGGTGAAGCTTTCGGGATTGACGCCCTGACCCGCATTGCGCTGGAGGGTATCGTCGCCGATCGCGCTCGCGGCTTTCAAACCCTCCTCCAAATCGCCCGCCTCGATAAGCTGGCGGTTCTTGCCCGCCCACATCCCTGCATAGCAATCTGCCTGAAGTTCCATTGCCACCTGCAGGCGGTTGGCGGCGGCCGGATTGCCGCGCTGGGCGGCGCGCACCTGGCTCGCAATGCCGGTGAGGTTCTGGATGTGGTGGCCATATTCATGCGCGATCACGTAGAGCCGCGCGAAATCCCCTCCGGTGCCCGCCATCTGTGCGAGCTGGTCGTAGAAGCCGGTGTCGATGTAGATGCCCTTGTCGGCCGGGCAGTAGAACGGGCCGACGGCGGCGCTCGCGCTGCCGCAGCCCCCGGTCGTCACCTGCCCGCCGCGGTAGAGATCAAGCACCGGCTGCTCGAAGGCGATCCCGGCGCGCTCGAAGGTCGCCGCCCAGGTCGCATCGAGGCTGGTGAGCGCATTGCACGCCTCGCGCGCATAGTCGCTGGAGGTGCAGACCTCCTCCTCGCTCAATGTGCGCCCGCCGCTGCCGCCGGTGCCCTGCGCAGGCGCGGACTGCTGCTGGACACCCTGAAGCACGCCGATGGTCTGCATCGGATCGAGCCCGAACACCACCGCGCCGATCAGCGCGATCACCAGCGTCCCGCAGCCGATCCCGCGCGCGCCCCCCATGCCGCCCCCGCCGCCGCCATCGGAGGAGCGGACATTGATCCGTGACGTGTCGAACGGCCCCAAGCGCATTTCCAATTCCTCCCCGCAGCCCGTAATCGTGCAACAATTTTGTTGGACAGCCGCGTTTGCGGCGGCAAAAGCGAACCCCAATAGCCGATGCGTGCAGGAGATGCGGCGAATGCTCAAGGACAAGCGTGCCCTGGTGACCGGCTCGACCTCGGGGATCGGACTGGCGGTGGCGCGCGCCCTGGCGGCCGAGGGCGCGGAGGTGATCCTCAACGGTCTGGGCGACCCTGGCGAGATCGCGCGGCTGTGCGATGAGCTGGGGGCGCTCTACAACGGCGCCAACCTGATGGACGCGGCCGCCATCGCCGCGATGATGGAGGAGATCGGCCCCATCGACATCCTCGTCAACAATGCCGGGATGCAGCACGTCGCCGCGATCGAGGCCTTTCCGGCCGACAAGTGGGACTCGATCCTCGCGCTCAATCTCACCGCCGCCTTCCACACCACGCGCCTCGCGGTGCCGGGGATGAAGGAGCGCGGCTGGGGGCGGATCATCAACACCGCGAGCGCGCATTCGGCCGTCGCCTCGCCGTTCAAGAGCGCCTATGTCGCAGCCAAGCACGGCCTTGCGGGCTTCACCAAGACCATCGCGCTCGAGCTTGCGACCCACGGCATCACCGCCAACTGTATCTCGCCGGGCTATGTCTGGACGCCGCTGGTGGAGAACCAGATCCCCGACACCATGGCCGCGCGCGGGATGACGCGCGAAGAGGTGATGAACGACATCCTGCTGGCCAAGCAGCCGACCAAGCAGTTCATCGCCCCCGAGGATGTCGCCGCGCTCGCGGTTTTCCTGTGCTCGCCGGCTGCGCGCGGGATCACGGGGGCGAATTACGCGATCGACGGAGGCTGGACCGCCGAATGAGGTTTTCGCGCGGCCCTGTCCTGATCCTGCTGGCGCTGCTTGCTGCCTGCGCGCCCTCATCCCCGCGCCCGGCGAGCTTGCCGCCCGAGGACCGCGCCGCCATCGCCGCGCGGCTCGAGGCGGATATCGCCGTCCTCGCCTCCGACGCGATGGCGGGCCGCAGGCCGGGAACGCCGGGCGGGCGCGACACCTCGGCGTGGATCGAACAGCGCATGGGCGAGGCCGGCCTCGTCTCGGGCACCAATGATCCGGGCTCCTACTGGCGGCTGCCGGTCGATCTGCTCGGCATCCAGCCCGAAACCGCCGCGCTGGTGCTCGGCCAGGGGCGGCGGCGGGTGACGGTTCCGGCTGCCGATGCCGCGGTCTACACCCCGCGCCGCCGCGCGCTCGCCTTCGGCGGGCCGGGGACGGGGGTGCCGGTGGTGTTCGTCGGCTATGGCGACGGCTCGGTGCTCGGCGATGCGCTGGCGGGCGCGGTGGCGGTGATGCTCGCCGACCCGGGCCGCGACACCGAACGCCGCAACGCGCTGTTCCGCCAGCGCGCGACCGCCGTGCTCACCGTCGTCCCCGATGGCGAGGCGCTCGCCGCCGTGCGCGCCGCCGCCGAGCGCCCGCGCCTGCTGCTGGCAAGCGAGGAGGAGGACAATCTCGCCGCCTACATCACCGACAAGGCCTTCGCCGAGGTGATCGGCGCGCGCCGCTGGGCCGCGTGGAAGGCCGAAGCCGCCGACCGCACCTTCGCGCCGATCGAACTCAACCTCGCGGTCAGCCTCGAAGCGACCAGCGACCGCCGCGAATTCGCCAGCCAGAACATCATCGGCATGATCCCCGGCAGCGCGCCGGGTACGGGCGCGGTGCTGGTGCTGGGACACTGGGACCACCTCGGCGAGTGCGGTCCGGCGGGCGCGCTCGACCGGATCTGCAACGGCGCGGCCGACAATGCCAGCGGCATCGCCATGATGCTCGAACTGGCGCGGCGGCTGAAGGCGGGCCCGCCGCTCGGGCGCGACATCTACTTCCTCGCCACCACCGCCGAGGAGCCGGGCCTGCTCGGCATCCGCGCCTTCGTCAAGGATCCGCCGCTGCCGCTCGCGAGCATCGTCGCCGCCTTCAATCTCGACATGATGGCGGTCGCCCCGCAGGGGAGCCCGGTGGGTTTCGTCGGCCGCGGCAAGGACGGGGGGCTCGATGCGGCGGTGCTCGCCGCGCTCGCGCGGCATGGCCGACAGCTCGGCGACCAGAGCCTCGCCGACAGTTTCCTTATGCGGCAGGACGGCTGGGCGCTGGTGCAAGCCGGTGTGCCCGCGGTGCTGCTGTCGAGCACCTATGGCAGCCGCGCGATCCTCGATCCCTTCATCGCCGCGCGCTACCACCAGCCCTCGGACGAGATCGCGGGGATGGAACTCGGCGGCGCGGTCGACGATCTGCTGCTCCACGAGGACCTGATCCGCCTAATCGCCGACCCGGCGCGCTATCCGGCAAAGGCGGGTTCGCGCCCCTAGCGCAACCGGGCCCGTGTCGTTACATGGGCCGCCACGAATCTCCCGCCAGAGGAGAGCCCCCTCTACCCTCGCAAGCGAAAGTGGCGCTCATGGATATCCCGCTCGGCCTGACCTTCGACGACGTGCTGCTCCGCCCGGCCGAGAGCAACGTCTTGCCGAGCATGGCCGACACTTCGACCCGGCTGACCCGCGACATCCGCCTCAACATCCCCGTCCTGTCCTCGGCGATGGACACCGTGACCGAGGCGGACATGGCGATCGCCATGGCGCAGCTGGGCGGGATCGGGGTGCTGCACCGCAATCTCGACATCGAGGCGCAATGCGCGGCGGTGAGGGCGGTCAAGCGCTACGAGAGCGGGATGGTGGTGAACCCGATCACCATCGGCCCTGATGCGACGCTGGGCGAGGCGCAGGCGCTGATGCTGGCGAACCGCATCAGCGGCATCCCCGTGACCGACGAGAGCGGCAAGCTGTGCGGCATCCTCACCAACCGCGACGTGCGCTTTGCCGAGAACCCGCTCCAGCCGGTGCGCGAGCTGATGACCACCGAGAACCTCGCCACCGTACCGCTCGGCACCGGGCAGGAGGAGGCGCGGCGGCTGCTGCATGCGCGCCGGATCGAGAAGCTGCTGGTGGTCGATGACGCCTATCGCTGCATCGGCCTCATCACGGTCAAGGACATCGAGAAGGCTGTGAACTATCCCGCCGCCACCAAGGACGGCGCGGGCCGCCTGCGGGTCGCCGCCGCGACCACCGTGGGCGATGCGGGCTTCGCGCGCACCGAGGCGCTGGTCGATGCCGAGGTCGACGTGATCGTGATCGACACCGCCCACGGCCACAATATCGAGGTCGCCCGCGCGGTCGAACGGGTCAAGAAGCTCTCGAACGCGGTGCAGGTGATCGCGGGCAATGTCGCAACCGCCGAGGCGACCCGTTCGCTGGTTGATGCCGGGGCCGATGCGGTCAAGGTCGGGATCGGGCCGGGCTCGATCTGCACCACCCGCGTGGTCGCGGGCGTCGGCGTGCCGCAGCTGACCGCGATCATGGAGAGCGCGGCGGAAGCGGCGAAGTCGGGCGTGCCCGTCATCGCCGACGGCGGGCTGCGCACCAGCGGCGATGCCGCCAAGGCGCTGGCGGCTGGCGCGTCGAGCGTGATGATCGGATCGATGCTTGCGGGCACCACCGAAAGCCCGGGCGAAGTGTTCCTCTACCAGGGCCGCTCCTACAAGGCCTATCGCGGCATGGGGAGCGTCGGCGCGATGGCGCGCGGCTCGGCCGACCGCTATTTCCAGCAGGACGTCAGCGCGATGAAGCTCGTGCCCGAGGGGATCGAGGGGCAGGTGCCCTTCAAGGGCCCTGCCGCCGACGTCGTCCACCAGCTGGTCGGCGGTATCAAGGCCGCGATGGGCTACACCGGCTCGGCCACCATCACCGACCTGCAAGCCCGCGCGCAATTCGTGCGGATCACCAATGCCGGGCTTTCGGAAAGCCACGTCCACGACGTCGCCATCACCCGCGAGGCGCCCAATTATCCCACACGCTGAGGCCTCGATATGACCCCCGCCGCTAGAGTACAGGCGGCGATCGAGCTGCTCGATACCGTGATCACGTCCGCGCGCTCCCAGGGCGCGCCGGCGGACAGGATCATCGCCGACTATTTCCGCGCGCGCCGCTATGCCGGGTCGAAGGACCGGCGCGCGGTGCGCGATCTCGTCTACCGCGCGGTCCGGCTGTGCGGGCCGGTGCCCGCGAGCGGGCGCGCGGCGATGCTGGCGGTGGCGGGGCAGGATGCTGCCATCGCTGCGCTGTTCGACGGCTCCCCCCACGGCCCCGCACCCCGCGCCGAGGGCGAGGAGGCGGCAAGCACCGGCCTTGCTCCCAAGTGGCTCGCCGCTGCGCTGCGCGCCTCAGGGCTGGGCGGGCGGGAAATTGCCGCGCTGCTCGACCGCGCCCCGCTCGATCTGCGGGTCAATGCGCTGAAGGCCGATCGGGAGGGGCTGGCACTCCCCGAAGCGGGCGAGGTGCTGGCGAGCGCGCAGGGCCTGCGCTTTGCCTCGGGCACCCCGGTCGAGCGATGGGAGGCCTACGAACAGGGGCTTGTCGAGATCCAGGACCTGGGCTCCCAGCTGATCGTCGAGGCGCTGCCCGTCTCCCCCGGCGACACGATCATCGACCTGTGCGCAGGCGGCGGGGGCAAGACCCTCGCGCTCGCCGCGAGGCTCGGGAACGCGGCGAGCCTGATCGCTGCCGACACCGACAAGCGCCGCCTCGGCAACCTTGCCCCGCGCGCTGCAAGGGCCGGAGCGGCGGTCGATCATACCGTGCTGCTCGATCCCGGCCGCGAAATGCGGAGCCTCCACCCTTGGGCGAACAAGGCCGATCACGTGCTGGTCGACGCGCCGTGCTCGGGCAGCGGCACCTGGCGCAGGAGCCCCGAGGGGCGGTGGCGACTCGACCCTCCCGAGCTCGCCCGGCTTAACCAACTTCAGGATCACGTGCTCGATATCGCCGCGCAGCTGACCCGGCCGGGCGGAACCATCGCCTTCGTCACCTGCTCGGTGCTTGATGCCGAGGGGGCCGACCGCGCCGCCGCCTTCCTGACGCGCCATCCGCGCTGGAGCGCCGCTCCGCTGGCGCTCCCGCTCGGCACGCCGCGCGGTGCAGGAATGCGCCTCGATCCGCTCCATCACGGCACGGATGGTTTTTTCATCGCATGCCTTCGTTCACCATGATAGGCTCCGGTGTTATGACCCAGCCATCCGGTTCCCGGTCTCAAGCACTCAAGGAGCTTCTGATGCGTTTCGCAGCCCCTGCCGCCGCTCTCTCGCTGTGCCTTGCCATGACGGCGAGCATGTCGCTGGCCGGAAGCGAGGCAGGGCCCGATCCGCGCGCGGCGGCGTTGATCGCGCAGGGGCAGGCCTCGCTCGCCGCCGGAGAGCCGCAGGCCGCGACCGACGCCTTCGAGGCCGCGCTGGCGGTCGATCCGGGCTACACCCCGATCTTCATCGACCTTGCCGAGGCCGCGCGCCAGCAGGGGTTGCAGGGCAAGGCGATCCGCTATTACCGCGAGGCGCTCGAGCGCGATCCGGGGAACTTCGCGGCGATCTCCGGCGAGGGCGCGGCCCTGGTCGAGAAGGGCGCGCTCGAGAAGGCCAAGCGCAACCTCGCCAAGCTGCAATCGCTGTGCGGTGATGAGTGCCCCGAAACGGTCGCCCTGCAATCGACCATCGCTCGCGGCGCGCCCGCCAGGCTGGCGGTGGAGAGCAAGGGTGACGGGGCGGCGTCGAACTGAGCGTTCAGATCAGCCCCCGGAACTCCGCCAGCACTTCCTCGTAAACCGCCCGCTTGAAGGGCACGATCACTTCCGGCAGCAGGCCCGGATCGATCCAGCGCCATGCGTTGAACTCGGGCGGGTCGTGCGCCTCGAGGTTCACGTCGATGTCCTGCCCGAGAAAGCGGCCGAGGAACCAGTGCTGTTCCTGCCCGCGATACTTGCCCTTCCACACCTTGCCGAGCAGCTCGGGCGGCAGATCGTAGCGGATCGGGCGCGAGGCTGGGGCGATGACCTCGACGAGCGACTCTCCGATACCGGTCTCCTCCGCGAGCTCGCGCAGCGCGGCTGCGCGCAGGTCCTCGCCCTTGTCGATCCCGCCCTGCGGCATCTGCCAGAAGCCGTGCGCGCTCGGATCGATGCGCTGGCCGACGAAGACGAGGCCATCGCGGTTGACCAGCATGAACCCCGCGCAGGGGCGATAGGGAAGGCTCTCGCGATCGATCATGCGGGGCTCTCCAGCATGAAGCGCATCGCCGCGACGATGCGTTCGAGGTCGGCTTGCGTCGAAGGCACCATTTGCCTCAGGTTGACGAAGGAATGCGTCACCCCGCGCATCTCGAGGAAAACACAATCGCGCCCCGCATCGACCAGCGCCTTGGCATAGGCGCGGCCCGAATCGCGGATGGGGTCAAGGCTGGCGGTGACGACGATGGTCGGCGGGGCAGTGGAGTGGTCGGAGAGGATCGGGAAGCCGCGCGGGTCCGAGCGGTCCGCGGCGTAGGCGGCGTCGAAGAAGCCCATGGTCTCGGCGGTGAGGACGAAGCCCTCGCTGAATTGCGCCATGCTCTCTGAGCCGTTGGCATCGGCGACCAACGGGAAAATCGGGACTTGCAGCAGCACGGGAACGGCGGCGGGGCGCTGCCCAAGCAGCTGGCTCACCACCACCGTGGCGTTGCCGCCCGCCGAATCGCCGATGGTGACGATGCCGCTTGCCGTGACGGCCAGTTCGGCAGGAGAGGAAGCGACCCAACGCGTCGCCGCCTCGCAATCGAGGATCGCGGCGGGGAAGGGCGCCTCGGGCGCGCGGGCGTAATGGACCGCGACCAGCGGCAGATCGGCGAGCGCGGCGATCTCGGTGCAGAGGGCATGGTGCGTGTCGAGGTCCCCGATCACGAAGCCGCCGCCGTGGTAGAAGGTGATCACCGGGGTCGGCCCCTTGCGGGTCTCGCGCGCGTCGTAGAGCCGCAGTGCAATGTCGCCCGTAGGGCCCGGGCACACGAGGTCGCGGATCACGGCGAGTTCCCGCGCCGGGCGGTCGGCGAGATTGTGCAGTGCCTGGTAGGAGGCGCGCGCTTCCTCCAGCGTCATGTCCGCGATCCTGGGCCCGTTGACCTGCGCCATCATGTCGAGGAAAGCCTTCATGTCGGGGCGGATGAATGGTGCGTCGGTCATCGTGGTTCTCTCCCGTGTCGTTGGCGGTGCGATAGGCGAGGGCGGGCACCTTCGCCAAGCGCATTTGCACTCGCGCGTGGCCGAACGGCGCGCTAGCTTTGGAAGCGATGGACAATCTGACACACAGCCTTGTCGGCGCGGTGATGGGGCAGGCGGGGCTCAAGAAGACCACCGGCCTTGCCATGCCGGCGCTGATCATCGGCGCAAACCTGCCCGATGTGGACGCGGCGTGCTTCTTCTGGCTCGAGGGCACCGAGCATCTCGCGTTCCGCAGAGGCATCACCCACGGCCCGCCCGCGCTGGTGCTGCTGCCGCTGATCCTGGCAGGGCTGTTGTGGGGCTGGGACCGCTGGCAGACGCAGCGCGGCACCCGGCCCGAGGCGCGGCTGCCGGTGCGGTTCGGGTGGCTCTATGCGATGGCGTTTGTCGGCTGCCTCAGCCACCCGTTTTTCGACTGGCTCAATGTCTACGGCATCCGGCTGCTGGAGCCGTTCTCCTCGCAATGGTTCTACGGGGATACGCTGTTCATCATCGACCCGTGGCTGTGGGCACTGCTGATTGCGAGCATCTGGGTCTCGCGGCGGCGGGAGAAGGCGGGGGCGGCGAAGTGGGCGCGGCCCGCACAGGTGGGGATTGCGGCGGTGCTCGCCAATATCGGGGTGAACGGGGCTATCACGATCGATGCCGAACAAAAGGGACGACGGCTTGTCGAACACCTTTATGATCTGCAAGCCTCCGAAGTCGTAGGAAGCCCCGTGCCGCTAGCATTTTGGGAACGCGAGGTTCTTTTCCGGTACGAGGGCCGCGCGGACGAAGGGGGCGGGGCGATATTCGGCTCGGGGTCCTATGACCTCAAAAGTGGCCCCGCCTTCTTCACGCCCCATAATCGGTATGCAGGGATAGAACGCCTGACATTTTCAACCCCGAAGGAAAAACTCAGGTGGAACGAACTTAAATCCTATTCCGGACGTGAGTTGGCTCAAGTTAAGTCTGCTGCCAAGAATGACAGCCAAGTTGCCGCCTTTCTGGTCTGGTCTCGCATGCCGATCGTTGAAAAAAACCGATGCGGAGATGCGTTCTTAGTCCGAGACCAACGCTTCACCGATCCGCGCGTGGCGGACCGCTTCAGCCTCGCGCTGCCCGATGTGAAGTGCGAGCCGCTCCCCTAGTCCGTCATCCTGAACTTGTTTCAGGATCCATCCGTCCACACGCACCGCAGCCCGCAATTGCGCGATGGATGCTGAAACAAGTTCAGCATGACGGCGTTGGGTGGGTTTGGATCAACAGAGTAACCAATGCCCCAAACCCAAATCGTATGGCTGCGGCGCGATCTGCGCCTTGCCGACAATCCCGCGCTTTATCACGCCGCCAAGGCAGGGCCGGTCATCGCGGTCTATGTCCTCGACGACGAGAGCTCGAAGCACCACGCCTATGGCGGCGCCTCGCGCTGGTGGCTGCATCATTCGCTCGAGAGAATTGCGGAGAGTTTCGCAGCGAAGGGCTCGCGACTGATCCTGCGGCGCGGGGAGGCGGTAGCGGAACTCGCCAAGCTTGCGCAGGAGGTCGGCGCGACCACCGTCCACTGCAACCGCCACTACGAGCCGTGGTGGCGCAAGGTGCAGGGCAAGCTGGCGGAGCGCCTCGACCTGCAATGCCATGATGGCAATTACCTGATGCCGCCCGGCTCGGTCACCACGGGCTCGGGCGGGCAGTACAAGATCTACACGCCCTTCAGCCGCGCCCTGCGCGCGCAGCTTCCGCCGCGTGACGAACTCCCGGTGCCCGAGAAGCTGGGGGCTCCCGCAAGCTGGCCCGCCTCGGATGACCTCGCCGCGTGGAACCTCCTTCCCACCAGGCCCGACTGGGCGGGCGGCCTGCGCTCCTTCTGGCAAGTCGGGGAGGAAGCCGCGCACCGGCGGATGCACTGGTGGGCCGATCACGTCGATGACTACCACGACAAGCGCAACAACCCTTCCGAGGACAAGGTCTCGCGCCTCTCGCCCCATCTCCACTTTGGCGAAATCTCGCCGATCCAGGTCTGGCACGCGCACCATGCGCGCAAGCAGCGAAGCGGTTGCGCAGACGACGCCCGGCCGTCCGAGGGCTGGTCGACCTACGAAGGCGAGCTGATCTGGCGCGACTTCGCGACGAATACGATTTGCCAGTTCCCGGATTACGCCACCGCCAACCACCGCAAGGAATTCGACCGCTTCCCCTGGCGCGATCCCGCCACCGACGAAGCCGCCGCGCGCGATCTAAAAGCCTGGCAGCAAGGCCGCACCGGCTACCCGATCGTCGATGCCGGGATGCGCCAGCTATGGCAGACCGGGTGGATGCACAACCGCGTGCGGATGATCACCGCGAGCTTCCTCATCAAGCACCTGCTGATCGACTGGCGCGTGGGCGAGCAGTGGTTCTGGGACACGCTGGTCGATGCCGACTATGCCTCCAACGCCACCAACTGGCAGTGGGTCGCGGGCACGGGCGGGGACAGCAACATGTTCAGCCGCATCATGGCCCCGCTCTCCCAGTCCGAGAAGTTCGACGCGGCGCGCTATATCCGCACCTATGTTCCCGAGCTGAAGGGAATCGACGAGCCCTATGTCCACGACCCCGAGGAATTCGGGCGGCGGCCTGCGGGCTATCCGCGCAAGATCGTCGCGCACCGCGCGGCGCGCGAGCGGGCGCTGGCGGCACTCAAGGCCATCAAACAGGGCTGAGCAGGGCTTGCCCCCGACGCCTCCGCCCGCCTATGCCTCTCGCCGACACGGTAACGAGAGGGTGAGATGACGGGCATGATCAAGGGCGCGGTTGCGGGTCTGGTGCTGGCGGCGATGCTGGCGGGCGGCGGGGTGCAGGCCGAGGAACAGGGCCCCGAAGCCCCGGCCGCGCGCCTGACCCAGCCTCCGGTGCGCGACCAGTCCGAGCTCCAGGTGCTGTTCTGGACCGATGAACAGCGCAAGCAGCGCTTCCGCGCGATGGAGCAGTGGTTCGCCGGCCACGAGGTGCCCGCTGCCGCGAGCGCGCGCGCGCTGCCCAAGGGCGCGCCGCTCTCCGAGGGATTGCAGGCCGATCTGATCGCGACGATGCGCGAGACCGGCACCGCGGGGATGATGATCCTCGAGGACGGCAAGGTTCGCTTCGAGGCCTACAACCTCGATCTCGGCCCCGAGGACCGCTGGACCAGCTTTTCGGTCGCCAAGAGCTTCACCTCCACCCTGCTCGGCGCGGCGCTCAAGGATGGGTTCATCGCCAGCCTCGATGATCCGGTGACGAAGTATATCCCGGGCCTTGCGGGCAGCGCCTACGAGGGCGTCACCGTCAAGCAGCTCGCTACCATGACCAGCGGGGTCAAGTGGAACGAGGACTATGCCGACCCCAATTCCGACGTCGCGCAGATGAACCGCTTCGTGGTCGAATACGGTGCGGACGCGATCGTCGCCCAGATGAAGTCGCTCCCGCGCGAGGCCGAGCCGGGGTCGAAGTGGGTCTACAAGACCGGCGAGACCAACCTCATCGGCGTGCTGGTCGAGAATGCGGTGGGCAAGCCGCTGGCGGAGTATGCCAAGACGAAGATCGTCGACCCGGCGGGGTTTGCGGGTGACCTGTTCTGGATGGTCGACCCGCGCGGCGGGAACATCGGCGGGTGCTGCCTGTCGCTCCGCCTCGCGGACTATGCGCGCATGGGACTCTTCGCGCTCGAGGGCGGACAAGGCGTCGTGCCGGAGGGCTGGTTTGCCGAGGCGGGCAAGGCGCAGGTCGATTTTGCTCCGCGCGCGCCCGGCTTCGGATACGGCTACCAGTGGTGGGTCTATCCCGGCGGCAATTACGGGGCTCAGGGGATCTTCGGGCAGGGGATCACGCTCGTGCCCTCCAAGGGGCTGGTGATCGCCTTCGTCGGCAACTGGTCCAAGGCGAGCGGCGGGCCCGAGCGGGTGCGACTGCTCGCCATGGCCCCGCGCATCATCGCCGAGGCGGACTGACCGTTCCGGCAGCGCCGGGTCAGAGCGACTGCCGGTAGACCCCGGTGGTGCTGTAGCGCTGCAGGATGTTGTCGTGCACGATCGGGCTCAAGAGCTCGCTGAAGGCGCAGCCGACGATGCAGTTGTCCCACCACACCACCTCGGCCTGGAGCGATTCGAGGCCGGGGAGGGTGAGCCAGCACATCTGGCCCTCGTGCATGCGGTTGATCGAGGCGGCCGAGAAGCCCGAGATCGACAGATCATGCACCACGCTCTGGAACGCTCGCCCGCCCGAGGCGCGCAAGGTGGCCGGGATCGTCAGCCGGGTGCGGGGGCTGCAACGATCTTCCTGCGAGGCGGCGTGATAGGGATCGGTATGAAGCGGCATTGCCGTTGGCCTTGTATCGAAGCGGGCGGTCTCACGGGGCGGCTTGGTCCTCCCGGGAGAATGCGCAGAACGATCCTAACCGAGTGCTTCGGAACGTGGTGAACGCCACGTTAGGCACGCGGCCCGGGCGCGGTCAGCCGATGCGCTCGCGGTGGAGGCCCTCGAAGCCTTCGGCCAGCAGCGCCGTCAGCCGCTCGGCGACGACCTCCGGGCCCTTGAGCGTGGAGGCATCCTCGCCCGGATAGGCGCGCGCGCGCATCTCGGTGCGGGTGGCGCCGGGGTCGATGATCGCGACGCGAAGGGGCGACAGGCGCTCGACTTCGGCGGCATAGGTCGCCAGCAGGTTTTCGAAAGCGGCCTTGGTCGCGCCATAGGCGCCCCAATAGGGCCGCGGGGCAGCCGCGACCGAGCTGGTGAGGCCGATGATCTTGCCCGCCTTGGCGCGGCGCAGCAGCTGATCGAACCCGGCGATCAGCGCCTGGGTCGAGACCACATTGGTCAGCAGCGCCTGGTTGAACTGCTTGGGCTCCATCTGCGAGGCGGGCGTCAGCTCGGGCAGGTAGGCGGCGGCCAGCACCATGATGTCGAGCGTGTCCCAGCGCCCGGCGATGGCAGCGGCAAGGCGGCTGACCGCGTCAGGCTCGGTCAGATCGAGTGGGGCGATGGTCGAGGTGCCGCCAAGCGCGTGGATCGCGTCCTCGACCTCCTCAAGCGCCTTGACCTTGCGCGCCACGAGAATGACGTGCGCGCCCGCCGCGGCCAGTGCCTTGGCGGTGGCCGCGCCGATCCCGCGGCTCGCTCCAGTGACAAGCGCGGTCTGGCCGGCGAGCGGCTTGGCAGTGGTGGTGTCGGTCATGATCGGTCAGGCAGCCTTGGGATCAGCGAAGGGAAGCTGGGCGCTCCTCGCCTCGGCGAGCGCGAGGTCGGTGAGCGAGGTCGGGTAGTCGCCGGTGAAACAGGCGTCGCAGAACTGCGGGCAGGCCTTGTCGCGCCCCTGCTTGCCGACCGCGCGGTAGAGCCCGTCGATCGAGATGAAGGCGAGGCTGTCGGCCTTGATGAACTCGCGCATCGGTTCGAGCTCCATGCGCGCGGCGAGCAGCTTGGAGCGTTCGGGGGTGTCGACGCCGTAGAAGCAGGAATGCGCGGTCGGCGGGCTGGCGACGCGGAAGTGGATCTCCGCCGCGCCGGCCTCGCGCATCATCTCGACGATCTTGAGGCTGGTGGTGCCGCGCACGATCGAATCGTCGATCAGCACGATGCGCTTGCCTTCAACGAGGGCGCGGTTGGCGTTGTGCTTGCGCTTGACGCTCGAATGGCGCTGGCCGTCGCCCGGCTGGATGAAGGTGCGCCCGACATAGTGCGAACGGATGATGCCGAGCTCGAAGGGCAGGCCCGATGCTTGCGCAAAGCCGATCGCGGCAGGCACCCCGCTATCGGGCACAGGGACGACGAGGTCGGCCTCGCACGGAGCCTCGAGCGCGAGCTCGATACCGATCGCCTTCCTCGCTTCGTAGACCGAGCGGCCCGCAAAGACAGAATCGGGGCGGCTGAAATAGACGTGCTCGAAGATGCAGGGGCGCGCGGGCGGGCTGCCGAAGGGGCGCACGGAGCGGATCTCGCCGGCGAAATCGACCAGCACCAGCTCGCCCGGCTCGATCTCGCGGATCACCTCGGCACCGACCACATCGAAGGCGACGGTCTCGGAGGCGAACAGGATCGCGTCCCCCATCCGGCCCATCACCAGCGGACGGATGCCGAGCGGGTCGCGGCAGGCGATCATGCCCTCGGGCGTCATCACGATCAGCGCATAGGCGCCCTCGACCAGCCGCAGCGCGTCGACCAGCCGGTCGGCGATCGTGGGATAGCGGCTTGTGGCGACGAGGTGGATGATCACCTCGGTGTCCGAGGTCGACTGGAAGATCGAGCCCTTATTGACGAGGTCGGCGCGCAGGGTCTGCGCGTTGGAGATATTGCCGTTGTGCGCCACCGCGAAGCCGCCGCTTGCAAGGTCGGCATAGAGCGGCTGGACATTGCGCAGCCCCGCGCCGCCGGTGGTCGAATAGCGCACGTGGCCCGCTGCCATGTGGCCCGGCAGCGCGGCGATCGCCTCGGAGGAGGAGAAATTCTCGGCGACATGCCCGAGGCCGCGAGTGGCGTAGAATTCGCTGCCGTCGAAGCTGACGATCCCGGCCGCTTCCTGACCGCGGTGTTGGAGCGCGTGGAGGCCCAATGCGGTGGTCGCCGCCGCCTCGCTGGCGCGGATCGCGCCGAAGATGCCGCATTCCTCGCGCAGCTTGTCGCCATCACCATCAAGGAAGGGATGGGTCACATTCTGAAGGTTCATCGGCATCACCAGACCTGTTCGCGTGCACACCCGCGTTGGCGCGCCCCTCCAATGGCGATGTGACGGATCAATTACAAGGGAAAGGAGCCCCGCCTTGCCCGGCTTTTTGGCGACCGGCGTGTGACACCCACGCCCGGGGGGGAGCACGCCCACAGGGATTGCCGCGCGGGCCGCGGCACCCTACATGCGGCGGCAACCTCCTCTATGGGCGCACCTTACCGCACATGCTCTCCCCCTTCGAATGGATGATCGCCAAGCGCTACCTCTGGCCGGGCAAGGGGGAGGCTTTCATCGCGCTGGTCGCGGCGATTTCGGTCGGCGTGGTCTCGCTCTCGGTCGCGCTGCTGGTGGTCGTCATGAGCGTCATGAACGGCTTTCGCGGCGAGCTGCTCGACAAGATCACCGATCTGAACGGCCACGCCGTGGTGCAGGCCGTCGGCGGCCGGATCGAGGACTGGCAGACCGTGCTCGCGGCGCTCGAGAAGACGCCGGGCGTGGTCTCGGCGACGCCGATGATCGAGAAGCCGCTGCTGGTGAACTTCAACGGCAATGTCGACGGCATCCTGCTGCGCGGCCAGACCGACAAGGACCTCGTCGGCCTGTCTGAAAAGGTGCTGCTCGGTGATATCGCCAGCCTCTCCGCGCCGCCCGCCCCCGAGGGCTTCGCGCGCGTCGCGGTCGGCAGCCGGCTGGCGCAGAACCTCGGCATTCGGGTGGGCGATGTCATCACCATCATCAACCCCGCGGGCCGCTCCACCCCCTTCGGCACCACCCCGCGCCAGGTGCCCTACGAGGTCGGCGCGATCTTCGAGGTCGGCATTTCCACCTTCGACGAGAAGTTCGTGATGCTGCCGCTCGCCGAGGCGCAGAGCCTGCTCCTGATGGGCGATGCGGTGGCGCAGATCGAGGTCAACGTCGACGATCCCGACAAGGTCGGCACGATCCTCGCACCGGTGCGGGAGACGCTTTCGGGCCGCACCGTGATCTCCGACTGGAAATCGATGAACTCGGCGCTGTTCGAGGCCTTGCAGGTGGAGCGCGTGGCGATGTTCTTCGCGCTGTCCTTCATGGTCGTGGTCGCCTCGTTCAACATCCTGTCCAGCCTCGTGATGCTGGTGCGCGCCAAGACCCGCGACATCGCGATCATGCGCACGATGGGCGCGACGCGGCGCTCGCTGCTCAAGATCTTCGTCACCACCGGCACCACCATCGGCGTGATCGGGACGGGGACCGGGCTGCTGCTGGGTTCGGTCATCCTGTTCTTCCGCGAGCCCATCGTCGCGGGGATCGCTTTCGTCACCGGCCAGCAGATCTGGGACCCCGAGGTGCGCTTCCTCTCCACGCTGCCGTCGCGCACCGATCCGTGGGAGGTGTTCGGGATCGTCTGCCTTGCGCTTGGCATGAGCTTCCTGGCGACGCTCTATCCGGCGCTCAAGGCGGCCAATACCGATCCGGTGCAGGTGCTGCGCTATGAGTGATATCGTTGTCCTGAAGGGCCTGAAGCGCACCTTCGAACAAGGGGGCGAGCGGATCGAGGTGCTGCGCGGGGTCGATCTTGCGATTGCGCCCGGAGAGATCGTCGCACTGCTCGGCCCCTCGGGTTCGGGCAAGTCGACGCTGCTGCAAGCGGTCGGCTTGCTGGAAGGCGGGTTCGAGGGCGGGATCAGCATTGCCGGCACCGCGGCCGAAGCGCTGGCGGGCGACGCGCGCACGAAGCTGCGGCGCGAGCATTTGGGCTTCGTCTACCAGTTCCACCACCTCCTCCCCGATTTCGACGCGCGCGAGAATGTGGTCATGCCGCAGATGATCCTCGGCACACCCCGCGCCGAGGCGGAGGCGCGGGCCGACAGCTTGCTCGCCAGCCTCGGCCTCGGCCACCGCCTGACCCACCGCCCGAGCCAGCTTTCGGGCGGCGAGCAGCAGCGCGTCGCCGTCGCCCGCGCGCTCGCCAACCGGCCGACGCTGGTGCTGGCCGATGAGCCGACCGGCAATCTCGACGAGCACACCTCCGAGACGGTGCTCGCGCAGTTCCTCGCGCTGGTGCGGGGCGAGGGCAGCGCGGCGCTGGTCGCGACCCACAACGAGCGGCTTGCGGCGAAGATGGACCGGGTGGTGCGGCTGAAGGACGGCGTGCTGATGTAGGATAGGTCGCATGGCTCCGGCGCGGCGCAGGATGGCGCGCAAAGGAGATTGCACCATGGTAGACCATCCCAGCACTTTCGGCAGCGAAACCAACCGCTCGGGCGAACACGCGTGGGACGATCGCGCGCGGATCGTCTCGGCCGACCAGAGCGACAAGCTCGACGGCGGCGGCATCCCACTGCTGCGCGGCACCTTTGCCGAGATGATTCGCCGTATCGCCTTGCTCACCGAGGAAGACCGCGACGGCTACGTGATCGAGAAGGCGGGCGACCGTATCTACACCGCCGCCGAGGCGATGGCGCTTGCCAGCCGCCCCGACTTTCCCGCACAAGACCCCTGAGAACATCCACGTCGTTCAGGGGGCACCGATGACGACCATCGCCGATTTCACCGTCACCACCAACCGGGGCGAGCCGCTCGACCTGTCGGGCAAGCTCGGCCAGGTGCTGCTGGTAGTCAACACCGCCAGCAAGTGCGGCTTCACCCCGCAATATGACGGGCTGGAGAAGCTCTACCAGACCTACAAGGATCGCGGCTTCGAGGTGCTGGGCTTTCCCTGCAACCAGTTCGGCGCGCAGGAACCCGGCGATGCCGAGGAAATCGCGCAGTTCTGCAAGGTCAATTTCGGCGTCACCTTCCCGCTGATGGCCAAGATCGACGTCAACGGCGCGCAGGCCTCGCCGCTCTACGGCTGGCTGAAGCGCGAGGCACCCGGTGTCCTCGTGAATGCGATCAAGTGGAACTTCACGAAATTCCTGATCGGGCGCGATGGCAAGGTGGTGCGCCGCTACGGCCCGACCGACACCCCCGCGGCGATCGCGAAGGACATCGAGGCGCTGCTTTAGCAAATTCGTCACCCCGGCCTCGAGCCGGGGGCGCTCGCAGCCGAGAGCGGTTCCGGATCAAGTCCGGGAGGATGGCTCTTGAGCCAGTTTCCTGTGGAAGCTGCCCTTGGCGCTCGCGGTCCGGATGCGCATATTCGCGCCCATGCCTTTCGCCCCTTTCGTACCCTTGCGCGTGCTGTCGTCCTACTCGATGCTCGAGGGGGCGATCGATCCCAAGGACATCGCCAAGCTGGCAAAAGAGCGCGGCTTTCCGGCGATCGCGATCTGCGACAGAAATGGCCTCTACGGCATCATGGCCTTCGCCGCCGCGTGCAAGAATGAGGGCGTGCAGCCGATCATCGGCACCTTGCTGGGCGTCGCGCGTGGGGATGACAGGGGCACGGTCGATTACCTGCCGCTCTTCGCGCAGGACGATGCGGGGTACGACAACCTGTGCCACCTCGTCTCGGCAGCGCACTTGGATCGCCCGCTCGAGCGCGACCCGCACGTCACCCTCGCCGATCTCGAGGGCCGCACGGATGGCCTGATCGCGCTGACCGGCGCGGGCGAGGGCGGTGTGACGCGGCTGCTGGCGGAGGGGCAGCAGGATGCCGCCGTGCGCCTCATCGAAAAGCTCGAGGCGCTGTTCCCCGGACGGCTCTACATCGAGCTCGCCCGCGCCGGCGATCCGGTGTGCGAGCGGGCCGAGGACGCGCTGGTCGACCTCGCCTATGCCCGCGATCTTCCGCTCGTCGCCACCAACCCCGCCAACTTCGCCGAGCCGCACATGCACAAGGCGCATGACGCCATGCTGTGCATCGCCAATTCGACCCAGATCGAGGCCGACGAGCGCCCGCGCTCCAACCCTCAGGCCTTCGTCAAGCACGCCAGCATGATGGAGGAGGCCTTTGCCGACCTTCCCGAGGCGACTGCCAACACGCTGGTGATCGCCCAGCGCTGCGCCTTCGCGCCGCCCTATCGCAAGCCGATCCTCCCCAGCCTTGCGGGCGACCTCGCGGGCGAGGCGAAGATGCTCGCCGAGGATTCGCGCAAGGGACTCGCGGCGCGGCTCGCCGCCTATCCCGATCTCACCGAGGAGGAGCGCAAGGTCTACGCCGACCGTCTCGAGTTCGAGATCGACGTGATCGTCAAGATGGGCTTTCCCGGCTACTTCCTGATCGTTGCCGACTTCATCAAGTGGGCCAAGGAACAGGGCATTCCGGTGGGCCCGGGGCGCGGGTCGGGGGCGGGCTCGGCGGTGGCCTGGGCGCTGACCATCACCGATCTCGATCCGATCAAGCTCGGCCTGCTGTTCGAACGCTTTCTCAACCCCGAACGCGTCTCGATGCCCGACTTCGATATCGACTTCTGCGAAACCCGCCGCGGCGAGGTGATCCGCTACGTGCAGGCCAAGTATGGCTCGGACCACGTCGCGCAGATCATCACCTTCGGCAAATTGAAGGCGCGCGCGGTGCTGCGCGATTGCGGGCGCATCCTTCAGATGAGCTACGGGCAAGTCGACCGGCTGTGCAAGATGGTGCCCAACCACCCGACCGACCCCTGGACCTTGCCGCGCTCATTGAATGGTGCGGCGGATTTCAAGCGCGAATACGAAAACGACAAGGAGGTAAAGCGCCTCGTCGACCTCGCGATGCAGCTCGAAGGCCTGCCGCGCAATTCCTCGACCCACGCGGCGGGCGTGGTGATCGGCGACCGCCCGCTGGCGAAGCTGGTGCCGCTCTACCGCGACCCGCGCTCGGATATGCCGGTGACGCAGTTCGACATGAAGTATGTCGAGAGCTCGGGCCTCGTGAAATTCGACTTCCTCGGTTTGAAGACCCTGTCGGTGCTGCGGAAGGCGGTCGACCTCCTGGAGAAGCGCGGCATCGCCATTGACCTTGGCGCGCTGCCCTTGGACGACGCGCAGGTCTACCATCTCATGCAGGCGGGCAACACCGTTGGCGTGTTCCAGCTGGAATCGGAAGGGATGCGCCGGACGCTGAAAGCGGTGAAGCCTACCAATTTCGGCGACATCATCGCGCTCGTATCGCTCTACCGCCCGGGACCGATGGACAACATCCCGCTGTTCGGCCAGCGCAAGGCCGGGCAGGTGCCGATCGAGTATCCGCATCCCAAACTGGAAGGCATCCTTGCCGAGACCTACGGGATCTTCGTCTACCAGGAACAGGTGATGCAGGCCGCGCAGGTGCTCGCGGGCTATTCGCTCGGCGACGCGGACCTGCTGCGCCGCGCGATGGGCAAGAAGGTGCAGGCCGAGATGGACGCCCAGCGCGGCCGCTTCGTCGAGGGCTGCAAGGCGGTCTCGGACATCGAGCCCAAGCGCGCCAACGAGCTGTTCGACTTGATCGACAAGTTCGCCGGCTACGGCTTCAACAAGTCGCACGCCGCCGCCTATGCGCTGCTCGCCTATCAGACCGCGTGGATGAAGGCGCATTACCCCGAGGAATTCTACGCCGCCTCGATGTGTTTCGACATGCACCAGTCGGAGAAGCTGAACGTCTTCGTCGATGACGCGCGGCGCTACCCCAACGGGCAGGGCGGGATCGAGGTGCTGCCGCCCTGCATCAATGCCTCGGAGGCCGAATTCACCGTCGAGCAGACCGACAGCGGCTACGCGGTGCGCTATGCGCTCGCGGGGATCCGTAATGTCGGCGAGAAGGCGATGGAGGCCATCGTCGCCGAGCGGCAGGAGGGTGGGGCCTATGTGAGCCTCAAGGACCTGTTCGAGCGGCTGCCGCAGGGCACCATGAACCGCCGCCAGCTGGAAGGCCTGATCTGCGCGGGCGCCTTCGACGGGCTGGAGCCTGATCGCGGACTGCTCTTCGCCAATGCCGAGCATCTGATGGCGGTCGCCGACGCTGCGATCCGCGAGCGCAGCAGCGGGCAAGCCGGGCTGTTCGGCGGCGATGCGGGGCCGGCGGAGGAACTGCGCCTGCAACCCTGCGCGCCGTGGTCGCGCCCCGAAAAGATGGCCAAGGAACGCGAGAACTTCGGCTTCTACTTCTCCGCTCACCCCGTGGCGCAATATCGCGAGGCGGCCTCGGCCAATGGCGCGCGCACCTATCAGAGCCTGATGGAAGCGGGCGCGCCGCCGGGCGGGCGCGGGACGGCGGTGATGGCGGCGTTGGTCGAAGGCATCAACAAGGCGCGCACCCGCAAGGGCGGCACCTTCGTTCGCGCGGATTTCTCCGATTCCTCCGGTCAGTTTTCCGCCGCCTGTTTCGAGGAATCGCTGGTCCCCGATTTCGAGCGCTGGGCTGCGGCGGGCGAGTGCCTGCTGCTGACGGTCGAACTCGATTCGCCCAACCCCGACGAGCCCCCGCGCCTCACCGTGCGCGGCGCGCGGCCGCTTGCGGCGGTGAGCGGGACGACCGCAATGGAGCTCTCGGCGGAGATTGCCACGCCCGAAGCCTTGCGCGAATTGCGCATCGAGCTCGATGCCGCGCGTGGCGATCGCCCGACCGGCGCGGGCGAGGTGGTGGTGACACTCGCGCTCGCCGATGGCGGGCACGCGCGCATGTGCCTCGGGCGCAATTTCGTGCTGACGGGCGAACTCGCCGAGCGGCTCGCCGGCGTGGACGGGATCGCCAAGATCAACCTCGCGCCGCTCAGGAAGCGCGGCAATCTGAGGCTGGTCGCATAGAAAAAGGGGCCGGATCGCTCCGGCCCCTTCCTCGATTTCGTTACATCCCCGAACCCGGGCCGTAGGTGATCTCGACCCGGCGGTTCTGCGGCTCGCGCACCCCGTCAGCGGTCGGCACGCGCGGCTGGCTTTCGCCGAAGGCCTGGCTCATCATCTGCCCCGTCGGCACACCGCGCCCGGTGAGGTAGCTCTGCACCGAGGCATTGCGACGTTCGGCAAGGTTCTGGTTGTACTGCACACTCCCCGCAGTGTCGGTGTGCCCGGCCAGCATCACCCGCGCCGTGCCGCAATTGGCATAGGCGCTCGCGGCATTGTTGAGGATGCTCGCGGCTTCCGCGCTGATGTCCGAACGATCGAAGTCGAAGAACACGATATAGGGCCCGGTGTTGCACTGCACCTGCGGCGGCGGCGGCGGCGGGGGCGGCG
>OFDN01000554.1_pt1 | contig 29496 bp, 49 predicted proteins | sample 1520971 | NCBI WGS metagenome assembly OFDN01 (sample SAMEA94257418, study PRJEB24077) | hot springs metagenome | biome: Aquatic biome; feature: Geographical feature; material: Water | place: India | collected 2012-06-12 | depth 5 m | reverse complement strand
CCGCCCGAACCGCCCCCGCCACTGCCACCGGAACCGCCCCCGCCCGACGAACCGCCCCCGCCGCCCGGCCCGCGCGCGCCGGCGTCGTCGATCACGATTCGAAGTTCCGCGTTCGCCATGTCCGCTTAGCCCGTGGAGAAGTGGCGGATGACGCCGCTCCCGGCGTCGTAGGGGTAGAACACCATGCGGAACGGCACCTCGCGCAACTCGCTGTTGAACGAGAACCGCGGTTGCGAATTCGGCGCGAGCTTGGCTTTGGTCGCGGTGAGGCTCGCGGGACTGGCGGCCGCGGGAGTGCCGGCGGTCGCGGTGAGTACCAGCGCCGTCGCGATGTTGCTTCCGAGGCGACCGATGAGGCCGACCACGCCCAGCGCCGCGAACGGGTACGCCGCGTCGAGTACGCCCGTGAGCCACGCCTCCATCGCTTGGGCCTGCATGCCCCAGTCGGCCCCGCGGTAGATGGTGTCGATCATCATGTCGCCGAACGCGTCGGAGCGGTTAATCATCTGCTCCTTCGGTTCGACCTGCATTTCGTAGCCGTCGCGCATGATGCCCAGCGAGTTGCTGTTCAGCGTGCTCGTGTACCTGCCCGCGATGAAGGTTCCTAAAGGAATTGGACACCTCTCTGCCGCGGAGCGGCGACTGAGATTGAAAGCACGCGCGGATGGCGCAATAGTCCGACGGTACCAATTACCCGGAGTCTCGATGGGACGCCCCGCACCGTACTCGCCTGAGACTGACGCGAAGATCGTCGCGGACTACCTGAACGGCGATTCCATGCACGCGCTGAAGCGGCGCTACGGCGGGTGTCGGGAGTCGATCCGCCGCAGACTAGAAGCGGCCGGGGTGCAACTTCGGACAGTAGAAGATCGCCAGCACCGGTTCGATTGTCGGCACGACGCCTTCGCCAACGCGGAAGCGGACGACGAAGCGGCTTATTGGGTCGGGATGCTTATGGCCGACGGGTGCATTTCAGCGTGCAAGCACAGCACTTGGGTCATACTCACTCTTGCCGAACGCGATGCGGGCCACGTCGCCAAGTTCCGCGACTTTCTCGGCGCGCCGCACAAAATCATGGTCGCGCAGCCGCGCGAGGAAAACCCGAACCGTCAGGCGATCCACCACATTCGCGTTGCTTCAAAGCAACTCGCTGCCGATCTCGCAAAATACGGCGTGGTGCCGCACAAGTCGAAAACGGCCGAAGTTCGTCATTTGGAGATGAACAGGCACTTCTGGCGCGGGGTCGTCGATGGTGACGGGAGTCTCGGCAGGTCGAAAAGGGCGAAGTCCAACCACGCTTCGCGCCCGCGGTTCCAAGTTGTTGGTTCTGAAAGTCTGATGCGGCAGCTTGAAACCTTCGCCGGTCACGTCACCGGTACGGCGGCAAAGGCCCACCTGTCGCATGGGTGCTGGGGGTTCGGCCTTTGCTCAGGCGCGGCAACGGAGTTGATTTCTCACCTCTACACCGACTGCACGGTCGCACTCTCGCGGAAATGGGCACTCGCACACGAACTCCTCTGCGAGTGGGAACTGCGATCACGGAAGCTCGCGACTCCGAGCAGACGCTCGATGCGTTAGACGAACAGTGGTAGTTTCCGTGCGGCTCGCGCCGTGTACTTCTTGATGCGGGCCGCGCGCGCGACCGGGTCCGGGTCGGCGGCGGCGGCGCGCGGTTCGCGCCCGCCGATTCGGTCGATCAGCACCCGGCACCCTTCGCACAAGTTGCGCGCGCCGGGAACCGCGCAGGCGTCGGGGTCGAACCGGACGTCGCAAAAGCGGCACTGGCGAATCACCCCTGCACCACTCCGACGCCGTGTTCTTTCGCGATTTTGCGCTCCACGATCGGCTGATGGTTGTCCGCGCCGGAAGCCTCGTCTTCGGCGAAAATCGTGCTGGCGCGGCACCGCGGGCAGGTGACCGCGACGCGCTCCGTGCTGCACGATGCGGGGAGCCGGTCGCGGTTCTGGTTGCAGGCGATCATCCGCGGCCCGTCCGCGCAGAAAATCGGCCCGTCCGCGCTCACCACGAGGTAGTGAACGGGCACGATTTCGCCGACCATGCCCGGCCCGATGCCGCAGTCCGGGCAGTTGGTTAGCGCGGCGGCTTCGAACACCTTCTTGCACGTCGGGCGGTTGCAGCGGAACGTTTTCACGTCTGGTCCTCGGCGATGTAAGTGACGCGGCGGCACTGTCCGAAACTCAGTTCAACGGCCATGCCGGTGGGGTCTCGGCTCGTGCCGGTCGGTTCGGCCCAGAACCAGTCCGGGCCTTGCGGCCCCAAGTCGGTCGCGCTCTCGAACACCGGGGGCACTTTGAACTCGCTGCCCGCCGCGGCGCGCACCTCGTCGCTCATGTGGAGCGCGGCCCGCGCCCGAAGGGCCAGTTGCCACGCGCCGCCGTCGCGCTTCCGGTCCCGGGGCGCGGCGGCGGTCCACACGGTGACCGTCACCTTGAACCCGTACAGTTCGTCCAGCGCGTGCTTCTGCGAGTTGCTGACGCTCCCGCCCCACACGGCGAAGAACCGCGGCCCGCTCGACGGGTTCGGCTTGCCGTCGGGCGTCACGTCGCACTCGCCCGGCTTCAGCGCGAGCGCGGCAATCAGCCGCGCCTTCACCGCGTCCTTGAGCCGGTCCATCGAGTCGCCGGGCGCGCTCACGTGACACCCGGGAACTTGAGGATCGGGCCGTCGTACTCGGCGGCGGGCGGCGCGGCCGGTTGCGGCGGCAGCGGTAACGGCAGCGTCGCCGGGAGTTCGTCCGCGGCCCACTCGACGGTCGCGTTCGGGTCGAACGGCGGCAGTTCGCTCCCGACCGCCACGAACTGCCGGCACCACTCGTTCGCCAGCGCGAGCGGCCACCGGTTGCCGTGCCAGCCGCCGAACTTCGGCGGTTCGGCGCGGCACGTGCCCTCGGCCACCAGCGTGCCCGCGGTGTCGAACCGGGTGCCACCCGTCGGCGCGAAGGCCGTGCAGTTTTCGCAGGTGCGTTTCATGGTCCGAATTTGCGGCCTACCCGACCGCGCCGGCGATGGCGCGCAGCATCCCGCGGAGGATGGCGGCGTTCACGGCCGCCCACCACGCATCGGGGATGTTCGCGGGATCGGGCCAGAGCGGGCGCGCGGGCAAGTTCTTCGCCGGGTTCCCGCGGTGGTGGCTGAGGGCGTACTCGACTTTGGTGCCGACCACGATTTCGCCCGCGCGCACGCGGAGCACCTGATTCGCGGGGTTCCGCGGCGCGTCTTCGGTGCCCGGTTCCAGCGAGCGCAACAGCCGGCCGGTGTCTCGCAGGATTTCGACCGCGCGCCCGCCCAGCAGTTCGAGCCGGGTCTTCGCGCCCATCGCTTTCACCTTCGCCCACGCGACGCGGGCCGCGACGCCCATCGCCCCGGCCTCTTCCATCCCGCGCCCGCGCATCTGGCCCAGCGTGCGCGCGAAGGTGCGCCGCCACTCCGCGTCTTGGGCCGGCGTCAGCAGTCCCCGCACGCGCCGCCCGCCGACGCCCAGCGCGCGCAGTTCGTCGCGGGTCGCGCGCCGCGCCGCGACGGTCGCGCGCTTGAGCGGTGCCCACTTGATGCCGGCTTCGTCGGTTCCGCCGCGGGCCTTGATGACGAACGCGGCCTGAATCTTGGCGAGCAGCGCGACGGCCCCGCGGGTGAGCACGGGGCGCACGATCCGGTAGGAGTCCGGGGCGCGCCCGGAGAGCGCGCGAGCGACTTGGGCGAGGCGCGCGTGCAGCTCGCGCCGGGTGCCGCGGAACACGAGGGACATGGCTCACCCCGCGTAATCGGTTTGGTCGCGGGTGTCGGTGTGCTGCGTGTAGTCTTCCGGCTTGCCGGTCGATTTCCCGGTGACGGTGACGACGCGCGGGAACGGCGTGAGCGTGACGCGCTGGTTCGACAGCACCGGCACCGACGCCTTGTTCTCGTAGACGTCCGGCACGCGCGAGGTGCCGGCTTCGATCCGCGCGAACGCTTCGAGCGCGGCCTTGTACCGGTCTTCGACCGACGCGGGCGGCGGCATGTTCCGGCGCAGGCACAGCAAATACACCGCGATGTCGCGCACCTTGAACCGCACCCAGTTCGACTGTGCGAGGGTGGCCGGTTCGTAGCGCGGTTGCAGGTAGCCGTTCGCCTCGATCGCGGCGCTTTGGAGCACGTCCGCTTGCGTCGCGGGGTCGTCGTCGATGCGGAACTCCGCGCCCTCCGCCCCGATGCGGTTGGTGACGTCCGGCCACGTGCAGTAGGTGATGATCGACACGACGCCCCCTTATCGAACGGTCAGCGAGAGCCGCACTTCCCGCACCGGACCGCCGGAGAACGTCGCCAGCACGGACACGGTGTAGGTCGTCCCGGCCGTGCCGCCTGAAACCGAGAGCAGAACGCCCCGCCCGGCCGCAATCCCGTCCGCGCTCGCCGCGAGAAGGGTCGGGGTTCCGAGCGTCAGCCCGGACACGGCCGGCGCGCTCGCGGAGGCGATGGTTTGGCCGGCTTGGAATTCGGGGAACGGCGTGAAGTCGAACAGGAAGTGAACGGTTTCGCCCGCGCCCTTCACGTCCTCGGCGGTGGGGAACTGAGTCGCCATTGGCACCACCGGTCGAACGGTGCGCCCCGGCGCGGGCCGGCGAACCACGCGGCGCGGCGGCGGCACGGTTACACCCCCGCGAGCGGCACGCCCTTCACCGACAGGGCGAACGCGCCCGTCGAACCGCCCTGCGCGAACTTGTACTTCACCCGGAGGCGATCTCCGAACGGCCCCTGCACGACGGTGTCGTTCGTCAGCGCCCCGTCGGACGGGGCGCGCGACGCGGTACCGCCCGCGGCGATCTGCGACAGTTGCACGTAGCGCGTCGCGATGGCCGTGAACCGGTACGCCGCGACGTCCTGCCACCGGACGCCGTCCACGGACGCCTGAACGTACACGTCCAGCGTCGGCGTACCGCCGGATGGCGCGCCCGTGCAGTCGAGCAGGAGGTACACGCCCGCGTAGCGCCCGAGGCCCGACTGTTCGACGCCCGCGCCGTCGGCACTGATGCCGACCGCGGTGAGCAGGTCGATGGGGGCCGATGCAGGCATGTGCTACCCGTAAATTACCCGCGGCACTGTGGCCGAGTCGTTACAACCGGAACCGCACGGGCGGCGCGTCCGTTACCGCACGCGCGCCCACCCCAACCCCTTCGGGACGTTGATTTCGAGGCCCACGTTCTGGAGCGTGTGCAGTTCGAACCGCGCCGGGTCGGCCTTCTCCATCACCCACGCGTGGAACCCGGTGCGCTCCACCGCGGCGGCGAGGTCGTTCTCCTTCACGATTTCCGTGCCTTCGATGAACTGGAACCACGTCTTGTCCGGTTCGATCATGAAGGTGGCGTAGCTGTCCTTCAGCATCTGCGTGCTCGCCACCGTGGTGGCGTTGCCGGTGGCGAGGTCCAGCCGGTGCGCGCAACCGATGAACACGTAGTTCGGGCAGCCCTTGAGCGTGAACGTTTCGAGACTGCTCTCGGAGCCGTCGGGGTTCTTGAGCGGGAGCCGTTCGTAGGTGGCGAACGGGGTCGCGGCGGTGCCCGCGAGCTGGCGCACCTTGTCGTTTTGCAGGATGTACATCTTCGTGATGGGGTCCACGAAGATGTACTTGAGCGGCGCGCCCACCTGAGCCATGAAGCCGATGTTCACGCCTTCGAGTTGCAGCGGAATGTCCGTGCTCGCGGTCGCCCACGACGCGGTGATGATGTCCGAGCCGGTGCCCATCTGGAGGCCGGGCGCGAACGAACCGCCGGTGAGGATGTTCGACGACGGAATGCGGTGGTCCACGCTGATGAGCGTGCCGCTCCGGTCCAGCGTCGGCACCAGATCGTCGCCGTTCTGGTAGAAGCCGTACACGCCGCCGTTGAAGATCGCGCCGCAGGTGATGAACTCGCGGAAGTTCTCTTGGCGCTGCTTCAGGGTCATCGCCTGCCGGTCGATGTACTTCTGCCCCATCCCGTCGCGGGTGCCCGCGTTGCCGCCCAGTTGGCGAATCTGGTTCACCTTGTCGTAGGTCAGGGGCAGCTTCTCGGCCGACCGCGCGAGCGTGACCTGCACGTTGCCGATCGGGTTCGCGCTGGTGGTGCCGGCCGGCGAACCCGGCAGCCGCCCGCGCGCCACGCTCCGCACGTTGTCGTACAGGTCGTAGCTGTACACCCGGCCCGGAACCTGTTCGACGTTCGGGCCGCCGACGTTGAACCCGAACCAGCGCGAGAACACCCCGCCGGGCGTCTTGATGCGCGAGACGATCTTGGTGACGATACTCGGCGTCAGGATGCTCAGGACGTCGCTCGGCATCGCGTGCTCCGGTCGGTGTGTGCGGTGCGGGTCGGGTGCGGGTCAGAACCGGGGCGCGAGGCGCCCCGGCCGCGGTCCGTTAGGACACGGTCATGGTGTTCGCGCCGTGCGCGAGCACCGCGTACTTGCTGCTGTCGGGCAGGCCGACGATTTCGACGGACGCGCCGATCTTGTTGCCGGCCGTCGAGAACGCCACCGACGTGGCCGCGGCGTTGTTGAACGTCACCAACTTGCCGCTCGGCGCGGTGACGGTCATGTTCTGGTCCACGACGTTCGTGAACCGGAACCGGTAGCCGCGGCAGCCGGTGATCGCGGGGAGCGTGAACACCACCGCGCCGGCCGCGCCCAGCGTGAAGAAGTGGCTGTAGTTGTCGGCCGCGACGACGGTGTAGTCCGCGGTCTTCGCCACCGGCAGCAGAGCGCCGCCGGGCAGTCGCAGGTCGTCGTACAGCAGGCGGCGGGACAGGTGCGCCCGCGCGAACTCGTCGAAGTTCGCTTGCAGGTTCGCGACCTTCACCGCGCCCCAGTACAGCAGCTTGCCGGTCTTCACGCGGGTCGCGCCCGCGTTCCGGTCGAACATGTTCACCGACTCGTGCAGCACGCCGACCGGGATTTGGCTCCCGTCGGTTGCGGCCGGGTCGTAGTCCGTGTACAGGCCGCTCGCGGTGATGCGCCCGAGGATCAGACCGGGGCGCAGCAGCGTGGTCGGCGAACTCGTCGAATCGACCGTGTTCGCGTCCAGCGGAACGGTGATCCACGAGTTGAGAGCGCCCGGCCCCCACGTGTACTCGTTCTCGACCGTTTCGATTGCCGCGTCGATGCCGGGCAGGTTGTTCAGTTCCGACAGCATGGCGTCTCCGGGCCGAACGGGTGCGGGGTTAGTGGCGTGCGGTCAGCGTGCGGCGCGGGCGACTACTCTTCCGCGCGCCCGACGGTGCGCTCGTAGGCCGCGACGATGGCGTCCTCGTCTTGCGCGGGGTCTTCTTGGTACGGGCTGCGGCCGACGCCGCGCACTTGGGACAGGCGCGCGGTCTTCTTGCCCCTGAGCGGCACCGTCGCGCCCGCGCGGACCTGTTCGAGCGCTTCGAGTCGGGTGATCGTGTCGTTGCGCTGCACGGTGCCCTGAGCCGTGAGGCTCAGCCGGCACGTGCGCACTTCTTCGACGAGCGCGTCGCCGGCGGCCGGCTTCATCGCGCCCGACCGGCGCACCTTTTCCGCGCGGGCGATCAGCAGCTCGCGCTCGCGGGCGATCAGCCGGTCGGCGACGGCCCGGGCGTTCGCGCTCATCTGGATCGGCGGCGGCGGCTCCGCGGCCGCGCCGGGCGGCGGTTCGCCCAAGTCGCCTTCCACCGGCGGGGGCGTTTCCAGCTCCTCTTCCGGCGGCAGGTCGTCTTCGGTTTCGAGTTCCTGCGGACGGTTCAGGCAGGCGACTTCGATCAGGTCCGCGAGGTGGTCCGCGTCCTTCACGTTCGCGCCGTCGCCGATCTTCACGCCGCACATGGCGAGCGAATCGGCGATGCGCTCCCACGCGCTCTTCTTGCCTTCGGTGCCCGTGAATTCGTCGGCCATGTTCGTCGCTCCGGTGGCGAGTCCGCCGCGGTAGTGCGCCAGTGACAAGCGGAGTGTGGGCGCTACCCGCGGCGCGTTCCGAGAATTCCCGAAACTCATCCGCACCAGATTTTCCAGCGAATTGACCCGCAAGCCGGGCGGCGGCGCGTCGGGGTCGGTGCCGAACGCGTTCTGGTGCCGCTGCACCGGGCGCGCCGTCACCGCGAGGTGCGTCACGCTCGGGCCGTGCCACACCTTCCCGTCGCTGTCGCGCCAGTCCCACGCGATCTCGGGCGAGACGAACCCGACCTTTTCGATCTGCTTCCGGTCCTCGGGGTCGGTCCCCTCGATCAGCGCCTTCAGCCGGCCGTCCGGCGTGCGCGAGAACCGCTTCAGCCGGGCGAACACGCCCTTCGCCAGATCGACGCCGGGGTTCTGCGACAGGCGCGCGGGCAGCACGTCTTGGTGCTCCCAGCACACCGGGATGTTCCACAGGTCCGCGACCTTCTGGTTCCCGGTGCGCTCCAGCGCGCGCATGTCCTCCGGGGTGAACGTGTACACGTTCACCTTGTTCGGGTCGCGCGCGTCCGGGACGTGGACGCGCCCGGGGTAACAGATGTCCTTCCAGACCTTCCAACCGGTGTTCGCACTCATGGTGCCGGCGAGTGTGGGCGCTACCCGGCGCGGAAATCGGGTAGCCCGCACATTCGGCCCATCCTCACGAGGGCGGGCGCATGGCGACGGTGACATGGATCGGCCAGCAGATCCGCCGGCGGCAGGTCGATACGCTCACGGTCGGCAGCAGCACGGCCGGGCACACCTTCATCACCACGATCAACGGCAAGGCGGTCAGCTACACCGCGATTTCGGGCGACACGACCGCGACGATTGCCGCGGCCATTCGGGCGCTGCTCGCGGCTTCGACCGAAGGCGAGTTCCGCGAGCTTCAGTACGGCACGGTCGCTTCGTCGGCGTTCACCGTCACCGGCCCGGAGGACGGCGCACCGTTCGCGCTCGCGGTGAGCGGCACGGGCACCTACTCGCGCACCGCGACCACAACTCCGCTTAGCCCCCACGACCTGAACGACGGCAAGAACTACAGCACGGGGGCGCTACCCTCGGGATCGGACCACTTGGTCTTCGAGAACTCGAGCGTGGACGCGAAGTACAACGCCGACGCGCTCGCGGGGGTCGGCCTTGCGTCGGTGACGCGCCGGGCGAGTTTCACGGGGCGGCTCGGGCTGCTCGCCCAGAACGCGAACGGGTACCGCGAGTACCGCGCGAGCGAAGTGGAGTTCGACGCGCCGCTCCAGACCTACGAAGTGGCCGCGGGCGATCAGGCCGGGCACGTGCGCGTGAAGTCGGTTGGGGCGAGCGCGGTGACGCTGAGCGTGCAAGGCGACGGCGGGCAGACCGCGCTCGGCTTCGAGGTGGTGCAGGTGCGCGGCCTGCCCTCCTCCAGCGCCGTGCGGGTCAACGGCGCGTCGCTCGCGCTCGCGGCCTACGCCGGTCACACCGCGACGGTCGCGACCCTGAACGCCGAGAACGCGACGCTGTGGCTCGGCGCGGGGGTCACGCTCGGTACCGCGAACCTGACGAACGTCACCGGCTGGACCGAGGCCGGTTGGACCGCACTGACCATGTACACCGGCGGCACACTGGACGTGCGCGGCGCGGCGGCGGGCGCGAACTCGGGGCTGAAGGTGTACGGCGGGACGGTGAACTGGCGGAGCACGGGCGCGGTCGGGAACTCCCCGGTGGTCGGCACCGGCGGCACCGTGTCGTTCGAGCAAGCGCCCGCCAGCGTGACGTGCGGCGGCACCGTGGAACTGAACGCGGGCGCGGCGTGGCTCGACCCGTCCGGGCGCATCGGCACGCCCTACAACGTGAACCTGAACCGCTGCACGCTCGCCGACGTGAACCTGAACGTCGGGCCGAACAAGACGCTCGCGGTTAGCTGACGCGGCTTGCGCTCGCGCGGATCGCGTGTCATGATGCCCGTGCGTTCGGAGTGGGGCTGGCGCTCACCGGAGGCTCATAACCTCTGGCCTGTTGGTTCGATTCCAACCTCTCCGTCTTGCGTTGGTAGCTCAGAGAGAGCGGCGGGTACGCAGATACCCGCGACAAGTCGGGGCCGCGGCTCATCACCGCGGCCCGCCGGACAGCGCCGGGAGTGATGACCTCGGCGAGCGCAGGTGCGATTCCTGCCCCATGCACCCAATGCAACCCGGCCGGTTTACGGCCTCTACGATGTTCCCCCGGCCAATTCGCAAGAAGGGGCCGGGGGAACTGCTTTACTCAGCAAGCCGTACTGCGCAGCGAGTTGTTCGAGCGCCGCCCGGCATGCCGACTGGAAGCGATCCGGCGGCATGAGCGGGTGCGAAAGGGCCGCATCAATCTCGCGTTCGGGGACTTCCGCCGCGAGGCACAGGTCAATCAGTTGACCCGCTTGCCGATAATCGCGGTCGCGCCGGTTCAACTCGTCGGCTTCCCGCTGAGCGTCGGCCAAACTCTCAAAGCCGAGAGCCATCAAACCGCCCGGCGAGCGGACGCCGAACTTCCCGCAGACAATCACGGCCGACCATTTAGGATTCATCGGCCACCTTCCCGCCCGACTGCGGGGTGTCCGCGTCAGATTGCTCACGCATCTTGGCGATAAAGTCTTCGCGTTCGGTCGCTGCTTTGCCCGCGCGGATAGCCAACGCGATGTGCCAGCCGTCTGCGCACGAACATGATTTGTGGCAGTTGACGCGGTGAAAATCGGCCCGCTGTTCCGCGACCTTCGCACACCGCTCGCGCTCAAGTCTCGCGCTGACCGTCCAAGCGTCGCGCAGCAGCAGGTACGCCGCCGATCCGACTTTCGGCGCTAAACCCAACTCCTCCGCGCCGGCGAACCACTCGTCGAAGATCACATCGCCCCCTGCGTTCCGGGTTTCAACAGGCCGTACTGAGCCGCGAGTTGTTCAAGGGCTTCAACGGTGCCGGTGTCGAGAGATTCAAACACTTCGTCAATCGGAACGCGATCGTGGTGCGATTCGATCAGGTCCGCAAGCCGTCGTCGCGCAGCGTAGACGCGCGAAGCGGCGTTCATGCGCGCGGCCTCCCTCTGTGCGGCTTCGAACGAATCGCAAGGGTTGGCCACCCAACCGCTGCCGTTCAGTTGGATGCCGAACCGATCACCGAACGCCACCGCTTGCCACGGCTCAGGGTTCATCGGCCACCTTCCCGCCCCATTCGCCGTTCCAGAACGCGAGCGGTCCCCAATACGTTCCGGCATCGACTCGCAGCTCGTGCTTCGCGCCACCCGGTTCGCGGTGAACGCGGACGATGCGGGGCTTCACCTTGCCCGCGGTGTCGCGCCACCAGTAGTAGCCGGTCTTCGTCGGCTTCTGCTTAGACCAGTCGCCCGGCTTACTCAGCGCGGCACTCGCTCGCACCTGCCGCCGATCTTCCGCGAGCCGGTCCGGCACGATCAGAACCTGCCGCACGCCGCTGGCGCTGTTCCGAATCATCTGCGCCAACTCTTCCAGCGCAGGGACGACGCCCCCGAACTCAGCCGCTTCGCCGTGAGCCTCCATGTTCGACCGCACGCAACCCGCGTATCTCTCAATCTGCTCGGCTGACCACAGCATCCCGGCCGAAAACTGCCGCCGATCTTCCGCGAGCCGGTCCAGCAGCGCGAGCACCTGCCGCGCCTGCACGCTGCCGACCGGCGCGTGAGCCTCGGCCCACACGCGCAGTTCGGCTTCGTCGGTCGGCGTCAGGTCGCTCACTTTGGGTCACCGTGCTTGTTCGCTTCGCGGATCATCGCCCGCAGCAGGAGGAACCACGCCGCGAGTCCGAACAGCGACATCGCCACCATCAGCGCCGTGCCGCACAACCGCAGCACGGACATCGCGACTTCCTCCGACATCACTTCCCCTTGCGCTTCTTGGGTGCGGGCGGTTCGCCCGGGGGCGCGGCTTCCGGGGCCGCGGGCGGCGCGTCGGCCGCCGCGGCGCGCTCCTCGGTGAGCTGCTCGCTCAGGTCGCGCACCTTCGCTTCGAGGTACTCGACGTACGCCCACACGCCCTGTTCGTCTTCGGTCAGCAGTTCGCCGCTGACGCCGCGCGTGCGCACCTTCACGGCGCGAATCGGCGGCGGGTCACCGATGCCCATCGGGTACCGTTCGACGCGGTACGGCGGTTCCTTGGCGAACGGGTGGTTGTCGCACTCGGTAGTCGGGAACATGTTTCACTCCGCTTTGCGGTTCGGGTTCCGAATCGGCATCATCGCACAGGCCCGCGGATTCACCTCAGTGACTCAGCCCTTCCCTCTTCGGTGACGGTCCATCCCGCCGGGCTGCACGCATCACAGAACGTGAACCACCGGCAATTGGCGACGGCAGCCCACCACTGCGACAGACTCAGGCCAAGTTTTTCAGCCGCAGCGTCGCCCCAGATCGGTCCGCGACCCGCCAAGAAGCGGGCAATTCGACGCTTGGTGCCGTCCGCATCCCTCACTGGCTTTCGCGCGTTGATAGGGTGCCCGGAACGCTTCGGCCGCACTACTGAGCCGGCGTCGGAGACGTCCCCTTCCCCGCCTGTGCCACCGCCCGGCCCGCTTCCGTCAGTTCGTACTTCGCCCCATAGCCCTCGCCCTTCGAGAACCACGGGTGCTTCATCAGGATCGCCCGCGAGCCGTTCGGCACCTTGAACCGGTCGGCGATCGCGGCCCACTGCTGCGGCCCGGCCTCGGCGAGCCACTGCGCGACCTGAAGCCGGCGATCCGACCGCGCCGCGAGCTTCCGCCCGACCGCGACCTTTGCCTTGGGCGCTACCGGCTTGGCCTTCGCTGGTGCCGGCTTCGGAAGGGCCGCGGCGATCATCTCCACTTCCGCCGCGGCCAGCGAGTTTCCCAGCAACTTCCCCGCGAGGTGGTTCAGGTACCACGCGGCCTTCTCGATGTCTTCGACGCCGCCCTTGTGCTTCCAGCGCCACAGGTACTTGAGCGCGTTCCCGACGCAGAAGCCTTCGAACCCGGCTTGGCCGAGCGCGGCTTGGATCGCGTCGATGCACTCGACTCCGCCGGCGTTGTAGTGCGGCGGGTGGTTCACCTTGTCGCTCACGCGGCCTCCGCGGGCCGCGCCCGGGCCACGTCTTCGGCGAGCCGCTGCTCCGCGCGCTGCCGGCGCGACTCGAACTCCGCTTCGGCCGCGGCCCGGCGTTCGGCCATGCGCGCGCGGAACGGAGCGTCTTCGGCCTCGGTGCGCGCCGCTTGTTGCCGGGCGAATTCGTCCACGAGATACTGCACTTGTTCGGGCCGCACGATGCGCAGGTACTTCCGCACGGCCGCGAGCGAGCACCGCGACACCGTGCAGGCCAGCTCCTCCTTCATCCGCATCTCGCCCGGTGACAGTTCGCGGGCCATGATGCGGTAGAAGTAGCCGGCCGGCGCGAGCGGCGACGGCGTGCGGTAGACCCACCATTCGACCGCGTTCCAGTCCGGGCACGGGCCGGCGGGCGGCACGCGTTCGACGTGGGGGTTGTTGTGTCCTCGGGCCATGTCAGATTCCTTCGTGGTGAGTGGCCCGCCGGGGAATTGAACCCCGCCGCGAAACGCTGCTGAGGCGAATGGCGTGAGCCGATCGCGGGCCGTACTTTCGCTTCGGCACGCGGGGGCGCGGCGCTTGCGCGAATCACGCGTTCCCGCCCATGACCGTCGGCATGCCCTCCCGCGAACCCGGCGCGACCGGGTTCGTGAGCAACACGTTCGCCGCGTAGCTGAACGTGTCCACGACGTCGTCGTGCGCGTCCGTCTTGTCGTTGCCGGTGAACCGGTACAGTTCGGCCTCGATGTCGTCGAGCGGCATGCCGGGCACGAGTCCGGTGATCGGGAGCCAGATGCGGCCGGTGCGCGCGAGGTTGATCGCGGGCGTCGCGCGCACGAGCTTGTCCTGCCCGCCGGGGCTGAGCGCGGCGGCGGGCAGGCGCGACCGGGCCGCGATCTTGAACACCGCGTTGTTCGCGGCGACGGCCTCGATGTACACGCCGGTCGCGCGCCGGCCCCACTTCGCGTACAGCAGTTCGAGCCGCGGCACGATGTCCGGAATGTCCGCTTGGAACCGGATGGCGTCGATGAGCAGCAGCTCGTTCTGCGGGGTGACGGCCCACACGCACGCGACGGTGTAGTCCGCGGTGGTCTTCGCGCTGGCGTTCGGGTCGCAGGTGATGAACAGCGTGAGGTGCGCGCGGTGGTAGGTGCGCTCCGCGGCCTCGCCGGGCCGCCGCAGGATGATGTACTCGCCGCGCAGGTCGTACCGCGGGAACCACTCCGGCTTGAACCGCCCGCCCTGCACCGCGTTCCAGTCGCCGGCCTTGATCTGCGCGCGGGTCAGCGCGTCGGTTTCCTCAAGCGACTTCTCGTACTCTTCGCGGTCCAGTGACGGGTTGTCGTCCATCCGCGCCGGGATGAACACGCGGCCCGGCTTGCGCGTCGCCTCGTTCACGAACCGGTCGTACACCCACTGGTGCCCGACGCCCCCGGGGTTGCTGGCGGAGCGCATCCGCAGGGGCACGCCCGCGACCGGGCCGAAGTTCTTCTTCCGCAACCGGGTGAACAGGTACGTGTACTGCGTCGCGGAGAAGTGCGTCAACTCGTCGAACGCGATGTACTGGAACTCCGAACTCTGGTACTGGTACTTGTCCTTCTCCTTCGCCAAGTACCCGAAGGTGATGGTGGCCCCGGAGGGGAACCGCCAGCGCTTCTTCGTCTCGTGCCACTCCGCGGCGTACCCGGCCAAGTAGTCCTTCGACCGGTCCATGATCGCGCCGGGCTTGTCGAGGTCCGCGAACGTGCGGCGCAGGATCAACGCGGCGTACCCGGGCACGTGAACGAACTGGAGCGCGCCGTACCACAGCGCCTGAGACTTCCCCCCGCCGCCGGCCCCGCCGTAGAACAACTCGCGCGTTTCCGCGTGCAGCAGAAACTGCTGCTGCTTCGGGTGCGGCTCTTGTCCCTTGCCGCCGATGAGCGGGTTATCCAGCACCGTCTGCTGGTAGTACTGGAGGGCACGGGAGGCCCAGATCGCGGAGGAATCCAACGACGGCTGCGGGGACGACGGCGGTTCCAACAGTGACGTTGACGTTGACATTCGTGTTCCCCGTCCCGGCACCGTCCGCGGGCCGCTCGCCCTCCTTGCCCGCCCACGCGCCCGGCTCCGTGTCCGCGAGGCTCACCAGCGCGCGGTTCTTGTCCCAGAACTTCACCCGCTTCGTGCGCGTCACCGTCGGCGGCCTGTCGCTGCCCACGTCACCCGCGTCGTACTCTTCCTCGATCTCCAACGACGCGATGGCCGCCGCGGTGTCGTCGTCCAGCTCGTGAACCGGGATCGCGGTGCCGTCCGCGCGGAACAGCCGCTTGGGCTGGAAGAACGCGAGCCGCGCGAGTTCGGTGCGGATGCGGTCGCGCGTGATCTCGATGCGGCCGACGGTTTCGACGCGGGCGACTTCGGCGGCTTGTTGGGCCGGCTTCAAAAGTTGTTGGACCCTAACATCCCCTAACAAACGCGCCGACGCTGCGGACGCGGCTTCGCGGTTGCACTTGTAGCCAGCGTCGATGTAACTCTGCGTGGCGTTTCCAGTTGCAAGGAAACGCTCCACGAACTTCAGTTGCTTGGGGTTGAGCGGTCGGGACATGCTGGGATGATGGGCACTACCCGCACGGGCGTCACCAGAGATGGTGCTCAACTTGCGTGACCGTGCGCACGTCGGGTACAATCCGCGAAACGAAGAAAGGAGTCGAGATGGACGGGTTTTTGATTCAGTTCCCGGTGTACGCGATTGTGAACCCGGCAGCAGCGCTTCGGGGTGACAATCGAAATGCATTCGTACCTTTCGAAGTGCCCGAACTTGGGGACGTGCTACCACTGTTCACCGACACGGACCTCGCGGCACGATTCCTCGAAGCCGTCCCGGTTCCGTTTGCTGCGATTACTCGTCCCGTTACTGATGTGCCGTCGCTGGTGGCGATCTTGCGGATGAAACTGGAGCACGGCGTTCAGCACATCGGCTTCGACATTTCGTTCGCCCCGGGCCGCGCGCCCAGCGGAAGGTTCTTTACGGCCCAAGAGCTTCTTCAACTGGCGGGATTCGGAGGGACTAGCTCGAAGTGACCGCACCATCCGGCCACACGATCAGCACACGTTTTCCGTGCCGCCGGGCTTCGCGGATCGTGAACCACGTCCCGCTCCCGCGGCGCTCTTCCGGTCCCTTCGGGCACGCAATCAGCAGGTCACAGGCTTGGACGATCGCCCGGTCGCGCGCGAGGTATTCGGCCGGGGGCCGGTGCTCGTGGCTCTGCGCGAGCGCGCCGTGATCTTGCAGGTACGGGTTCTCGGGCGGGTGCGCGACCAGTCGCCAGTTCGGTGCGCGGCGTGCGAGGGCCGCGGCGGTCGCGTCCCCACCGATGCAACAGCCGTGATGGAACGTGATCGGCACGCCGCCGACGCCGTCAATTTGCGCGAAGAGTTCGGCGAGGGCCGCGCTCTGCGGGTCTGTCAGGCCGGCGCGGGTTCCGGTGAAACCGATATTCATATGCGTACACTACGAAAACCAACACCGCCGCGGATAGCTCCGCGGCGGTGCCGTTCCCGCGTGCCTCTCCCCTCACGCGAGATTCAAGTTGTCTCTGCCGGGTCCGGTTCGATGCGCTCGATGTTCTCGATGGTCCCAACTTGAGGCCAGAGGGCGTGCTTCGTGAGCCAGTTCGCGAACACCTTCTTCAACTCGGCATCGAGTTCTGCTTCAGCTTCTTTCGTAACGTTGTCGCTATCGAAGCACTCGGAACCGACTTCGCCGCAGGCGTCGTACAAACTGCCCGCCGCGCTGTCGAGGACTTCGGAGGCTTCGGGGCCGGCGAAATCGGCTTCGGCAACACAGCCCACGTAGAAGGTTTGGGCGCACCCGCGCCCGTCGCTGATCGCGTCGGCTTTGTCCGAAAAGGGGCCGTTGCGCCAGACTTCGTCGTCCTCGTGCCGCGTCCAGTACCACCGCGGTTCGTGCGGTATGCCGTAGTCGCTCGCCTTCACAGGTGCCTCCGTGCCGCTACGCGGCTTTCAGCCCCTCGTCCAAGCGGGGGCCGTACTTCAGGATTCGCTCCAGTTCGATCCACACTTCGGGCGTCCAGACGAACGCCGGCACACCCGCGGCCCGGAACCGGGCGAGCCACGCGAGCTGCTCCGCGGTCGGCTTCTCCTTCGCCGACCGCTTGAGTTCGACGGCGAGTTGCAGTTCCCGCCGCAGCAACACCAGATCGGGGAACCCGGCCACACTGCGCCGCGAGTCGTGCGTGTGGTACACCGACCACCCGTGCGATTCGGCCACCCGAATCACCGCGCGCATGAACGCCGCTTCGCGCACCTTCCGCGGCGGTTGGCCGGCGAGCGCGAGGCAGCGGAGTTCGTCTTCGAGAGCGAGTTTCATGCGCACAGTGTGTGGGTTACTCAGGCGGCTTCGGCCGGCGGCTTGGCCTTCGGTTTGGCAGCGCGCCGGTCCAACATCACCTGACCGGCGAGGAACTTCAGGGGCACGCGGTTCCGAAGGGCGCGCTTCCAGTTGTAAAGCTCCTCAAGAGCGGCGATGAACTCGTCGCGGTGCGCGAACGGCTTGAGAAGGCCCAGATCGTTCTTCGCACCCGCAATCATGCGCGGAACCTCGAAGCCTTCGACCCGACACACCGCCATGCACGCGAGCAAGAATACCCGGCCTTTGATCGACGGGACCATCTCCACGAGCGGTTCGTACATGGACGCAACGGCGTAAGCCCACTGGCGGTCCTTCACCTTGAACTCGCCGGCCACGAATTCCGGTTCGACGTTCGTGAAGCACACGGTGCCGCCGAGCAGCGCGAAGGCCATCCCGAGCGGAATGCCGAAGTCCTCCGCGAACTCCAAGCCTTCGATGTAGTGCTTGTTCCCCTGCAATTTGAAGCGCTCCGCGTAGTCGCGCAGTACCCACCCCTTCGACGCGCAGTTGATCTCGGCGATGTCGAATTCCACCTCCTCCTCGATCCACCACACCGGGATGCCCAGCGACTGAGCGATCAGCAGGCGGTGTTGACCGTCCTTGACGATCAGGCGGCCCTTCGCATCCCGCGTGCAAACGATGGGGAACGACTTCAAGAAGCCGTACTTTTCCATCGACGCTTGGAGCTTCTTGTGCCGCTTCAGGTTCGGCGGCCGGTTCTCCTTGCACGCGTGAAAGATGGAGTAGTCCTTCGTAACGCTCACCTTGTGCGACTTGGACATTTACTTGCTCTCCCTCCTCAGCCAATCCTTGACGATCTTGAACCCGTCTTTGCGGAGTGGATCGTTCTGTGGAATCCGCCTGAGGATAGCTACGGCTTCGTGAGCGCGAACTACGCCCACGCCCAACAGTTTGCCCGGCTTGCGCGCGGGTTTATCTGTGGTCGGTTCGCCCGATTCGTCGGGCGGTGTTTCGTCGTTCGATTCGGCCTTCCGCTTGCGCCGCGGCTTGCCCCCGGGAGCGGTCATCTCGGCCACCTTTTCGCGTTGTTCCTCGGGCTCAAGCGTGGCGATTTTGGAACCGGCAACCACGCCGATCTTGTTGGCGTCTACAGCCTCCACAAGTTCGGGAACCCCGTCGCGGATCACCTTGTCGGCGCACGCGACCGCGCGCCCGGACACGCCCATGAGCGCGCCGATTTGGTCACGGGATTTGAGTTTGGTTTCCTTCTCTGAAGTCGGTGGCAACCCTTCCACCGACTTCCCTCGGCGACTCTGGCCCGAAGCCTTGCCGCCAGCGGAATTCCCCTCGACGCGCCTTTCCTTCGCTTCCGCCGCGAGCTTCGCCCGCAGTTTCTCCGCACGGGCCGCGGCCATGCTGCGATCCGCTTTGGTCAAGTCGCGGCGAGTTTGCTTCGAGAGCGCGTACGTCACCGGGCACTCGGTCGCCACTTCGCGGAACCGGGGTTCCACCCCGGCCAACTTGCACGCACGCAACCGCCGCCGCCCGTCGAGCACCTTACCTTCGAACAGGTCGATGGGGTCCAGCAAGCCGTTCTTGCGGATGTCCTCCGCAAGTTCGGGGATCGTGTCTTCGGCCAACGGGAAGATCGTTGCCGCCGGATGGATTTCGTACTCGGTCACGCGAACTCCCCTGCCGCGGGTTCTCATGTACACTTCATCGCGCCCGGCGCGCGTTGCGCTCACTCTTTCTGCGCGTCCCGCCGCACCAGTTCGCGGTATGCCTCCTGCACCCGCCACAGGACTTCCTGCACGCACTCCGCTTCGGCCGCGAGCGCCGGAATCTGCGTGCAGTACGCGCGGAACCCGCCGCCGGGCACGGGATCAATCACGATCACGATGCGCTGGTCGATGGGATCGACCAGCGCATCCTCGGCGTCGTCGAACAGCGACGGCGAGCGGAGCTTGTCCAGCACGCGATCCACTTCGCCCTCGCGCTCTTTCGCCGCGCTGAGCCGCTCCGGTTCGCGCCGCTTGAAGTAGGCCTTCTGCGCCTCGCGCATCCCCGCGACGAGTTGTTGAAACTCGTGGTACTTCACTTGATCTCCTCCGTGAGTGGAAAGGGTTTCGCCGCCGCGATGTCCTCGACGCCGAGGTTCGGTTCCGCCGCGCACCAGAGGCGGAAGTTCGGGCCGCGCAACTCGAGTACCGCGGCCTTGTAAACGCGCACCTCGCACTCGCTGCCCGGCGGGACGAACCGCAGCAGCAGTGAGAAGAACCTCGCGTCGAAGAACGCGCCCTTCAGTGAGAAGTGGGCGGCCGGCGATTCTTCGGCGGGCAGATCGACCCGCCCTTCACCGCCGCACTCCGAACACTCGGCTTCGTCGTTGTCGCAGTGGGGGCACGTCACGCACCCGGTGCCGTGGCACTCCGGGCACTCCCCCAAGTACGGCGGGGTTACGGTGTACTTCGGGCACTCTGCGAAGATCATCGAAGTCTCGGAGCGACCAACGGCAACGCCGGCTTCCTCGATGCGCTGGCGGAGACTCTCGAAGACAACCGCCCGGGTCGCTCGCGGAAGAATCGGCTCGCCGTCAGGCACCAACTCCGCGCCGAACTGTCGGCCCGGGATGAACAGGGTCGCATTGTTGTTGCCCACGACGGTGAACCACTGGCCGAACACGGCGCCGCAGCGCAAGGTCGCACACTTCCCGCCGGGCATCCGAATCGCAATCGGGTCTTCTGGCTGTCGCACGGTTCCCTCCGGTTAAGCCGCCTCGGTTTCGCCCCCGAACTCCTCTTCGCCGCCGATCCGCGCCAGCACCGCGCGCAGGTCGAACGGCCCCGGTTTGCCGAAGATCGGCCGGCGGCGCGCGGCGAAGAGTGCCGCGCGCTCTTCGTCCGCGAGCATGCCGATCAGGCCTTGCGGGCTGACGCCGACCAACCGCGAATACTCCAGCATTTCCATCTGCCGCCGGTCCGCGTCCCGGCGCGAGTTGGCCTCGCGTAACTCCTGCCCCTTCCGGCACCCGGGCCGGTCGCACAGCACCGCGCCGGTGACGATCCGCCGCGGGAAGTAGTCGCGGTGCCCGACGAGCCGCCCGCCCTGCACACAGTCCCGCACCGGCACGACCACCTGCCCGTACCCGCCGCACAGGTCGCACGCGCCCGGCGACTGCCGCCCTTCGGCCGCGGCGGTGCGGTGCCTCTCGTGGCGCAGTTCGTTGAGTTCGGCTCCGACGGCGTTGCTGTGCTCGTTCGCCCACTTCGGCACGCGCGCGCCGACCACGAGTCGCATCGTGCATTCGGCCAACTCGCCCGCGGTCGCGCGCCACCGGTCCACGAACGCTTCCCGCGAGCCGAGCAGAGCCGCGCGAGTGCCGTCCGGCGCGGCCGTGATCGAGCAGTGCGAATCGACCCAACCCAAGAACCAGTCCACGCGTCACCCCGTGCGTTTGGCCCGCTTCTCCGCCTCCACCGCCTCCCAGAACACCTTCACGGCCTCGGAATCCTCTGGCGGGCCGGTTCCGGGCGCGATGCGCGGCGGCGCGCGCATCTCGTCGAGCGCCTTGGCAAAGTTGCTCCGCTCGAAGAGCCAACTGAGCGTTGGCCGAAAGTCGAGCTTCCCGCTCGTGTACTTCGGCGCGCTTCCGATGTACGCGATCACGGCGCGCCAGTTCGCACACCACTGCGGATCGAACGCCCGCGAGCGAATCGCTCGGTCGCGGTTCGGGTCGCTCGCGGTCGCCGGCGTCAGGGACGCTTGCGCGTTCCAGTGGGCCACGACCTCGTCCGGGCTGGGTCCGCTCGACGCCGGTTCCGGTGGATCGCACTCTCCCCCCCCCGCCCCGTGGGGGGTAGGGGGGTCTTGGGTTAGGGTCAGGGATGGGTACAGGGAAGAATGTCCCGCACTTTCCCCCGGCTTCTCCCGCGGTTCTCCCCGCACTTTCCCCCGGCTTTCACCCGCACCGGTGCGGGTAGAAACTGGTTCCCCCGCACTTTCCCCCGGGTTCTCCCCGCACTTTCCCCCGGGTTCTCCCCGCACTGTTGCGGGTGAATTGGCGTTACAATCGAACGACTCGTCGGAGGGCAGGTCGTCCCAATCGCGGTGCTGATCGGGGACCAGAACCCAATACCGACCGGCCTTCCCTTTGCCGCCCGACTCGTAATGCAGCCAGCCGGCGCGAACGGCCTTTGATCGCATCCGGTTCAACGAGTCCTCCGAACCGCACCCGACGAACGCTTGGAGCTGGCCGTTGAAGAACGTCACAGCGTCTCGGTACCCTTTCGCGTCCTCGGTGTGCGCGATCACCGTGAGCAGCCAGCACGCCTCGGGGCCGATCTCGTTCGCAGCGCACGCCTTCGCCAGCACGCGGCAGAACCGGTGCGAGAAGAACTTCGGCCGCTTCGGGTACTGCTCGGAACCCATCTCACGCCGCCTTGTTCTCGCGTTGGTGCCACGCGCGCACGCACTCGATCACCGTCCGGCAGTCTTCCAGCGCCTCGTGACCGCTCCGCGGGGCGATGCCGGCGCGCTGCACGCAGGTCTTCAGGTCCGGCAAGTGCCGGTCCACTTCCGGTCGCCACCACATGTTCCCGACGTCGAAGAACCGGTACGCGTGATGCACCTCGGACCACTCCGGGACCAACTTCAGGAACTGCAAATCGAAGCAGCCGAAGTTCTTGCCCCCGAGAGTGATCGACGCGTCGGTCGGCAGGTGCTGGGCGAGGAAATCGCCCAGCGACTGGACGGCGCGCCCGGTCCCCACGCCGCCGCCCCGGGCGATCTCGCGGATCAGGCGTTCGTTCATCAGCAGCGCTTCGGGTTCGCCCACGATGTCGCCGTCGGGCCGCACGAGCGCGCGAAACGCGGGCAGCAGATCGACCTGCGTGCTCCAGTCCGTTTCGATGACGCACGCGATTTCCAGAATCTGGTGCCGGCCGGGAGCGCGCCCGGTCGTCTCAATGTCGATGGTCGCACACTTCTGCACGCGGTCCTCACTTCTGCGTTTGGGGAGCGGGGAGCTTCGCCTTCAGTTCGTCCTTCAGTTGCTTCGCGGTCGCGTACTCGGCGTCGGTGATGCGGCCGTCCTCGTGCGCCTCGTAGATCGTCTCCCACTGCGTGCGGAGCGAATCCACAGCGGTGCCGCTGTTGCGCAAATCCTTGAGCATCGCCGCGAACGCGGGCGAATGTGGAGCAGAGGGCTTTTGAGCCGGCTGAGCGGAGGGTTTTTGAGCCGGCTGAGCGGGTTTCGGCTGCCCAGATTTCTGTTGGGGCTGCGTCTGCGGTGCGGTCTTCGGGAGCGCCCACGGCGGCAGTTGCGGCGGCTGAACGATCTGCTTCTTGGTGCTGTCGTAATCCACCCACTGCGCCGGGAGCCGGTACAGGTAGCGCCCGATCCCGAACTTCACCGCGGCGCGCTTCAGTGCGTCGCTGAACGCGGCCTTGAGGCGGTCGCCGCCGTCGGGCTGTTCGCTCGGCGAACCGACGTCCGACTTCTTCACCCAGCGGTCGCCGATCAGAACGGCGAGCGTGCAAACCACGGAACCGTCGTTCAGGATCGTGTACCGGTCGCACCAGTTCTCCACGCCGACCACTTCGTCCAACCGGTCCTGCACGAGCCGCGCGTCGATGTACGGCATGGCGAGACAGCGGTTGTTCTTCACGCTCTGGGGCTTGAACTTCACCTCGCGCGGCTCGAACGGTTCGGCGAGCGCGGCGGCTATCGGGTTCTGCTCTCGCATGCCTCACCTTGTGTGAAAACCGACCGCCGGCCGCGGTACTTTCCACGGTCGCGGGCCTCCGTTGGCCGCCGGGCAACCCGTGCCGCGGCGGCTAACGCTTTTGGAAGCAGCTCGTCGAAACGGTTCGACGAGCTGCACTGTCGGGCCTGTTGCTCGCCCGCGGCGTTTCGCCGCAGTCGCTCGCTACACGCGGCCGACGGTCGATCAGAGGTTCCGCCCGGAGTTGAACCGGGTGTCTGAGAGCGCCTGTAGCCCTTCGCGGAAGATCGATTCGTTAGCTTCGCTACTCAGCGTCAGCGCTCAGCGGGTTCACCGTGACCCACACGGAACCAAAGTCGCCCTGCGTCTCTCCGCTGGGCAGTGATGTCACGCTGTGCCGTTTGCAACCGGCTTGTTCCGCCCCTGCGTAGGCCTCGCACGACTTCGCTCATCCGCCCTCTTCCTCAGCCCGAAGGCCCGAGGCCCATCCCGGCCGTGCGACGGGTGGGAGGAAGCACGCATCAATCTTCAGGGTCTTGATCCAGTTCGTAACGGAGCCGCACCGCGAGTTCAGCGACACGCTTGAACTCGTACTCGCCGGTCATTCGGTTGATGGCCGCGACCGGATCGACTGAGGCCTTGTCTCCGATTCGGTCCGCCAGCAGAGCCGCGAACTCGCGCTTCTGTTGCTCGTTCATCTCGCCGCGGATGTTGAGCAGTTCGGTGCGGCGCTCGCGGTCGGATCGCGAGTTTGCGACTTTGCGATAGCGATCATGCGCCTCGCACTTTTTGTTGTGGTAAGCGATGGCCGCCGGCGTGTTGTCGATCAGATCGGTGGGCGCAACCCAGATGTGCCCGTGGCCGCCAACCGGCACGACTCGCACGGAAACGCTTCGCGACGAATCGCCGCGCGCGTAGAAGTCGAGACCAGTTACTTCAACCGGCACCAGTGCCCGGTCATCGACCGCGACGTACATCAGCAAGCCGCTGACGTTCCCCTTGCCCGCTTTCAACCGTGCGATCACGGCGTTGTCGCGGGACGGCGATTTTGCACCTGAACGTGGCATCCTAATCCCTCGTAATGATGAGCTTTGTCAGATACGCAGCCTGCTATGCCTTTTGCTTGACGATCTCCTCGATCGCCAGCACGATCCGCGCCCGCGTCGCCGGGTCGCTCTTGAGTTGGTTCACCTGCTTTTCCAGTTCGCCGCCGAACTTCTGCACGAGTTGCTTGGCAACGATGGACCGCACCTGTTCGGCGACGTTCGCGCGGAAGGTTGCGTCAGCGAGACAGGCCCCAATGCTCTCCGCGATGAGCGCGCGAAGTGCCGGCCCGTGTTCCTTGATGGCGTCGGTGATGATCGGGTCAAACGGGTTCGAGTAGCTCTGGTTCATCCGGCTTTTGATGCCGTCTCGAATCCCGTCGCGGATCGCGTCGAGCAGCAGTTTGTTCGCGTCGATTTCCATGTTCGCTCCGTGCCTGTCTTGCGCCAGAGATTCCGCCCGGATTCGAACCGGGAACGCATGCGTTCGAAAGCGCGCCGCCTAGCGGCCGGAACCAAGTTGCCCCGTTCCCTCACCACGAGCGAGGGCCACGCCCACGGGACCACAGGCGGGGTCGCGCGCCACGGGGTGGGGCGCGCGAAGTGGGCTTACAGCAAAGCCGCAACCCGGTTGCGAATCGCGGGAGCGGCGCACGGCACGGGCGCGCTGTCCGGTTGCGCGCCGTACGGCACCACGCAGACCATCACCTTGTCGGGGTGAGCGCCGAGCCAGAGAAGGGTTTCGGGCAGCGCGAACACGCTGAGGCTGTCGTCTTCGCTGGCCGCGCACACGTCGAGCACGTCGCTCCAGTCGTTGTCGCGCAGCCAGCCCGCGAGCGCGTCCTTGCACAACTCCGCCGCGCGCAGGTTGCGGAAGGTGCCGAACTCCTCGACGGGCATCTTGATCGCCCGGCCGCAGCCCGCCTTCGTGCCGACGAGGCAGATTTCGTAGCGCGGCTCTTGTTCGCGGACACGTTCACCCGATACCATGAGAGCACCTGTTTGTTGCGCGCGGCCCACTGGAACACTTCCGCCAAGAAGCCAGTGGGCCGCGCCGTTTCACGAACCTCAGTCCCGCCGCTCGGGCGCACCGCGCACCGCGAGTTCGGCCAACCACCACTTCCCACACGCCAGCGCGCCGAGAGCAAACATCGCAGTCGCGCACTCGCGAAGCCACCGGCGCATGGGTCGTTCCTCTTAGGGTGCCGGTCGCACCGGCACGTTCGTCTTGGGAATCAGGTCTTCGGGCAACTCGCCCGGCTGCCCGGAGCGCCCGACCGGCCAGAGCATCGCGCCCCGCCGCAGCTCGTCCAACTGCACCCGCAGGCTCAGGCGCTCGGCCTCGGAGCGGTCCAGAGCGCCCCGCAGGTAGTCCACTTCCGCGGCCAACAGTCGCGAGCGGTCCGCCGCGCCGCACGGCGGGTCCGGCCGCGTCGCCCGCTCGCACACGACCAGCGTGGCCGCGGTCACCACCACCACCACCGCGCTCGACGCCAACCCGACCCACAGCGTGCGCAGCGCGCCCGCTACAGTTGCTCGATCCATTGCAAGTCCTCGTCCTTGAGTTCGTATCGCCTCCGGTCGGTGTCCTTCCGGCCGGATTGCGCCCGCTTGCCCCGGTGCCGCCCGTTGCGGCCGTCCCAGTCCAACACCGTCACCACCACCCAGCAGCCGACGCGCTTCGGGTTCGGGTCGCGGCTCAGCACGAACCGGCCGACGAACTGCACGTCCACCCCGAACCCGCCCCGCACGTCGGAGTGCAGACAGAACGGGTAGCGCCCGACCAACAGGTCTTCCACGTCGGCCGGCTCCGCGTTCAACCGCTCCTTCAGCCGCTCCACCGCGTGCGTGCTCCACCCGACGGTTAGGATTCGGTCACTCACGATGCACACTCCTTGAGGTTCGTCGGGCCGCATCGGGCCACGCGTTGAAGCTCACACCCGCGCGAGCCTCGAATTCGCTCCGAACGGCACGCAGCGCGACCGAGCGCCCGCGCCGCGTGCCGTTCACCTGCTCGACCAGCACCCGGAGGTACCGCCCGCGTTCGATCAGCAGCACCTGAGCCACGCCCGCGCCGCGGTCCAGCGCGAACACCTTGCCGATCTCCTCGCCGCCGCGGTACAGCCTCAGACGCCCGCGAGAGCGCGGCGCGCGGCCCCCGTCAGCTTGCGGAGCGACCGGAGGCAGTTCCGCGCCTCCAGCGCCATCACTTCCGGCTCGCGCTTCCGTGCCGACGTCCATGCGCCCTCCATCGAGTTCACGCACTCGAACCAGTTCGTGCCGTCTTCGCCGAACAGGAATTCGCCGCGCTCGTAACACGCGCGGTCGATCTTGCTCCGCAGCGCGCGAACCGCTTTGGTCACGCGCTCGGCGTCACCCTCGCCGCGCTGAAAGGCATTCAGCGCGGCTTCGCAGTCGAACGCCAAGTCCAGCAGGTCTTCCACGGTGCCCTCCCTTCGGGCGAATCAGCGGCCGATCAGGTCCGGGTGCAACCAACCCGGTTCCAAGAGCATCGAAAGCGCGTCCGCGTGGACGCAGCCGTGCGTCGGGTGCGTCTCTTCCCCGGCCTCGTACGCGCGCTGGTTGCTCTTCCCGCTCGTGAGGTAGATGTGCCCCTCGCAGGAACAGGACACACCGTCCGGCCCGAGGTACACCTCGTGCCGCCGATCCGTGCCCCGCTTCCCACAGAAAAACACGCGGCCGGGACCGTCGCAGTGCTGCTCGATCACGTCGTAGTAGCCGTTCGCCGGCCGGCTCTTGGGCGTCTTCCCGGTCTGAACGTGCAGCGTCGCCCCCAACCCGCCCGGGTTGATGCGGAACCGCATCTGCCGCAGGCCGTAAGCCTTCGTCGCCCCGAGGCCGTGCCAATCCACGTGCGCACCGTTGTTCAGGTGCATGCCCGTGCCGTCGCACGCCAGACACGGGACGCCTTCGCACTCCGGCTCTTCGGCCGACCCGTCGCAGACCGGGCACACGCACGCCCAAATCGACGGCACCGGTACAACGCCAGCCGCTTTGGGGCCGGGGCGGTTCGCAACGAGCATCGGAAGGTTCCTCGAAACCCTTGGTGAAATCACATCCGGCGCTGTTGCTTGCGGAACGCCAGCACCGCGGCCCGCGCGCGCTCGCCGTTCCCGTACTTGACCGCGACTGCGAGTTCGTCCTTTGCCACGAGACGGTCGGTGCGAGACTTCCGCTCATCCGGGGTGCGCAAGTCGGTGAAGACCGAACTCCACAGACGCTGGAAGGTGTCGTGGGAAATCCCCAAGGCGAGGCACGCGTCTTTTCTCGTTGCGTACATGTCGGCGATGGTCACCATGCTTCACCGTACCTTGCCGTGCGTCACATCGCGTCGCGATGCGTCACGATGCGTCTGTATCGGATTCTACAACGCAGTTAACTGCGTTGTCAATGTGCAATTTAAAAACAATTTCTTACACGCGCAGATATGCAGCAGTTAATATCTTGTTGTGTCGCCATTTAGAGAGGTGAACGCGATGGGCGCAGTAGCTACTATTCAGCGCATGGCGAAGCAACCGAAGAAGCGCAGCGGAAAGAACAAGACCCCGCGCACCGCAGTTCAAATTCCGACGCCGTGGATCGAGTTGGCGCGGAAGATCGCGAGCCGTCGCGCGCAGCCGACGGTGTGGTACCTAATCAAATTGATCGAGCAGGACGCGCAGAAAGAGGGTATGCAGGAGGAAATCCCCCCATACCCGTGGGAAGAGCGGGCGATCCCGGACAACGAAAAGCCCTAGCGCACCAGAAGCCGGAACCGTCGCCCGCGGCGGCACTCCACGCCCGCCCGAAATCGGGCCGTCAGGGCCGCGTTCACCGCCGCGACGGTGCGCCGCACCACGTCGTCACTGGGCCACTCGGTCAGCCAGACGCGCCGCAGCTCGTCGAGCGTCAACTCGTCGTGATCCACCAGAGCCGCGAGCACGCCGAGCGCGTGTCCGCGCAAGGGGACCGATTCGGAACCGAAAGCCGCACCCGCTTCGGTCACGACCCAAGTGGCACCGGGCATGTGCTCCCCCTTGCAACAACGTGCAAATCAGTACACTAACTCCGATTATGAGTGAATTGCGGCGGATGTCAAGTCTGCCGCGCGACGGAAAGCAGAGTCCCGGAGGAACCGGAAATGGGGCGCGTGTTTCGGCCGTGGTACTACACCGGCTCCGGTGCGGACCGCAAGCGGGTGCGCACCGAGGATTGGTACGCGGAGTGGCAGCGCGGCGGGAAAACGGCGCGGAAGCGCATCGGCACGAAGTCCGACGCGATCGCGGCCCTTGCCAAGTTCGAGGCTCAGGAATCGCGCCGCAAGGCCGGCGTACCCGACCACGAGGCCGAGGGGCGCGCGTGGGCGCGCCCGGTCGCCGAACTGATCGTCGAGTACCTCGCGTCGCTCAGGAACCGCGAGCGCTCGCCCGCGTACCTCGCGACCGTCGAAAAGCACTTGGACGCGATTTCGGCCGGGGCGCGCTGGTTCGTGTGGGCCGACGTGACGGCCGATACGCTGTCGCAATTCCTCGCCGATCTGCGTGCCGAACGGGACGGGCGGAAGGGGATTTCGCCGGCGACCGCGAACGGCTACCTGCGCTCCGCGAAGGGTTTCGCCAAGTGGTACGCGGCGGTTCTCCGCGCCCCGTCTCCGCTGGCCGGTTCGAAGCCGCTGAACGAGCAGACCGACCGGCGGCGCACGCGCCGCATCCTCTCGGACGCCGAGTTCGCACTCCTACTCGAGCGCACCGCCGAAGCGCCCGCGCCCCACAACTCGAAGATCGGGGGGCGCGACCGCGCGGCCCTCTACCGCACCGCGGCCCACACCGGCCTGCGGGCCGGCGAACTCGCCAGTCTCAAGCCCGAACACTTCGCGCTGGACGCCAAACCGCCGACCGTGACGTGCGACGCGCAGAGCGCGAAGGGCCGACGGGTCGAACCGGTGCCGCTCACGGACGCGCTCGTTGCGTTCCTGCGCGAGTACCTCGCCGGGAAGCACCCCGGCGAGCGCATCTGGCCGGGCAACTGGGCCGCTCACCGCCGACAGGTCCGGTGGCTCGAGCGCGACGCGACGCGGGCCGGCATCGAGGGTCGCGTAACCTTCCACAGCCTGCGCCGCCGGTTCGTGACGAAGCTGATTCGGTCGGGAGCCGACGTCGATCAGGTGCGCCGCCTCGCGCGGCACAAAAGCGTGGCCACCACGCTGAACTACTACGCCGAGTCGGAACTGAAGGAGTTGGCCGCGGTCGTGAACCGCGTGGGAGAGTGATTTCTTGGCGGAGCCTTGGCGGATTTCGTGCGTCGCGCTGCGTCACCGGCTGACTATTTGCGTCGCAATCTGAAACCGTGTGCGCTGGACACTCGCTAACGCTTTGGACCGCGTTTCGCTGGAATTCCAGCGAAACGC
>OFDN01000553.1_pt1 | contig 29539 bp, 24 predicted proteins | sample 1520971 | NCBI WGS metagenome assembly OFDN01 (sample SAMEA94257418, study PRJEB24077) | hot springs metagenome | biome: Aquatic biome; feature: Geographical feature; material: Water | place: India | collected 2012-06-12 | depth 5 m | reverse complement strand
GCTCCAGATCGAGCGTGCGAGCTGCGACCGCTGCCGCGTCCTGCTTCTGGGCATCGGTCAGGGGAGCGGTCTTGTCGAGTTCGGCGAAAACCTCGCGCGCGATGCGGAAGGAATCGACTCCCGCGGGGACCCCGCAATAGATCGCCACCTGCAGGAAGACCTCGCGGATTTCCTCCCGGGTGACGCCGTTCCGGAGCGCGCCGGCGATGTGCATGCGCAGCTCGTGCGGCCGGTTCAGCGCGCTGATCATCGCGAGGTTCAGCATGCTGCGCGTCTTGCGCGGCAGCTCCTCGCGGCCCCACACATAGCCCCAGCAATATTCCGTGGTCAGTTCCTGCATCGGCCGGTTGAAATCGTCGGCGGAGGCAAAGGACTTTTCGACAAATTCCTTGCCCAGGACCGACTTGCGGATCTCCAGGCCACGGTCGAACACTTCGTTGCTCATATTGGTCTCCGGTTTTGGAACGATGCTTGGACGGTGGTGAACCGTGTGTGGAGCGACAGGCGGCAGGGGCCGCCGGTCGCCGTCACTTCTTCGGCCAGAACGGCTCCGACAGGGCCAGATCCGACGGGTAGACAGTGACCGGGGTGCCTTTCTGCCATTGGACGATGGTGAGGCCGGCGCCGACGCGGCGCCCCTTGCCGTCGAACTGCATGCGGCCGCCGGGGAAATAGGCGGTGGGGCCGCCGGTCATATCCATGGCGCGCAGGGTCTGGGCGACCGCCTCGCGGTCGGCCTTGCCGGCCTTTTCCAGCGCCTCCTTGATGATCCACATGTCGCCGTAGGTCGAAATGGCGTTCTGGGTCATCCAGGGTTCGTTGTAGCGGGACTTCAGCTCCGCCATCAGCGCCTCGTGCCCCTTGGAACCCCAGTTGGCCACCACCGTCATGACCCCGTCGAGAAGCGTCGGGCTCATGGTCTTGAGGAGGTCGGGCTCGGCGATGGCGATGCCGAAGGAGATGGTGGGCACCCGCCCCTGCCCCAGCCCGAACTCGTTCATCTTCTCCAGCACCAGCTTGGCGTCGGAGATCACGGTGGGCAGGAAGAACAGCAGGTCGGGACGGGCGGAGCGCACGCGCTGGATCAGCGGGGTGGCGTCGGCCAGCGGCGGGGTGAAGGTCTCGTCCACCACCAGCTCGATGCCGAGATCCTTGAGCAGCCGTTCCTTCATCGGCTTGACCGAGGCGACCGACGCCGCGGTGTTGTCGGTGATGATGGCGACCGACTTCGGACGCTTGCCCGACGCCGTCTCCGCCAGCTTGACGATCTCCGGCAGCGACTGCTCGGCCTGGGAGGCGGCGGTGGCGGAGGTCTGGAAGATGTATTTGAATCCCCGCTCGGTGATGAGGTCGGAGTAGGAGAGCGTGAGCACCGGCAGGTTCACCCGCTCGGTCACCTCGGTGACCGCCAGCGTGAAGGAGCTGAGATAGGCGGCGCTGGCGGCCACCATGTCCTTCTCCTCGGCCACCATGCGCTGGGCCGCGTTCTTCGCCTTCTCCGTGCTGTCGCCGGAATCGATGGCCACCAGCTTCAGCTTGGCGCCACCCAGCGCCTTGATGCCGCCCTGCGCGTTGATGTGGTCGACCGCCATCTCGGCCCCCATCCGCATCACCTGGCCGGGGCGGGCGTAGATGCCGGACATCGGCACCAGCAGCCCGACCTTCACCTCGGCCGGTTGCTGGGCCAGCGCCGGCGGCGCCGCAAGCCCCGCGGCGATGACTCCCGCGAGCAGCAGGCGGGCGATCCCCGGTGATGTCGTCCGTCGTCCCATGGTCGTGTCCCTCCTCTCTCTTTGTGTTGTTCTTGCGTCCTGAGCCTCACATGCCGAGGTAGGCCTGCCGGACCCGGTCGTCGGCGCGGAGCTCCTGGTTGTCGCCCTCCAGCACCACGCGCCCGGCCTCCAGCACGTAGCTGTGGTCGGCGGATTCCAGCGCCTCCGCCACGCGCTGCTCGACCAGCAGGATGGTCAGCCGCGACTGGCGGCGGATCTCAATCAGGCGCTCGAAGATGAAATCGGCGATCGCCGGCGCCAGCCCCATGGAGGGCTCGTCCAGCATCAGCAGCTTCGGGCCCGACGCGAGGCCGCGGCCGATGGCGACCATCTGCTGCTCGCCGCCGGACAGGGTGCCAGCCGGCTGGGCCCGCCGTTCGGCCAGCACCGGAAACCACGCCAGGATGCGCTCCAATGTCTCCGCCCAGGCGGCGCGCCCCGCCTCGGTGTAGGCGCCCATCTCCAGGTTCTCCATCACCGTCAGCGACGGGAAGACCTGCCGGCCCTCCGGCACATGGGCGATGCCCAGATGGGGCCGCCGGTGCGCCGGCACCGCCAGCAGGTCCGTGCCGCCGAAGGTGATGGTCCCCGCCATCGGCGGGACGGTCCCGGAGATGGTCTTGAACAGCGTTGTCTTGCCCGCCCCGTTGGGGCCGACGATGGCGACGAAACGTCCCTCCTCCACCCCGATGGAGACGTCGTGCAGGACCGGGACGCCGGAATAGCCGGCGCTGAGCTGGGCGATCCTAAGCATGGGTGATCCTAAGCATGGGCGGTCCATTTCTTCCCGAGATACGCCTCGATGACGCGCTCGTTGCGGGTGATCGAATCCGGGGTGCCTTCGGTCAGCACCGCGCCGTGGTCGAGGACCACGAAGCGGTCGACCAGCCGGACCATGGCCTGCATGGTGTGTTCGATGATCACGATGGTCATCGCCTCGTCCGCCAGTCGACGGACGACGTCGATCACGTCGCCGACATCGGCGTGGCCCAGCCCCGCCAGCGTCTCGTCGAGCAACAGGATCTCCGGCTTGCCGGCAAGCGCGCGGGCCAGCTCCATCAGGCGGAGCTGCTTGGTGGTCAGCCCCCCCGCCACCCGGTCGGCGACATCGGCAAGGCCGACCCGCGCGATGGCGTCCGCCGCGAGCCGCCGCGCCTCCTCGTCGGTGGCGGCGCGGACGTAGGCGCCGATCACCACGTTCTGCGCCACCGTCATGCGGGCGAAGGGGCGCATCACCTGGAAGGTCCGGCCGATGCCGGCCCGGCACAGCGCGTGCGGCTTGCGGCCGGCCATATCGACGCCGTGCACCAGCACCCGGCCGGTGTCCGGCGTCAGGAAGCCGTTCAGCAGGTTGAACAGGGTGGTCTTGCCCGCCCCGTTGGGGCCGATGATCCCCAGAATCTCGCCGCGCCGCACCTGGAAGCCGACGTCGCGCACCGCCCTCAGCCCGCCGAAGGATTTGGACACGCCCTGGACCTCCAGCACCACCGCGGTGTCGGGCGGCGGACGGCGCACCGGCAGGCGCTGGACCGTGCCGTCCGAGGGGACCGGCGGCGCGGCGGCGGGACGCGTCGCGGTATCGGCGTTGCCGCGGCGGCCGAACCGGTCGCGCAGCTTCCAATAGATGCCCTCCGGCGCCACCAGGATGACGGCGACGATGGCGATGCCGTAGACCACGCCTTGGATGCCCGGCAGCATGCCGCCAAGCTCCGCGTGCAGGGTCTCGCTCACCGGGATCAGGATCGTGGCGCCGATGATCGGACCCCAGACGGTGCCCACCCCGCCGAACATCGCCACCGTCAGCGCCTGCGCCGACACCAGCATGCCGAACACCGCGGCCGGCGTGACCACCAGCAGGATCACGGCGTAGAAGCCGCCGACGGCACCGGCGATGGCGCCGCTCAGCGTGATCGCCCGCAGCTTCCACGCCAGCGTGTCGATGCCGGCCGCCTCCGCCGCCGCCTCGTTCTGCTTGATGGCGAGCAGCGCCATGCCGAAGCGCGTACGCTCCACCCAGCGCGTCACGGCGATGATGACGACGAGCAGCGCCAGCGCCAGCCACGCGTACACCCGGCCGTCGCGGAACTGCATGTAGGCGGCCGGTGCCTCGCGCTCCATCGGCACCGACACCTCCTGGAGCCCCAGCCATTCGAAGACGTACAGCAGCGCCAGCGGGTAGGCGAGCATGGCCAGCGCGAAGTAATGGCCGCGCAGGCGGAAGGTCGGCAGCCCGACCAGCAGCCCCGCCGCCGCGCCCAGCAGCCCCGACAGCGGGATGCCGATCCAGGGCGTGAGCCCGAGATGGACGTGGGCCAGCACGGTGCCGTAGGCGCCGAGCCCGAAGAAGGCGGCGTGGCCGAATGAGACGAGCCCCGTGTAGCCGCTCAGCAGGTTCCAGGACAGGCCGAGGCAGGCCCACACCAGCACCAGCGTCAGCATGAGCTGGTGGTAGGAGTTGTCGAGCACCGCCGCGATCAGGCCGAAGACGGCGGCGATGGCGAGGACCGGGGCGAGGGAGCGGAGGACGGGCATGGTCATGTCCTCTCCACCACGCGGCCGAAGAAGCCCTGCGGGCGCAGGAACACGATCAGCAGGAAGATCACGAAAATCGCCGTGTTCTGGAGCTGGGTGGGCAGGATCAGCGTCGACATCTGCTGGACGACGCCGATGGTCATGCCGCCCCAGAAGGCGCCGAGGATGCTGCCCATGCCGCCCATGACGACGCCGGCATACATGACGATCACGTATTCCAGCCCGACATAGGGGTGGAACGGGTAGTTGGTGGCGAGCAGCGCGCCGGCGACGGCGGTGATGGCGGTGCCCAGCGCGAAGGCGACGCGGTGCGACCGCTGCACGTCGATGCCCATGTAGGTCGCCGCCTCCGGGTTGTCGGCGGAGGCGCGCAACGCCTTGCCGAGCCGCGAGGACGCGATCAGGCGCGCGAGCAGCAGGATCGTCGCGACCGACACCAGCGCCGCGATGCCGCGCGCCTTGTTGACGAAGACCGACACGTAGTCGCCCCACAGCGGGCCGACCTCCCAGGCGGAGACGGACAGCGGGGTCTGCACCGACACCGGGTAGGAGCCGAAGACGATCATCGCGCCGTTCTGCAGGATCAGCGCCGTGCCGAGAGTGAGGATGAGCTGCGCGTAATGGCCGTCGCCGTCGAGCCGCGCCGTGCGCGTGCCGGTCACCCGCGACACCAGCGCCCAATGGACGCCGTAGCCGACGGCGAACAGCAGCGGGGCGGCCAGTAGCGCCGCGACATAGGGTCCGGCGGTGGCTCCGAACAGGGCCTGCACCCCCAACATGGCGAAGGCGTAGTACGCCGCGTACATGCCGAGCATCATGAAATCGCCCTGGGCGAAGTTGATGACGCGCATGACGCCGAAGATGAGGGCGAGGCCGACGCACATCAGGCCGTAGATGGCACCGATGAGCAGGCCGGCCGCCAGCGCCTGGAGGATGTTCTCCAGCATGATCAGGCCGGTCATGACGGCCACCCGCGGGTGTCCTGGTCCATAAATCCTCCCTGTGCCGCCGGGCGTGTGTCCCGCCCGTTCGGATCTCGGCACCCCCCGGCGGGGGGCGTCGTGGTCAGCCGCGGATCTCGACGCCGGCCCACTCCTCCACCACCTTGGCGATGTGGGTGAAGTCGGACGCCGCCCCGAACCGCGCGTTGGTCACCGCCAGCATCTGCCGCACGGCGGCACCCGCCACCATCGGGACGCCCATCGCCTCCGCCTCGTCGATGCAGAGGCGGACGTCCTTGTAGGAAAGCCCGGTCGCGAAGCCGAAATCGAAGGTCCGCGTCAGGATGGCGCGCGGAAACTTGTCCTGGGTGGCACTGTTGCGGCCGCTGCCGGCGTTGATGATGTCAATCAGCACCTTGGCATCGATCCCGGCCTTCACGCCCATGACCACGGCTTCCGACGACAGCACCAGCGCGGCGGCGGCCAGCAGGTTGTTGGCGAGCTTCGCCACCTGCGCCAAGCCGGGCTTCTCGCCCGTGTGGAACGGCCGGCCGAAGATCCGCAGCAGCGGCTCGACCGTCTCGTATGTGTCCTTGGGGCCGGATGTGATCACCGCCAGCGTGCCGGCGGTCGCCCCGGCGATGCCGCCGCTGACAGGGGAATCGATCCAGGCGATGCCGCGGTCGGACAGCGCGGCGGCGACGGCAGTCGCCGTGCTTGGGCCGGTGGTCGAGAGGTCGACCACCGTGCGCACCGCCCCACCCCCCGCAATCCCGCCGGGGCCGAGCACCACCGACCGCACCACGTCGGGGGTCGGCAGGCTGATGAAGACCACCGCGGCGGCGGCGGCCACCTCGGCCGGGGAGGCGGCGCGGCGCGCGCCGCGGGCCAGCAGCGGCTCCATCGCCGGGCCGCTGGTGTCGAACACCGTCAGCGTGTGGCCGGCATCGATCAGGCGCGTGGCCATCGGCCCGCCCATGCGGCCGACACCGACGAAGCCGAGATGCTGGGATTCCATGGACATGGGGTTCGTCCTCTTCCTCCGTACGGGGCCGGTTCATTGATGACCGGCCCGCCTTGTTGTCGTGCGTGCGCGGGGCCGTGCCCGTGGCGGTGGCCGTTCAGGCCACGCTCCAGCCGCGATCCACCGGCAGCGTCGCGCCGGAAATGTCCCGGCCGCCGGGGCCGCACAGGAACGAGACCAGCGACGCGACGGTCTCCGTCTCGATGAAGCGTCCACCCGGCTGCCGGTCCCGCAGATAGGCGCGGGTCGCCTCCTCGCGGGAGATCCCCTCCGAGGCGGCGAGGCCGGCGATGCGGTCCAGGATGGCCGGGGTCGGCAGGGTGCCCGGACACACCGCGTTGCAAGTGATGTCCACATCCGCCGTCTCCAGCGCCACCGCCCGCGTCAGGCCGAGAAGGGCGGTCTTGGTGGTGACATAGTCCACCCGGTTCACCGCGCCGATCTGCCCGTAGATCGACGACACGTTGACGATCCGCCCCCAGCCCCGCGCCCGCATCCCCGGCAGCGCCAGCCGGATGGCGTGGAAGGCGGCGGAAAGGTTGACGGCGAGCGCGAGGTCCCAGCGGTCGACCGGGAAGGCCTCGACCGGGGCGAAATGCCGGACCACCGCGTTGTTCACGAGGATTCCGACGCCGCCGAAGGACTCCTCCGCCGCCCCGACGAGACCGGCGATGGCGTCGGGATCGGCGAGATCGGCGGTGTGGATCCGCGCGTCCACGCCGAACTCCTCTCGCATGCGGCGCTGCGCATCGGCCGCCTCGGCGGTGCGGTCGAGCCCGGTGAGGACGATGTTCCAGCCGTCCCGAGCCAGCCGCAGGGCGATCGCCAACCCGAGGCCGCCCGTCGAGCCCGTCACCACCGCACAGGTGTCTTGGGCGCATGTGTCTGGACGCATGAAGCGGATTCCCGGCTTGGCGACCGGACGCTTGCCGGCCCCGCGTCGGCGGCGCCTGTGATGCTAAGCCGCGACTGATTGTCTTACGATCATACTGTCATTCAATATTCGCGGCTGTCAAGACGGTCCGTGCCGCCAACCATTTTTCGCCGGATCGCACAAAGGACCGGGAAGGCGCAGGATCCCCGCCGCCCCGGATGGCTCTGCCGGGGCGTCACGCGCGATGAACGGGTGCGGGGGCTGCGGAGCAGCTATTCGGCCGCCCGGAGCTCCTGGCGCAGCAGGGCGATCGCCGCCGCCGCGGCCTTGCGGACGTGGCGGGCGGCGGCCTCGCGGGCACCGGGGCCGTCCTGGGCGAGCAGCCGTTCCAGCAGCTCGGACAGCTCGGCCACGCTCTCCTTCGTGCGCCCGGGCGCCTGCATCGAGGTGGCACGGAGCACGGTGACGCGCGAGTTGAGGAGTCGCAGCGTCATCCCCAGCGCCTCGTTGCCGGCCCCGTCGATCAGGCAGGCGTAGAAGGCGTTCTTGGCGTCGAGCCTTGTGATCGGATCGCCGTCCGTGAACGCTTCCTTGACCCGACCGAACGCCTGAACGAGGGCCGCCCTCTGGCTCTCCGTCGCCTTCTCGGCGAAGAGCTGGCAGGCGAGCCCTTCCAGCTCCACCCGGACCTGATAGATGCCCTCCGCCTGTTCCGGCGTGATGCGGGCGACGATCGGGCCGCGGTGCGGAAGCACTTCGATCAGCCCTTCCGACTCCAGTTGGCGCAGCGCCTCCCGCACCAGCGTGCGGCTGACCCCGGTCATCTCGCACAGGTCCCGCTCGGGCAGCCGTTGGCCCGCTTTGAAGCGGCCGACGGTCAGCGCGTTGCGGATGCTGTCCGTGACGCTGTGGCGGAGTGGCGCGGCGACCCGCTGCACACGGAAATTCGCTTCGTTCAACGGATCGATCGCCATCGCCCACGGGCTCCCACGCACGCTGTCCGCACCGGACCACTTTTCAGACAGTAATACATCAGATGGGCGGCCCGAGATACGCGACACGCCGGCCCGGGCGCTCACAACCGGCGCTCACCCCCGGCGGTCAGCGTTCCAGATCCTTCCCCAGCACCTCGCGGATGCGCTGGACGTAGGCCTGGCCGTCGAAGCCCACCTCCTTGGCGCGCTTGTACCAGGAGTCGTAGACCGGCGTGATGTATTTGGCGTCGAAGATGCGGTTGCGTTCCTCCCGCGGAGCCACCCAGAACTTCACGCCCTGCGCCTCCATCTCGGCCATCGCCTTGCGGACATAGGCGTAGTAGCCGTAGACGGCGTCCTTCTGCACGGCCTGCATCTCGGTGCGGATGGCATCGCGGAGGTCGGGCGGGATGCGGTTCCATTCGTCCTTGTTGACGAGGATGGCCCAGCCGTTGATCGGCCCGAGCGCCCAGTTCTGGACGTTCTTGGCCATCCGCCAGTATTCCTGCCCGTGGCCGTAGCACAAGGACGTGAAGAGGCCGTCGATCACCCCGCGTTCGAGCGCCGGCACGATCTCGGTCAGCGGCAGCGGCACCGGCTTGGCGCCGAGAGCGTTCATCAGCTCGGCGGTCTGCGGGTTGTGGACGCGCAGGCGCTTGTTCTTGAAGTCCTCCAGCTTGCGGATCGGCTCCTTGGAATAGAGCTGCTGGGTGCACCAGGCGCCCTCGGCGAGGACGATGCTGTTGTACTTCTCCTCCCAGATCTTGGCGACGTCGCCGCACCAGAAGGCGTTGCAGACGAAGGTGTACTGGGTGAAGTCCTCGATCAGGCCCGGCAGGTTGAATATGCCCATGCGCGGCTCGTCCGCCGCCAGATAGGTGTGCAGCGTCGACGCCATCTGGATGCGGCCGTCGCGCACGGCGGCGGCGAGCTGCGGGCCGGGCACCAGGCTGTCGCTGGTGGTGATGTTCACCCGCCCGTTGGTCGCGCGGGCGATCCGTTCCGGCACCGAGTTGGTGATGATGGAATAGGCGTCGGCCGGCGCCGGAATCATCGCCAGCGTCAGATCGACGGTCTGGGCCCGCGCGGCCGGCACCACCGACAGCGCCAGCATGGCGGCCAGTGCGACCGTGGCGATCCGGCCATGGCCGGTCAGTCGTGCAAGCGTCGAACTCGGACGCATCCTCCCCTCCTTTTTCCGTTCATCGTTTGATTGCGGTGCGCGACGGCCCTGGACTGGCCGGCCGAAACCGGCGCCCCAAAATAGCGTCATCCCGTATGCCCATCATACAATATGATAGCCTTATTGCAAGACGATCAAACGGTGTGATAGTGCTTCGCTCAACAAAGGGCCGCGCACCGCGACGCGGCTGCCCGTTGCAGGGACCAAGGGGGGAGCACGAGATGGAGGCAGTCATTCAGCCGACCCGGTCCGCCGCGCCGGGCGCACGGCGGTGGGCGTTCGTCCGCCTCATCGACGGCCTGACGATGGCCTTGGGGGGGCTGGCCGGACTGGCGCTGCTGGCGATGACCGGCATCGTCTGTTTCGAGATTGTCTCCCGCTATGTGTTCAACGAGCCGACCTACTGGGTTACGGAGATCTCGACCTACCTGCTGGTGGGGATGACCTTCCTGGGCCTCGCGGTGGCGCAGAAGGACGGCAGCCACATCCGGGTCGAGCTGCTGTCCAACGCCCTGCCCGAGCGGTTGCGGGACCGGATGGACGAGGTGGCGCAATGGATCGGGTTGGTCTTCGTGCTTTTCACGGCGTGGCAGATGGCCATGTTCAACGTCCGTGAATTCGTCTTCGACACACGCGACTGGGGCCTGCTCGCCACGCCGCAGTGGATTCCGCAGACCCCGGTGACCGCCGGTCTCGTCGCCTTCGCCCTCGCCATCCTGGCGGACATCCAGCGCGGTCGCCCTGATGCTGGACGCCTGGCCGGATGGCTGCTTCCGGCGCTGTGCGCGGCGCTGCTTGCCGTGCTGCTGCTGTTGGGAACCCGCATGGCGCCGATCCGCGGCACGCCGTTCGACTGGGGTACCGTGGCGATCGTCGCGGTGGTGATGACCGCGGCGCTGGCGACCAGCGGTCGGGCGGTGGCCACGGCGCTCGCCGCAGTGCTGGCCGGGATCGGCACCGCCTTCTGGCTGGTGCACGGTCAGCCGCTGGCGCAGGTCGGCATCCTTCTCGCCGGCGCCGTGGTGTTCCTGCTGCTGATCGGGGTGCGGATCGCGCTCGCGCTGGGGCTGACCGGGCTGTTCGGGCTGCTCTTCCTGCTGCCGCAGCCGCAGTTGTCGCTGCTGGCCGAACGCTCCTGGAGCGGGGTCAACACCTTCACCCTGACGGCCGTGCCCATGTTCGTGCTGATGGGGGCGCTGCTGTGGCGCAGCGGCGTCACCACGGACATGTTCGACAGCCTCGTCCGCTGGTTCGGCCGCACCCCCGGCGGGCTGGCCCACGCCAGCGTCGGGGCCGCGACCGTCTTCGCCGCGGTGTCCGGCTCCAGCCTCGCCACCGCGGCGACGCTCGGCAGCGTCGCCTGCCCGGAGATGATCCGCCGCGGCTACAGCGCGCGGCTCACCTACGGCGTCGCCGCCGCCGGTGCGACGCTGGGCGTGCTGATCCCGCCGAGCATCCCGCTGATCATCTACGGCACGGCGGTGGGGGCGCCGGTGAACCTGCTGTTCATCGCCGGCATCATCCCCGGGCTTCTGCTGGCGGCCTGTTTCATGACCGGGGTGCTGGGCTGGTCCACCCTGGTGCCGGGGGCGGCCCCGCGCGGCGACAGCTATTCCTGGACCGCCAAGCTGGCGGCCTTCGCCGGCATGCTCCCCTTCCTCAGCGTCATCACGGTGGTGCTGGGCTCGCTCTACGCCGGCATCGCCACCCCGTCGGAGGCGGCGGGGGTCGGGGCGGCCTTCGCCTTCGTCCTCTGCCTGCTGCGGCGCAAGGTCGGCGTGGCGATGCTGGTCGACACCGCGACGGACACGGTGAAGGTGACGTCATTCCTGCTGGTCATCGTCGTCGGTGCGGCCATCCTCAGCTGGGTGTTCGACTATCTCCGCCTGCCGCGCATGCTGGTCGATCTGGTGAAGTCGGCCGAACTGGCGCCATGGCTGGTGATGACGGTGATCACCCTGCTCTACATCGTGCTGGGGATGTTCATCGACTCGATCTCGATGATGCTGATGACGCTGCCCGTCACCTTCCCCATCGTCAAGGCGCTGGGCTTCGACCCGATCTGGTTCGGCATCTATCTGGTGCTGATGATCGAGATCGGGCTGATCACGCCGCCGGTGGGCATCGTGCTGTTCGTGCTGCGGGGCATGAGCCGCGGGGTGATGCTGAAGGAGATCGTCATGGGGGCGCTGCCCTTCGTGGCGATCATGCTGCTCTTCGTGGCGCTGATCTATCTGGTGCCGTCCATCGTCACCTGGTTGCCCGGTCAGATGCAGTGACCGGAGTCGGCGACGGCGCCAAGGGTTCCTCCCGCAACGGCTGTGTGGTAACCGGACCCGGCCGCCGGCCTTGCCCATTGCCACGCCGCCCGTGCGCCCCACCCTTACGCCGATCCTCACCGTCGATGGACCGCATGCAGCCCACCCCGACCGCCCGACCCCTGACGCTCCGCAGCCAGGTGGAGGAGTTCCTGCGCCGGTCGATCATGACCGGCCGCTTCGCCATGGGCGAGCGGCTGGTCGAGCGCGAGCTGTGCGAGATGCTGGGCGTCAGCCGCCCGTCGGTGCGGGAAGCGTTGCGCGCGCTGGAAGCGGAGAAGCTGGTGACCATCATCCCCAACAAGGGACCGATCGTCACCCTGCTGACCCGCGAGGAGGCCGGCGACCTCTACGCGCTCCGCGCCCTGCTGGAAGGCTACGCGACCCGCGAGTTCACGCGGCTCGCCAGCGACGGGGAGGTGGAGCGGCTTGGCGAGGCGGTGACGGCGCTGCACGAGGAGGCGGCCGGCGGCGACCGCGACCGCCTGTTGGCGGCCAAGGCGCGGTTCTACGAGATCATCTTCGACGGCTGCGGCAACCGGCTGGTGAAGGAGTTCCTGTCGTCGCTCTTCACGCGGATCAACCTGCTGCGGGCGACCTCCTTCTCGCGGCCGGAGCGGCTGGCCGTCAGCCTGCGCGAGATCGACGGCCTGTACGACCGCATCCGCAGCCGGGACCTGGACGGGGCGCAGAAGGCCGCGGAGGAGCACATCCTGAACGCGCGCGCGGCGGCGCTGCCGGTGCTGGACGAACGCCGCACCGCCACCTGACGGTGCAGCGCTGTCCTCAGCCGGCCGCCGGCGGACGGGCGAACGCCATCAGCGCGCCGGCGTCGGGCGAACGGTCGAGCGACCAAACGGCGTCGATCAGCGGCGACGGGTCCAGGCCGGGACAGCCATGGGCGGCGAGCCGCCTCAACTTGCCCTCGATCTCCACGTCGCTCAGCGGACGTAGGGGCGTGCCGCGCCCGTGCGGGACGGTCGCGACCAGGTCCGTGCCATCCTCCAGCGCGACCACCACCCGAGCGGCCTCCACCGGGAGGGCGTGGTCGTCAACCACCGCGACCCGCGCGCCCAGCCCCCGCACCCGCGGGTCGGCCACCGCGGCGTCGGAGAACTCGTCGATCCCCGCCGCCCCGAAGATCAGGGACGCGGCGACGGCGTGCTGCGCGCTCACCTGCGACAGGCGCCCCGTCGCCACGGCGGGCCGGTCGGCCCGCTCGCGCAGCAGCGGGTGACCGTGGACCCGGATCGCGGCGACCCGATCGGGGACCATGGCCGGATTCTCCCGCAGCGCCAGACAGGCGTCGATCACCGGGTTGAGCACCACCCCGCAGGGGTAGGGCTTGTGCGTGTTCCGCCGGAGTTCCCAGCGTTCGCCCAGCCCGCCGGTGATGGCGGCGAGGTCCGGCGCGTCCGCGGTCACGGGGAGGAATCCCCGCACCCCCTCCAGCGGCCGTTCAGGCCCGGAATAGCCGCGTTCGGCCAGCAGGGCGGCGAGCAACCCGCCGCGCGCGGCGTTGCCGACGCCGATGCTCTTCGACATCGTCCCCAGCGTCTCCACCAGTCCGCCCGCCTGGGCCGAGGCGTTGCCCAGCGCCCACAGCGTGCGACGCCCGTCGAGCCCAAGGAGACGGCCGACGGCCGCCGCCGCACCGAACACCCCGCAGGTCGAAGTGATGTGCCAGCCGCGCCGGTAGTGGCCGGGCGAGACCGCGTTGCCAATCCGGCACTCCACCTCCACGCCGAGGACGAAGGCGTGCAGCAGGTCCGCACCGGCGACGCGCCGCCCCTCCGCCAGGGCGAACAGGGCCGGGGCGACCGGCGCCGTCGGGTGGATGATGGTCGGGTGGTGTGTGTCGTCGAAATCGTGGAGGTTGGCGGCGGCGGCGTTGAGGAAGGCGGCGTTCAGCGGGTCGAACCGTTCGTGCCGGCCGATCACCGTGGCGGTCGCCGGACCGGACAGCCCGGCCAGCACCTCGACGGCGATGCCAGTCGCCGGGTCGTGGCTGCCGGCGAAGGCAGTGGCGAACATGTTGAGCAACGACCGCCTTGCCTCGTGACGGACGTCGTCGGGCACCTCCTCCCAGCGCGAACGGACCACAAAACCGGCGAGGGCGGCGCTCGCCTCCCCCCCAGCGGGGGTCAGGAGGGCGGCGGTCACGACGGCTCCACGGCGTACTGCTCGTCGGTGACATGCTCCAGCCACTCGACGACCTCGCCGTTCTGCCCTTCCTGCATGGCGATGTGCGACATGCGGGTGTCGGGACCGGCACCGTGCCAGTGCTTCACGCCCGGAGGAATCCAGATCACGTCGCCGGCGTGGATCACCCGCACCGCCCCGTCCCATTCCTGGATCCGGCCGCAGCCGACGGTGACGTACAGGGTCTGCCCCATGGGGTGCGTGTGCCACGCCGTGCGGGCGCCCGGCTCGAAGGTGACGAGGTTCGCCTTCAGCAGGGCCGGGGCCGGCGCGTCGATGATGGGCTCCTGCCAGACCACGCCGGTGAAGGCGCTGGCCGGCGCCCGCCGCGAGGGCACGGAGCCGCAGGGTCGGATGTCGATCATGGGGATGTCTCCTGTCCGTGTCGGCCACAAGGAGAACATGCCTGCCGATGATGTGTCAAAGTGATTGTATGACAGTAAGACGATTTGGACCCTGAAGGGATATCCGCGGGTCACCGGCCTCCGGCGCTGCGGAGATCCGGACGGAAAGCCCTCCCCTCGCCGGTGCATCGCGACTATGCTGCCGCGGAACCCACGCCCGACCCGCCGGAGTCACCCCGATCAAGTCTCAGGTTTTGGCATGAACGAACCGAAATCGGTCAAGGACCTCCTCACCACCCGCCTGCTCATTCTATCGAACACCCTGTCCCTGTACAGCAGCCGTTACTACCGGCAACAGTTCGGGGTGACGATGCCGGAGTGGCGCGTCATGTCGATCCTTGCGTCGCGGGACGGGGCGACGGCCCGCGACATCAGCCGGGCCTTGGCCACCGACAAGGCGTGGGTCGGGCTGTCGGTGAAGTGTCTGGCCGACCGCGGCTTCCTGACCCGGTCCTCCGACGCCAAGGACACCCGCCGCGTCCGTCTCAGCCTGACAAAACAAGGGCGGGAGATGCACGACGCGATCATGGCTGTCGCGCGGCGGCGGCAGGAGCGCCTGTTGGCGACGCTGCCGGAAGGGAGCGCCGAGGTGCTGAACGAATGCCTCGACCGGCTTCAGGCCGAAGCCGAGGCCATGGTGTTGGAGTTGGATCCGACCGGCTCCGACGCGGCGTCGTAGAGCCCGCCGGGTCCGCCGGCCGGCGTCGCCCTTCCCAGCCATCGCGCAGTTTGTGGACGCAGAGCCGGGATCGACCCGGTGCCCGCCGGCCCCTATGGATCGCCGGCAACGGAAGGCTGCGCCCGCAGGGCCGGCGAGCCCGCTGGATTGTGCGCTCAAGGAATCATCCGACAACACACCATCGCCGCTTGACCCTAGCCCTGTTCCGGCAATATGGTAGTGATCACTACCGTTTCAGCGGCGGTGCCGCCGGGTGATCCGAGGGGTCGGGCGTCCGGTGGCCGGCATGGCCGCTGCGGCAGATCAGATCCTGCCGACCCGTTTTCAGACAAGACGTCCCCGAAGAGGCTCACCCAAAGGGAGGACAACAATGATTCACAGACGTGCCGTGCTCGGCGGAGCGCTCGCCGCGGGTGCCGCGACGCTTCTTCCATCGTCGCCATGGGCGGCGGACTGGGGCGCCACCATGACGGCGGCCCGCAAGGAGAAGCGGGCGCTCTTCTACTCCTCCGCCATCGCGAGGGTCGAGGAACCGATCATCGCGCAGTTCAGCAAGAGTTCCGGCATCTCCGTCGAGTATGCCCGCCCCGGCGGCGGGGAAATCGTCATCCGCAAATTCGAACAGGAGCTGACGGGCGGCGCCACGACCGCCGACGTCTGCCTGCTGAGCGAATACGCGCTCGGCCTCTACGCGCGGGACAAGGGATGGGCGGCCACGCCCAACCTGCCGAACGTCGCGAAGCTCGGCCAAGCCTTTTCCATGACCGATCCCGGCGTCTACCCGACCGGCGGGCTGGCGCTGGTCATCGTCGTCAACAGCAGCATGATCCCGGAGGGCAAGGGACCGCGCAGCTACGCCGACCTTGTCGATCCCCGCTACAAGGGACAGATCCTGTTCGGCGCGCCGGAGAACGCCGGATCGACCACGCTGCTGATCAAGGCGCTGATCGAGCAGCATGGCTGGGACTTCGTGAAGGCCCTGCGCGCCAACGACGTCGGCGAGATGCGGTTGCAGGCGGAGGCGATGCAGGCGGTGGCGCGGGGCGAGAAGCCGATCTGCGTCCTGTCGCAGGGTTGGGGCTATCTCTACGGCCAGCAGAACGCGCCCATCCGCATGATCTTCCCGGCGGACGGCACGGTCATGGCACGCTACTGCCTTTTCGTGTCCTCCAAATCGCCCCAGCCGGCCGCCGCCGCGGTCCTGGCGAACCATCTGCTGTCGGCCGAATACCAGTCGAAGATCGCCGAGCAGATGGGAACCTACGGGTCGAACACCGAAGCGCTCCCCCCCAAGGGCCTGCCGCCGGTCTCCGAGCTGAAACTCTACGAACCCAACCTGGTCGAGCTGACCGCCCAGCGCGGTGAGATCATCGAGACCTGGCGCAAGATCATGAGCTGAACCGTGTCGAGAGTGGAAGTCATCCAACTCGCCAAGACCTATGGGTCGGTGCGGGCCGTCGACGACGTGTCGTTCCTGGTGCCGGAGGGCGGGATCACCACCATGCTCGGGCCGTCCGGCTGCGGCAAGACGACGACCCTGCGCTGCATCGCCGGCCTTGAGACGGCGACGTCGGGCCGGATCGTGATCGGCGCGCGCACCGTCTTCGAGGACGGGCGCGACCGTGTGCCGGTGGAAGCCCGCAACCTCGGCATGGTGTTCCAGTCCTACGCGATCTGGCCGCACATGACGATCGCGCGGAACGTCGCCTATGGGCTGAGGATGCGGCGACGGTCCCGCGACGAAATCGACAAACGGGTCCGTGCCGCGCTGGCCCTGGTGCGGCTCTCCGACTATGGCGAGCGTTACCCCGGCCAGCTTTCCGGCGGGCAGATGCAGCGCGTGGTGCTCGCCCGCGCGCTGGCCTACGATCCGGAGCTTCTGCTTCTGGACGAGCCGCTGGCCAACCTCGACGCGCATCTGCGCGAGGAGATGAGGCAGGAGCTGAAGCGCATCCAGCGCGAGACCGGCATGACGATGATCGCGGTCACCCACGACCAGTCGGAGGCGCTGGCTCTGTCCGACCAGATCATGGTGATGGCGCGTGGCCGCGTCATCCAGCGCGGCGGGCCTGAGGACGTCTTCCGCAGGCCGCGGACGGCCGATGTTGCCCATTTCCTCGGCGCCACCAACCGGCTGACGGCGCGGCGGGTGGATGGCCGGCTGGTTGCCGACGGGCTGGGCGCGCTGCCCGCGCACGCCGGCACGGCCGACGGGGCGGACACGGCGCAGATCCTGTTCCGCCCCTCCGACGTGGTCCTGCGGCCAGCCGGATCCGGTGAGGGCTGGCAGGGCGAAATCGTCTTCGCCCAGTATCTCGGGCGCGACGTGCAGTATCTGATCCGCTGCGCCGGTCGCGACATCACCGCGGACGTCCCCAGCCACGGCGGCCTCTTCGCCGAGGGCGCACCGGTCACGGTCCAGGTGGCGCCCGGCGCGCTCTTCGTCTTTCCGGAGGGCGTCTGATGGCGGCATCCCCGGCCCCTGCCGGTGCACGGCCCGCCCTGCCGCGGCAACTCGGGCTTTACATCCTCTTCGGCGCGACCGCCGCGGTTCTTCTGGTCCTCACCGTCTACCCGATGGTCTGGCTTCTGATCGGAAGCCTGCACGGAAAAAGCGGCTACGGGTTCTCGCACTTCCTGGAGCTGCGCGAGAAGTTCGCCTTCGCCAGCATATTCGTCAACTCCTGGGTCTTCGCCCTCGGCTCGGCCGGCGTGGCGCTGGCGGTCGGCATCACCCTGGCGGTCCTGGTGTCGCGCACCGACGTGCCGTTCAAACGACTGGCGCGGACGACGGCCATCCTCGCCTTCGTGTCGCCGCCCTGGCTCACGGCGATGGCGTATGTCTACATCGCCAGCCCGAACGCCGGCTTCGCCAACCTGCTCCTCGACCAGCTCTTCGGGGTGAAGCCCTTCAACATCCAGTCGATGGGCGGGATGATCTTCGTCACCGCGCTCTTCCTCTATTCCTTCGTCTTTCTGACGGTGGAAGCGGCGCTCGCCTCCGTGGACGGCAGTTTCGAGGAAGCGGCGCGGGTGTCCGGCGCCCGGCCCTTCACGGTGATCCGCACGGTGACGCTGCCGCTGGTGGCTCCGGCGGTGGTGTCGGCCACCGCCTTTTCGGTGATCATCGCCTGGGGCCTGTTCGCGGTGCCGGCGATCCTCGGCATGCCCGCCCGGATCTATGTCTTCTCGACCCAGCTCTACCTGTTCATCAACGCCTTTCCGCCACGGCTCGAACTGGCCGCGGCGATGGGCGTCATCTTCGTGGCGACGGCGCTCGTCGTCGGGCTGCTGGTCCGTCTCGCCCGCCGGCGGCGCGGCCGGAGCTTCGCGGTGCTGGCGGGCAAGGGGATGAAGGCCGCCAGCATGCCGCTCGGCCGCTGGCGGCCGGTCTGGGCCGCCTTCGTGGTGCTGGTGACGGTGGTCGCGGTGGCCGGCCCCTACCTCGTCGTCCTGTGGATGTCGCTGAACGCCCAGTCCTTCGGCGGTTTCAGCCTCGCCAACCTGTCCTTCGCGAATTTCCACTACGTGATCTTCGAGTATTTCGCCTTCTGGCAGATCACCGGCAACAGCCTGAAGATCGCGGCGATGGAGGTCGCCATCGTCCTGGTGGTCGCCACGCTCGTCAGCTACTTCGCGCGCCGGACCAGCCTGCCCGGTCGCGCCCTGTTGCAGGGGGCGGCGATGTACACGATCCTGGTGCCGTCGGTGGCCTTCCTGACCGCGGTGATGTGGGCGTGGATCGGCTCCGCCGCCGGGCTCTATGGCGGGCTGCTTCTGATCGCCATGACGCAGGCGGCGCGCTCGCTGCCCATTGCCACGCGCAACATCGGCGACGGCTTCGGCCAGATCGACCGCTCGCTCGAAGAGGCCGCGAGCATCTGCGGGGCCGGCCGGGGGCGGATCGCCGCGACGGTGACGCTGCCGCTGCTGCGTCCGGTGCTGTTCGCCACCTTCACCCTCGTCGCCTTGTCGGCCTTGCGGGACCTGAACACCCCGCTGTTCCTGGGTGGGGGATCGACCCGGTCGACGACCCTCCCCGTCCTGATCTTCCAACTGTGGTCGGAAACCCGGACCGGCGAGGCGGCGGCGCTCACCATCGTGCTGCTGCTGATCACCCTCGCCCTCTTCCTTCCGCTCTCGCGGGCTTTCCGGCGCATCCACTGAGGAGTAACGACATGCAGCCACTCGAAGGGGTTCGAGTGCTCGACCTGACGCATGTGCTCGCAGGCCCCTGCGCCACGCATCATCTGCGGTGTCTGGGCGCCGAGGTGATCAAGGTCGAACGGCCGGTGATCGGCGACGCCATGCGCGAGCTGGCCCTGCGGCCGGACCTGGGCGGCCTGCCCGCGGGATTCCGCGCACTCAACGCGGGCAAGAAGTCGGTCGTGCTCGATCTGGCCAGCACCGAAGGACGCACGGCGTTGCTGGAGCTGGCGAAGAGCGCCGACATCTTCGTCGAGAATTTCCGCCCCGGAGCGGCCCGCCGTCTCGGGCTCGGGCCGGAGGACATCCGCGCCGTCCGGCCCCAGATCATCTATTGCTCGATCTCCGGCTGGGGGCAGGAGGGCCCCAACAGCACCCGCGGCGCCTACGACCACGTCATCCAGGCCGCCACCGGCATGATGTCGCTCCAGGGGGCGACCGACGCGCCGATGAAGGTCGGCTTTCCGGTCGTGGACATCGCCACCGGCATCAGCGCGGCGGAGGCGATCCTGGCGGCGGCCGTCCGGCGGCTGCGCGGGGACACGGGTCCGATCACGCTGGACGTGTCGATGATCGATTCCGCCCTGGCGCTGATGTCGGGACCGGTCACCGCCACGCTGGACACCGGCCGGGCGCCGCCGCGGGTCGGCAACCGCGGCTTCGTCGGCAGCCCGGGGGCGGACACCTTCGCCACCGCCGACGGGCACATCTCCGTCGCCGCCAACACGAAGGGGCAGTTCGCCACCCTGTGCCGGCTGCTCGGCCGGCCGGAGCTGGCGGCCCCCCCGCACATCCCGGCGGAGGTGGCGTCCGACGCCTTCCTGTTCGGCTTCGCGACCGATCCCCTGCGGGATGCCCTCGGCGAGGCCTTCGCCGCCGCCGACGCCGACACGCTGGAGCAACGGCTCAACGCGGACGGGGTGCCCGCCGCGCGGGTCCGCGATCTGCACGAGTATCTGTCGGAGGTCTACAGCCGGACACCAGGCATCGGCATCGACGGGGAACCGCTGGCCCTTGGGCCCGCCTTCCGCGATGGCGACGACCGCATCACGCTGCCGACGGCGCCGCCGCTGGGAGCGGACACGGCCGGGCTTCTGGCGGCGGCAAACGCTCCGAGGACGCAGCCATGGTGACCACCAAGCGCACCGACCGCGACGGGGTCGCCATCCTCGTCATCGACAACCCGCCGGTCAACGCCCTGTCCTGCCGGACCGGCGTGGTGGACGGACTGGCCGCCGCCCTGCGCGCCTGCGCGACGGATCCCGCGGTCGTGGCGATCGTCCTGTGCGGTGGCGGCCGCTGCTTCTCGGCCGGCGCCGACATCGCCGATTTCGGCGACGATCCCCAAACGGACGTGGCCCCCGTCCGCGCCCTGATGGCGCAACTCGACGAACTGGAAAAGCCGGTGGTCGCGGCCATGCACGGCATGGCGTTCGGCGGCGGGCTCGAACTGGCACTGGCCTGCCACGCCCGCGTCTGCGCGGACTCCACCCAACTGGCGCTCCCGGAAGTGACGCTCGGCCTGCTGCCGGGCGCTGGGGGCACGCAGCGCCTGCCCCGGCTCACCGGGCCGGAGGTGGCGCTCGACATCATGCTCTCCGGCCGCCGTATTCCGGCGTCGGAGGCGCTGCGGCTCGGCATCGTCGACCGCGTGACCGACGTGGACCTGATCGGGCTGGCCGCCGATCTGGGTCGGGAGATCGCCGCGCGGAAGGTGCCGTTGCCCCGCGTCCGCGACCGCTCCATCGATGGGATGGCGGACATCGGGGCCGCAAACGCGGCCGCCGCGAAGCGGCGCGGCTTGGGAGAGGCACCGCGGCTGATCGTGGATTGCGTCGAGGCAGCGGTCGGCCTTCCCTTCGACGAGGGGCTGGCGGTCGAGCACGCCGCGTTCGACCGGCTGATGGTGTCGGAGGAGGCCCGCGGTCTCCGCCACGCCTTCCTGTCGGAGCGCAAGGCATCCTCGGTGCCGGGCCTGCCAAAGCCACGGGCGGCCGAGCGCTGGCAGGCCGCGGCCGTGGTCGGGGCGGGAACCATGGGCACCGGCATCGCGACGGTTCTTCTGGACGCCGGGTTCCGGGTGATGCTCGTGGACGGCAGCGCCGAGGCGCTGTCCCGCGCGTCGGCCACGGTGGAGCGCGCCATCGGGCTGGCCGTCGAGAAGGGCCGCTGCACGGCCGCGGAGGCGGCGGCACACCGCGAACGCCTGCGCTGTGTGGATGATCTCGACACCGCCGCCGGCGCGGACCTTTTCATCGAAGCGGTTTTCGAGGATCTCGACGTCAAGCGCCGCCTCTTCGAGCGCATCGACCGGATCGCCGGCCCCGACGCGATGCTCGCCACCAACACCTCGACCCTCGACGTGGACCGGATCGCCGCCGCCACCAGACGGCCGGAGGCGGTGATCGGCCTGCACTTCTTCAGTCCGGCCCCCGTGATGAAGCTGCTGGAGGTGATTCGCGGGCCGCGCACCGCGCCGCAGGTGGTCGCCGACGCGCTGGCGCTCGCCCGGCGGATCGGCAAGACCGGCGTCGTGTCCGGCGTGTGCGACGGCTTCATCGGCAACCGCATCTTCGAGGAATATCTCCGGCAGGCTTACTTCCTGCTGGAAGAGGGCGCGCTGCCGGCGCAGGTCGACGGCGCGATGGAACGCTGGGGGTTCGCCATGGGCCCGCTGCGCGTCATGGATCTCGCGGGCCAGGACATCGGCTGGACCATCCGCAAGCGCCGCGCGGTCGAACAGCCGGACCGCCCCTACTCGCGGATCCCGGACCTCCTCTGCGAACGGGGCCGCTTCGGGCAGAAGACCGGGGCCGGCTACTACCTCTATCCGGCCGGCAGCCGGCGGGGCAAGCCCGATCCGGACATCGACGCGATGATCGTCGCGCACTCCACCTCGCTGGGCATCGTCCGGCGCGCCATCCCCGACGAGGAGATCGTCGAACGCTGCCTCTTCGCCATGGTCAACGAGGGCGCGCGGATTCTGGAGGAGGGGATCGCCGCCCGGCCGCTCGACATCGACGTCGTCTACCTCAACGGCTACGGCTTTCCCCGTTTCCGCGGCGGCCCGATGTTCCACGCCGACCGCCTCGGCCTGCCCCTGGTGCTCGACCGCATCCGGCACTTCGGCCGCGGCGACCAGGGCTGGGCCTGGGAGCCCGCGCCGCTTCTCGTGCGCTTGGTCGGCTGCGGCGCCGGCTTCGCGTCTTTGAACGGGTGACCGGATCGTTCGGACGTCCACCCGCATCACATCCACCCTGAGGGACACAGCATGCAGGACGTTTTCATCGTCGCCGCGGTGAGGACCGCCGTCGGCACGTTCGGCGGAACTCTGCGCGACATTCCGCCCTCGCAACTCGGAAGCATCGTCGCCGCCGAAGCGGTGCGGCGGTGCGGCGTCGATCCGGGCGCCATCGGGCATGTGGTGTTCGGGCAGGTCGTCCCGACCGAGCCGCGCGACGCCTATCTCGCTCGAGTCGTCGGGATGGAGGCGGGCCTTGGACAGGACACGCCAGCGCTGACGGTGAACCGGCTCTGCGGCTCCGGTCTTCAGGCGATCCTGTCGGCCGCGCAAATGCTGGCGCTCGGCGATGCCGAGCTGGCCGTGGCCGGCGGCGCGGAGAGCATGAGCCGCGCGCCCTTTCAATCTCCAGCGACCCGCTGGGGTGCCCGCTTCGGCGACGCCACCCTCACCGACGTGCTGCACGGCGTCCTCTCCGACCCGTTCCACCGCATCCTGATGGGGGTCACCGCCGAAAACATCGCGGAGCGCTACGGGATCGGGCGGGAGACGCAGGACGCCTATGCCCTGGAAAGCCACCGCCGGGCGGAGCGGGCGTGGGACGAGGAGCGGTTCAAGGACCAGATCGTGCCGGTGACGGTCCGCCAGAAGCGGCAGTCCGTCGCCTTCGATAGGGACGAGCACATCCGGCGCGGCGCCACTGCCGAGGATTTCCGCAAGCTGCCGGCCGTCTTCAAGGAAGGCGGATCGGTGACCGCCGGCAACGCGTCCGGCATGAACGACGGGGCCGCCGCGGTGCTGCTGGCCACCGCCGACGCGGTGCGCCGCCACGGGCTGGTGCCCATGGCGCGGCTGGTCTCATACGCCTTCGCCGGGGTCGATCCGGCCTACATGGGCATGGGACCGGTGCCGGCCACCACCGCCGCCATGGCGCGGGCCGGCCTGCGCGTCGCCGACATGGACGTGATCGAGGCCAACGAGGCGTTCGCCGCGCAGGCCTGCGCCGTCGCGCAGGAGCTCGGCTTCGATCCGGACCGCGTCAACCCGAACGGCAGCGGCATATCCATCGGTCACCCGGTCGGGGCAACCGGTGCCATCAACACCGTGAAGCTGGTCCACGAGCTGCGGCGAACCGGCAGGCGCTATGGACTGGTCACCCTGTGCATCGGAGGCGGCCAGGGAATTGCCGCCGTGATCGAGCGGCTGTAGCGCCGGACGTCAGGGCACCGTGATCGGTCCGGCTGTGTACCCGTGTTGATGGGGCAACCTTGCGCGTGGTTCCAGCCGCCTCACGCGTCGACCGGCTGACCCTTCCCGAGGGGAAGCGTCAGGACCGCCCGCAGCCCCCGCTCGCCGTTCGACAGGCGGACGTCACCGCCGTGATGGCGGGCGATGGTCCGGGCGATGGAGAGGCCCAGTCCGACACCGCCGGTCTCGCGGTTGCGGGAATGCTCCAGGCGGAAGAAGGGCGCGAAGACCTGCTCCGTCTGGTCGCCCGGGATGCCGGGACCATCGTCCTCCACCACGATCTCCACCCCACCCGGCTCCCGCCCGACCCGCACCCGCGCCCGCTCGCCGTAGCGGACGGCGTTTTCGACCAGGTTGCGGATGGCGCGGCGCAAGGCGTCCGGACGGCAGCGGAGGCTGATCCGCGTTCCGTTCGTGAAGCGGACGTCGGAGCCCAGATCGGCCAAGTCGTCGCACAGGCTCTCGACCAGCGCCGCCAGATCGACGGTACGCGTCTCCTCCACCGTCGCCTCTTCCCGGGCGAAGGCGAGCGCCGCTTCCGTCATCGTCTGAATCTCGGCGATGGTGTTCAGCATCTTCTCCTGAAGCTCCGGATCCGTGACGAACTCGGCGCGCAGGCGCAAGGAGGTCAGCGGCGTGCGCAGGTCGTGGCCGATCGCCGCCAGCATGCGCGTGCGGTCGTGCACGAAGCGTTGCAGCCGCGCCTGCATGCGGTTGAAGGCCTCGGCCGTCTGCCGGATGTCGTCGGGTCCTGATTCGGGGAGCGGCGGCACCGTCTCGCCCCGTCCCAACTGTTCGGCGGCCGCGGCGAGGCGGCGCATCGGCCGCGCGATGCCGCGGGCGACGATGACGGCGATGCCCGACAGCACGATCGCGGTGATCGCCAGCGACAGCGCCGTCTGCGACGCCCAGGGGGAATTCTGCAGGGTTTTCGCGAAGGCGGCGTTGAGCCAGGCGCCGTTGTCGAGGCGCACGACAAGCCCCATCCCGATGGCGGTGTCGAGATACATGAACTTGGCCGGTCGCGACAGCGGCCATGCGTGCGGCGGCAGGTCGAGCCAGCGCACCGTGTCGTCGGTGACGGTCGTGGCGTTGGCCGCCCCGAGCATCGCCGTTCCCGGCACGCTGTCCGCCGCCGGGCCTGGGTGGGGATCGGGCTGCGGCTTGTGGAGCGTCGGCAGCGGCTTGGCGAGCTGGACCCAGGCCTCCTTGCGCCAGCGGCCGGCGTCCATCGGCTGCTGCGGCGACATCCAGAAGCGGGTGTAGGCGGTGCCGCTGACCTGCAGCATGTCGGTGTGGACCGCCAGCGGCGTGGTTTCCAGCAGCAGGGCCAGCGAGGCGGTGCGGCTGAGGAATTCCGCCTTCGCCTGGGCGCGCAAGGCCTGCCCCCGGTCTTCCCACGCGATCAGGAAACCGACCCCCTGCGACAGCGCCAGGGCCAGCAGGAAGACGGCGATGAAGCGGGCCGCGAGGCTGCGGGGCAAGAGTCGCGTCATGCCTGCTCCACCTCCGCGGTGAAGCTGTAACCGCCGCCCCAATGGGTCTTGATCAGCATGGGATTGCGGGGATCGGCCTCGATCTTCTTGCGCAGCCGGCTGACCTGGTTGTCGATGCTGCGGTCGAAGCAGTCGGCGGTCCGTCCCACCGTCAGGTCGAGGAGTTGGTCGCGGCTCAGCACCAGCCCCGCGTGGTCGAGGAAGGCGCCGAGCAGGCGGAACTCGGCGGTGCTGAGCGGCACGGCCACGCCGTCGCCACCCTGCAGCTCGCGCCGGCCGACATTGAGAACCCACCGGTCGAAGCGCAGCAGCCGCGCCTTCGGCACCCCGCGCTGCGGCGGCAGGCTGTTGACCCGCCGCAGCACCGCCTTGATGCGGGCCAGCAGCTCCCGCGGGTTGAAGGGCTTGGTCAGGTAATCGTCGGCCCCGAGTTCCAGCCCGATGATGCGGTCCGTCTCCTCCGCCATGGCGGTCAGGAAGATGATGGGGATCTCCGTCGTCCCGCGCAGATGACGGCACAGGCTGATCCCGTCCTCCCCCGGCATCATCACGTCGAGGATGACGAGGTCGAGCGCGTTGCGCTCCAGCAGGCGCCGCAGCGCCGCGGCACTCTCCGCCACGCTGACACGGTAGCCGTGCTGCACGAGATATTTGCCCACCAGGTCGCGGATGTCCCGGTGGTCGTCGACAACGGCGATGTGCGGTACCGTGTCCATGCCCGCGACTCCGGCGTTCGGCGGTGGTGTACTCATCCCTCCCATCTAAGAACAGTCGCCGCGCCAAGAAAAGCGCCGCGGCGGACGGCGCGGAACGGAATTGTATCAAAGCGTCACAAGCCGGCTGTCGGCGACACGCCGCGACAACCTCCGGCCGGCGGGGCAAAATTCTGCGACAGCCGCGGCCTAGGCTCGGGATGGTCGGATAGTTGACCGTCCTAACAATCAGAGTATGTCCCTGGGACGACGCCGCGTCGACCGTCACGCCCGCGGTGCATTCCGGCCCATTCTCCCGTCCCATTGCGCGAGGAACCCGACATGGCCCGATTGACCATCAACGGCGAGGTTCGAGACGTCGATGCCGATCCCGACACGCCCCTGCTCTGGGTGATCCGGGAGCAGGTCGGCCTTACCGGCACCAAGTTCGGCTGCGGCATTGCGCAGTGCGGCGCCTGCACCGTGCACATCGACGGTGTCGCCATCCGCTCCTGCGCCATGCCGGTGAGCGCGGTCGCCCCGGAACAGCGCATCGTCACCATCGAGGGGCTGTCCCCCGACGGCTCGCACCCCCTCCAGAAGGCCTGGGCCGCCCTCGACGTGCCGCAGTGCGGCTACTGCCAGACCGGCATGATCATGGCGGCGGCCGGCCTGCTCCAGTCGAACCCCAACCCGAGCGACGACGACATCCGGGGGGAGATCACCAACATCTGCCGCTGCGGCACCTACAACCGCGTCCGCGCGGCGATCAAGCTGGCCGCCAAGGGCGCCGGCGCGACCCAGGAAGGCTGAGGGAGGCACCCATGACACAGGTCCAGACGGTCTCCCGCCGTGGCTTCATCGTCGGCACCGCCGCGGCGGCCGGCGGGCTGTCGCTCGGCTTCCACATCCCCCTGACCGGCGGCGCGATCGCCCAGCCGGTCGGCTCCCCGGCGGAGGTGAACGCCTGGGTGGTGATCCGCCCGGACGAGACGGTGGTGATCCGCATCGCCCGCTCGGAGATGGGCCAGGGCACCCTGACCGGCCTCGCCCAGCTCGTGGCGGAGGAGTTGGAGTGCGACTGGTCGACGGTGACCACCGAATACCCCACCCCTGGGCAGAACCTCGCCCGCCAGCGGGTGTGGGGCAGCTTCTCCACCGGCGGCAGCCGCGGCATCCGCGATTCGCACGAGTATGTGCGCCAGGGCGGCGCCGTGGCGCGTGAGATGCTGGTCGCCGCCGCCGCGGCCCGCTGGACCGTGCCCGCCTCCGAATGCCGCGCGTCCAAGGGCGTGGTCACCCACACCCCCACCGGGCGGACCACGAGCTATGGCGCCGTCGCCGCCGACGCGTCCCGGATGACACCGCCGAAGACCGTCGCGCTCAAGGACCCCAAGGACTGGACCATCGCCGGCAAGCCGCTGAAGCGGCTGGACACCGCCGACAAGCTCACCGGCAAGCAGGTCTATGGCGTGGACCTGAAGCTGCCCGGCATGCTCAACGCCGCGGTCAAGGCCTGTCCGCATTTCGGCGGGCGGATCGCCAGCCTCGACGCCGCCGCCGTCTCCTCCATGCCCGGCGTGCGCAAGGTGGTGCGGATCGACGACGCGACGGTGGCGGTGGTTGCCGACACCTGGTGGCGGGCCAAGACCGCGCTCGACGCCCTGCCGATCACCTGGGACGAGGGGCCGAACCGGAACGTCTCCAGCGCCTCCATCGCCGAGACGCTGAAGGCGGGGCTCGGCGCCGGCGACGCCTTCGTCGGCACCAGCATGGGCGACGCGCGCGCGGCGCTGGCCCGCGGCGGCAAGACGGTCAGCGCGGACTACGCCTACCCCTACCAGAACCACGCGACCATGGAGCCGATGAACGCCACGGCGCTCTACACGCCCGATCGTTGCGAGGTGTGGGTGCCGACGCAGAACGGCGAAGCCAGCCTTGCCGCAGCGGCGGAGGCCGCCGGGCTGCCGGTCGACCGGTGCGACGTCCACAAGATCCATCTCGGCGGCGGCTTCGGCCGGCGCGGCAACTTCCAGGACTATGTCCGGCAGGCCGTCGCCATCGCCAAGGAGCTTCCGGGCACACCCGTCAAGCTGATCTGGTCGCGGGAGGAGGATATGCTGCACGGCGCCTACCACCCGACCACCCAATGCCGGATGACCGGCACGCTGGACGAGGCCGGCAACCTGACGGCGCTGCACATGCGCATCTCCGGCCAGTCGATCCTGGCGGCGGTGCGGCCGGAAGGCATGCAGAACGGCAAGGATCCGGCGGTCTTCCAGGGGCTGAACGCCAGCGGGCCGGAGGGGCATCTCGGCTACACGGTCAAGGATCTGCTGATCGACCACGCCATGCGCAACCCGCCGGTGCCGCCCGGCTTCTGGCGCGGGGTGAACCTGAACCAGAACGCCGTCTACGTCGAATGCTTCATGGACGAGCTGGCGCACGCGGCGGGCATGGATCCGCTGGCCTTCCGCCGCCGGCTGATGGCGAACCACCCCCGGCATCTGGCGGTGCTGGACGCGGTGGCCCAGCGCGTCGGCTGGGACCGGCCGCCGCCGGCCGGCGTGCACCGCGGCCTCGCGCAGATCATGGGCTTCGGCAGCCACGTCGCCGCGGCGGCGGAGGTGTCGGTGACCAAGGGGCAGCTGAAAATCCACCGCATCGTCGCCGCCACCGACCCCGGCCACATGGTCAACCCCGCCCAGATCGAGCGGCAGGTGGAGGGATCCTTCGTCTATGGCCTGTCGGCGGCGCTCTACGGCGAGTGCACGGTGAAGAACGGCCGCATCGAGCAGGAGAATTTCGACAGCTACGAGGTGATGCGCATGGCGGAGATGCCGGACGTGGAGACCATCGTCATGCCGTCGGGCGGCTTCTGGGGCGGGGTGGGTGAGCCGACCATCGCGGTCGCCGCACCCGCCGTGCTGAACGCCATCTTCGCGGCGACGGGCAAGCGCATCCGCACCCTGCCGCTGAAGAACCACAGCCTCGCATGACCGGCTCCGCCCGAAGCCTCGCGCTGTGGGCGGGGGTGTCGGTCCTGGCCGCCGCCGACCCCGGGGCGGCGGCCGGGCCGCCTCCCGGCGCGATGTCCTGCTCGGGCTGCCACGCGCCCGCCGCCGTCGGCGGCCCGGATCAGCGCCGCGTCGGCCGCGCTCCAGCCGGCGTCGGCGCCGCGCTTGATGTTCTCGATCTCGGCGTCGGTGAGGCCGGACTGCAGGCCGATGCGGGTGTGCTGGGTGAACTCGTAGCCCGACTTGCAGAGGAAGCCGACGCGCAGGATCACGATCTCGCGCTCGCGGGCGGGCAGGTCGTTGCGGCGGCTGAGGACATAGCCGCCCCAGTCGTTGAACCGGGTCAGGGCCTTGGGCGCGTGGGCGAGCGTGCGGAAGATGTTGAGGACGCCCATGGTCCCGTTGCGGACGGGCTTCAGCGCCTCTTCCTGGTCGGGAGTCAGCTCGGCGTCGCTGAGCGGCGCGACACGGGGGCTGGAGAGTCTCATGGCGTTTCCTCGAACCTTCGGCTTGTTGCGCCGGCAGCTTAGAGACGCAGGCCGATTTCGCTAGAGCGTCCGGGAGGGCCTTGGTAGGCAGGCGCCATGGCGAGCCGGCCCACGCTTGAGTTCCTGAAGACCGAAACGGGCTCGGGGCTGATCCTGGCCATGGCGGCGCTGGCGGCCATCGTCTGGGCCAACTCGCCCTGGGCCGGCGCCTATCACGCGATCACCTATCACATGGTGACGGTCCAGGT
>OFDN01000552.1_pt1 | contig 29580 bp, 25 predicted proteins | sample 1520971 | NCBI WGS metagenome assembly OFDN01 (sample SAMEA94257418, study PRJEB24077) | hot springs metagenome | biome: Aquatic biome; feature: Geographical feature; material: Water | place: India | collected 2012-06-12 | depth 5 m | reverse complement strand
GGGGGGGGGGGGGGGGGGGGGGGGGTGGTGGGCGCCTTAACGGTGGGCAGCACGAGGGGCAGCCCCTCTCCCCTGCCCTCGCCCCGCGCTTCGCTGCGGGGCGAGGGAGCGGCCGTGGTCAACCCGACGATGCGTTCGTCGGGCAGGCCGGAGCGTTCGCGCACCGTCGTCCGATTGGCCTCGGGGCAGACCATGACCAGGCCGGGATTCGCCTGCGCGAGCGGCTTCAGCGTCTCCGCGTCGAGGTGATCGGTGTGGTTGTGGGAGGACGTGACCACCTCCACGAAATCCAGCCGCTCCGGAGCAATGACCAGTTCGGTCATCCGCACGTGGGGCTTGTCGGTCTGAGCGTATTTCCGCGTCAGCGAATCCGACAGATACGGGTCGAAGAGCAGGTGCCGTCCCTGCCATTGCACCAGGAAGCCGGATTGGCCCAACCACCAGATGTTCAGATTGTCCGGCGACTGAAGGGCGGCGGCGACATTGGCGAGGAACGCGGCATCTTGAATCAGTGGGGCGATCATGACTCGGTTCAAACGCCGACTATTTGAACCACCTGTGCAGCTTTGCCAGCAACGAATCAGTTCGCGCCTTCGGCTTCGCTGCCAAGCCATTAACCAGATTCCGGCCAGGCAAAGCCAGGGATTGCTCGGCAAGTTGTCCGAGGACGGAGGCATGGACCAACAGGTCGCAGATTCGGAAATTCTCCGGTTCCAGTTTGCCTCCGAGAAACAACGGCACTTTGCAACTGAAGCACTTTCCGCTCAGTAGAGGTCCGTGAAGCTTCCGCATCTCCATGATGAGATGGCCGACGAAATATTGTTCTCGCCACTCTCTCTTTCCGCAGCTTTCCGAGAACTCCGCTTCAGTCTCAGCCACAAGCTTCAGTTCGCCGCACAGCAGATCTAGGAAATGAATCCGTCCCGCCGAGTCACGCAGGAATAGGTCTCCCAAAGCGGTAGCCAAAATCGGGGTATTTTCTTCCCGGACCAGCCATCTCCAATCGGCCAGCAGTTCATTTGGCTCAAGTGCTTGAAAGTCCGCAGTCAAATGAGGAGGAGCCGGCATCGGAGTCCTGACGTTTGCATTAAAGGCTCTTCCTCACCATCGCCACCCCGTCGCACATCGCCTTGAGCTTCCGTTTCGCGGCCCAGCGGGCGGTCTGGCTGAGGCCGCAATCAGGGGCGAACACCAGCCGTTCCGCGGGGGCGAATTCGAGGCAGCGCTTCACGCGGCGGGCGATGTCCTCGGGCGTTTCCACGTAGTAGCTTTTCACGTCCACGATCCCGACGGCGACGTCGCAGCGCTGGGCGATCAGGGCGATCAGCTCCAGCTCGGCGAACTCGCGGCTGGCCATCTCGACGTGCATTTCGTCGCATTTGAAGTCGAGGAACGCCGGGAACATGGGCGCGATCTGCCGCGGGCCGACGGCGCGGGCCTTGTAATTGCCAAAGCACAGGTGCGTGCAAACGCGCGTCTTGCCGGTGACGGATTTGACGGTGCGGTTGAAGAGGTCCACGAAGCGGCGGGTGTCTTCCTTGTAGGCGTAACAGCTCATGCTGGGCTCATCCACGCTCAGCTCGGTGCAGCCGGCGGCGACGAGGTCCTCGAGTTCCTTTCGCACCAGTGGCAGCAGCGCCTCGGTCAGTGCCCAGCGATCGGCGTAACCCAGTTCCGCATTGGGCAGCAGCCGGCCGGAAAGTGTGTAGGGACCCGGGACAGACGCTTTCAGTGTCGGGAAGGACGAATGACCAATGACCAATGGCCGGGCGACGCGCTGGAGGCGTTTGAACTCCTCTACGGCGCCGAGGCCGCGCGGGGCGGTCAGCGGGGCGACGACCTTGTGTTTGCCGCGCTGGTCGTGCGCCGGCGGACCGAAGCGGCGGGGGGGCGATGATTCGAGATCAATGCCTTGGATGTAGCCGTAGAACGACAGGTTAAAATCGAGCCGGGTCTGTTCGCCATCGGTGATGACGTCGAGGCCGGCCGCGAGCTGGTCATGCACGGCGGCGATGACGGCGTCTTCCTGCACTTCGGCGAGATCGTCCGGGCCGAAGCGGTCGAGCTGGGTGGCGGCGAGTTCCAGCCAACCGGGAAACGGATAGCTGCCGATGACGGAGGTGCGCAGCGGACAGGAGTTCATCGGCGGTGAAATTGCCATGGCAGCGGCGCGGAGACGAACAGGAAGTTGCCGCGTGGAAGAAATCCGGAACGCGATCCGGCGAACCAATTCCACTCGGCCTACGTTCCATCTCCGGCAGCCCGCCCAGTGCGATTGCCGGAATCCAGTTTGAAACATTCGCCGCGGTCCGGTGTCCTACCACGCCAGCAGCCCATCAAATCCCGTCATGTCCGCCCCCGCCGCCCCCATCACCGTCGAAGCCGTGCAACGCCTCGCCACCCAGCGCCAGGTCCTGCTCACGGAACTCGCCAAGGCCGTCGTCGGCCAGCAGGACGTCATCGAGAATGTCCTGCTCACCGTCTTCTGCGGCGGCCACGGGCTGATCGAAGGCGTCCCGGGGCTGGCGAAGACGCTGCTGATCCGGTCGCTGGGGCGGGTGTTGGACCTGCGTTTCAGCCGCGTGCAATTCACGCCGGACCTGATGCCCAGCGACATCACCGGCACCGACGTGCTGGAGGAAGACCATGAAACCGGCCGCCGCAAGCAGGTGTTCCTGCCCGGACCGGTGTTCGCCAACCTGATTCTCGCCGACGAAATCAACCGCACCCCGCCCAAGACGCAGGCCGCGATGCTGCAGGTCATGCAGGAACGCGAGGTGACGGTCGGCAACAAGACCTATCCCCTGCCCCAACCGTTCCACGTCTTCGCCACGCAGAACCCACTGGAGCAGGAAGGCACCTATGTCCTGCCCGAGGCACAGGCGGACCGGTTCATGTTCCACATTCGCACCACCTATCCGACCCGGGCCGAGGAGGAACTGGTGGTGCGCTCGACCACCGGCAACCAAGCCGCGGACCTGAAGCCGGTGGTGACGGCGGACGAAATCGTCGAAATCCAGAAACTGGTCCGCGCGATGCCGGTCAGCGACGAAGTGATCCGCTACGCCGTGCGGCTGGTCGCCTCGACCCGGCCGGAGGAATCCATCGCGCCGGCCTACGTGAAAGAATTCATCCGCTGGGGCGCCAGTCCCCGGGCCTCGCAATACCTGATTCTCGGCGCCAAGGCCCGCGCCGCGGTGGCCGGCAAGCTGTGCGCGGATTACGAAGGAGTCCGGTCCGTCGCCCGGCAAGTGCTCCGCCACCGGTTGCTGGCCAACTTCAACGCCCGCGCCCAGAAGGTCAGCGTGAACGACCTGATCGAACGACTGCTCAAGGACGTGCCGGTGGAAGGGAAGTAACCGTCCGCGAATGACCCGAATGAAGGCGAATTCACTCAGTCTGGAACGACGGCAGTCCCTTGGCGCTCGCCATGCTCATAGTGGGACAGGCGCCCTCGCCTGTCTTAGTGGTCCGGGCGCCCTCGCCCGGACACGTTGCCGGTGCGGTGGACCGCAAGACCCGAATTGGCTGGGCCAGCCTCCCCGTCAGAAGACTCATCGCACTCCGTTGTTCTCGGGAATTAGAACCAAACCCTGCACGGCAGGCGAGGGCGCCTGCCGGACCGATCACCGGCGAGGGCGCCGGTGCCACTACCGGCCGACGATGCCAGGGCTCGTCGCCTCTGTGTTTCCACCAGCTTGTTCCTGACCATGCCCGCGACTCTCGCCCTCAACGCCCGCGTGCTCGCCGCGACGGAAGATTTGCCGTTGCTCGCGAACACGATCGTGGAGGGTTTCCTCGATGGGCTGCACCGCAGCCCCTTCCTGGGCTACAGCACTGAGTTCAGCGCCTACCGGGCCTACACGCAGGGTGACAATCTCCGACACATCGACTGGAAGGTCTGGGCGCGCACCGACGAGCTCTACGTAAAGCAGTTCGAGGATGACACGAACCTCCGCTGCCAGATCTACCTCGACACCAGCGCCTCGATGGATTTCGGCGCCGGGGACGGCAACAAGTTCCTCTACGGACGGCTGCTCGGCGCCGCGCTGGCGCAGCTCATGGTGAAACAGCGGGATGCGCCTGGCCTCGTGCTGTTCGGTCCCGAGTCCCGGCTCGCGTTGCCCGCCCAGTCCACCCGCCATCAGGCCATCGAGGTGCTCACTTTGCTGGCCCAGACCCAGGCGGCCGGTTCAACCACGGTGGGTCAGGACCTGTTCCAGGTGGTCGATACGTTCACGCGGCGCGGGTTGGCGGTCGTCATCTCCGATTTCTTCACGGCCGACGACACGTCCTTCGAATTGCTCCGCCGGCTCCACGCCCAGCGGCAGGAAGTCCTGGTGTTCCACGTGCTCGCGCCCGAGGAGCTCGAACTTCCCTACGAAGGCGAGTTCATCATGGAGGACGTGGAATCCGCCGAGGAAGTCGTCGTCCACGCCGAGGATTTCCGGGCCGAATACCAACGCCGGCTCAAGGCCTTCTGCGACCGCTTGCGTGACGAATGCATCAAGCTGGAACTCGACTACCAGCAGGTCCGCACTGACAAAGCGCTGGATCACGCCCTGATCGCCTACCTGGAGAAGAGGATGTCGCTGTGAGCACAGACAATTTGGAAAACATGAAGGCAGGAAAAGGAGCCGAAGGCGGAAACGTGCCCACAAATTCTTCTTCCTGCCTTCCTGCTTTCCAGATTTCCCCGCTGCCCGCTTCCCGTTTCCCCCTTTCCCGCTGATGCCGTTCCTGTTCACCAACGCCGCGTTGCTGGCTGCCCTCGCCGGGCTGGGGATTCCCGTGCTGCTGCACCTGCTGCTCAAGCGCAAGAGCCAGCGCTTGAGGTTCAGCACCGTGCGCTTTTTCGCCAAGCAGGACGAACAGGCCTCCTCCAAACGCAAGCTCCGCAACCTGCTGCTCCTGCTCCTGCGCCTGCTCATCTTTGCGCTGATCGTCCTCGCCTTCGCCCGTCCTTACCTGCCCTTGGCCACGCCCAATGCCGCCGGCGGCCAGCGGCGGCAGGTGGTGTTGGTGCTCGACCGCTCGCTAAGCCTTCAGGCAACCGATACCGGCGGCGCCCGCTGGCCCCGGCTGCAAGCGGCCGCCGGCAAACTCCTCGGCACGCTCAAGGCCGACGACCAAGCCGCGCTCGTCGTCTGCTCGGAACATGCGACCATTGCGTCAGGCTTCGCCTCCGCCCAGGTCGTCGCCAAGGTTATCACGGACCTCGGGCCAGGAACCGGCACGGCCGATCTCGCGGGAGGATTCCGCGAGGCCGCCAAACTCATCGCCACCGCCGACCCCAAGGCCGTGCCCTCGGTCGTCGTGTTGAGCGACCTTCAACGCGCCAGTTCGCAGAACCTCGCCACCGCGCCCCTGCCGGAAGGCATCGACGTTCAGCTTCTTCCCATCGGTGACCTCGCGGCGCCCAACCTCGCCGTAGCCGACCTCAATCTGGAAGGCACCGACGAGGCCCTGCCCCACGCGGTCATCGGCCATCACGGCGACGAGGAAATGCCCGCGCTGGAAACCGAACTGCTCCTCGACGGCAAATCGTTGCTTGTGAAAACGGTCCCGCTCAAGGCCGGCGCGACGACCAACCTCGACTTGCGCCTACCCGCCTTGAAGCTCGGCTGGCATCAGGCCGAGTTCCGGCTGCGGGCAAAGGATTCGCTCGCCGCCGATGACCGCCGTTTCCAGGCCGTTTTTGTGCCCCAACCCGTGCGCGTGTTGCTGGTCGAGAACCGTCCCCGCGCCCGGTCGTTCGAGGAACAGACCTTCTTCATCGCCGCTGCGCTGGATCCGACCTTCGGCACCACCAATCCGGCGCCGGCCCGCTTTGCGCTGAGCAAGGCGGCCCCGGGCGACCTTGCGGCCCGGCTCGGCGTCCCGCCGACCAATCGCCCGGCGGTCGTGGTGATTCCCGCGCAGGCCAGCCTTAGCGCCGCGGCCCGCGCCGTGTTGGCGCCGTTCGTCCGCGACGGCGGCAGCCTCCTGCTGTTCGGCGGCGCGGAGCATTCGCCCTCGGACTTCAACGCCAGCTTCGCGGGCCTCGCGCCCGTCGTGCTCAAGGGCGACGAAAAGGCCGAGGACGAGTTCGGCTGGCACCTCGGCGAGGTGGACAAAGCTGGGCCGCTCTTCGCGCCATTCCGCCCGGCGAACTCGGGCAATCTCAACTTGCCGACGTTCACGCGCCGCCACACGGTCGCCAGCGTTGCCCAAAGTTCCGTGAACGCCCGTTTTGAAGATGGCACTCCGTTCGTCGCCAGCCTGTCGGCCGGCCGCGGCCGCGTCGTCTTCGTGAACACGGCGGCGGACACCGCGTGGGGCGACTGGCCCAAGCACCGCACCTACCTGCCTTGGCTCCAGAATGCCGTCCAGTGGCTCGCCGGCCGCGAAGGCGAACCGAGCTTGCGGGCCGGCGCGAACCTGGTCGCCGGCGCGGAGGAGGAACTGGAACTCGGCGTGGGCTTCGCCAACGCCCGCCTGACGCTGACCAGTCCTACCGGGAAACCCGCCGTGCTCACCGCCAATGCCCAGGGGCGCGTCGCTGTCACTCCGTCGGAACCTGGGTTCTATCTCCTGACCGATGCGCAGGGACAGGAAGTGCGCCGCTTCAGCGCCAACGTGCCGACGGCCGAAGCGGACCTCGCCGCGTGGCGTCCGGGCGACTTGCAGGCGCAAGTGGCCCGCACCGGCAATGAGCAAACCAACCTCACCGCCGGTCTGTTCGGTGGCGGACGCCAACACCGCGAATTCTGGCGCGTGCTGCTGATGGTCGCGCTGGCGCTGCTGTTTGTGGAAACTCTGTTCGCGAACCGCTCGTATGCGTGAAGGCAGGTTGAATTTGGAAGGCAGGAAAGCACGAAAGGAAGCAGCGTTCCACCTTCGTGCATTTCTGCATTCCTGCATTTTCCGCTCTTCGGATGCAGCCCCTTCAGCAGGCATTCGCATCCCGGAAGATGTAGGGCACTTAGCCAGGTCCTTCGGGCAGGGTGGTTACATCCGACGATCGACTGTGCTAGGCGTTACGGGATTGGGTATTGCGGTGCTGGCTGGCATCCTCTGGCAGTTCGATCGTCCGCCTTTTGACTTGGCCAAGTTACAGTCTCTGCAAACAGGAATGAGCCAGGCGCAGGTAGTGGAAATCCTTGGCCCTCCCCGAGACAATTATGGAGAACGATGGGCGTATGCGAGGAGCCTTGCATGGCCAATCGTTCAGATTCACTTCGATGCGTCAGGAAAGGTGACCCGCTATGAGTATGATCCCTGAGAACTCCCATCTACTGCATCGCGGCACTTGGTTGTCCCGCCTTCCTGCTTTCCTGCTTTCCAAATTCTCCCCGAACCGCGTCAGCGCACCATGAACACCCCCTCACCCGCCCAAGCCCCGCTGGCCACCGCCGCCCGGCAGCGCGACCGCTCCGCCCGTGCGGCCACCGCCCTGGCCGGTGCCGGGTTGGCCCTCCTGGCGTTGCTCGCGGCCGCTTCGCTCGACTATTGGCTTACCCTGCCCGCCAAGGTTCGTTGGGCCGGCTTTGCCGTCGTGGCCGGTTTGGTCATCGCCGGAGTGCTGCGTCTGATCGGCCTGCTGCGTCGGCCAACGACGCTCAAGCAGGCCGCGCTGGAAGTGGAGCAACGGCGGCCCGACGCGGGCTGCGAGGTCTCCACCGCCGCCGAATACCTCACGGGCGAACGCCAAGCCACGCAGGACTACGAACGCGAATTGGCCGCCGCCCTTCAGCAGCGGGCCGCCGAAACGGTGTCGCGCAATCCGGTCAATTTCACCCGCCGTCTGCTCGCACCCGCCTTGGGCGCGGGCGTGGCGTTGGTTCTTTTGACGGTGTTTGCCGCCTCGTTCCCTGCCGCCGGCACCGCGTTGAAGCGCACCGCCGCGCCTTGGAGCAAAGCCGCCTTTTCCCGGATCGAGGTGAAACCCGGCAGCACTGAAGTGGCCGTCGGCAAACCCTTGGAGCTGGCCGCCGCCTTTCACGGACGCCTGCCGGCCACCGCCACCTTGCAGGTCCGCGGCGAAGGCCAGACGGCCTGGACCGCCGTCGCGCTGACGGGCGCCACCAATGGCACCTTCCGCCACACGCTGCCGGCCGTCTCGGCGTCATTCGCCTATCGGGTCGCCGGCAGCGATGCGGTGTCCGACGAGTTCGCGGTGACGGCCTATGTGCCGCCCGCGGTGAAGGAACTCCGCGTGAAGCTGGAGCCGCCCGCCTACACCCGCCTTCCCGTGACTGACCAGTCCGCGGCCGACATCGCCATCATCCGCGGCACCAAGGCAACCTTCCGCGTCGCGCCCAACGTGGACCTGTCCAAGGCGCGGCTCGCCTTCACGAACGGCACGGTCACCGAATTGAAACGCGACGCGCAGGGGCTTTGGACCGCCGAATTGCCGGTGGCCAAGGACAACGAGTTCCGCATCGAGCTGTTCGACGCCAAGGGACGGAAGGGCGCCGACGAGATCGCGCACCGGCTGACCGCCATTCCCGACGCGGCGCCCAAGGTGGATTTCGAGCTGCCCGGCGGAGACATCCGCGCGGCGGCGACCAACCGCGTTCCCCTCAAGCTGGCCGCGAGCGACGACTTCGGCCTGAGCGCGATGAAGATCGTCTTCCACCGTCTCGGCGGGCCGGAACAGGAACTGCCCATCGCGAAGTGGAGCACCCAGGACAAGGAAGCGACGGCCGAGGTGGAACTCGACCTGACGCCGCTCAAGCTGCGGCAGTTCGAACTCGTGGCTTACCACGCCGAAGTGCGCGACAATAACACGCTGGACGGTCCCGGCATCGGGCGCTCGCCGACCTACTTCATCGAGATCACCGACCTCGAAGGCGGGAAGTGTCTTTCGCAGAAGCAGGCGCAGAAGGTGAACCTGCTCACCATCCAGAAGCAGATCATCGCGGACACCGCAACGCTCGCCCCAGCCAGTCCGAAGGAGAAGTTTGACGAGCTGGCCCTCCGCCAACGGGACGCGATCGAGTTTGGAAAACTCTATCAGCAGGGCCTGAGCGAGACCGGCGCGCCGTTGCCCGTGCAGGGCGCGATGAATGCCGCCGTCGCCGCCATGACGCAGGCCGCCGGCACGCTGGATAGTCTCCAGCGGGACGCGGCATTGCCCCCGGAAGAAACGGCGCTCGCCCGGCTCTACGAGGTGCTCAAGCTGATGCCCGCACTGAAGGACTTGCCGACGCAGTTGCCGCCGATGGCCCAGGAACCGAAGGAGCCAAAACCGGAGCAACCGCCTGCCCTGAAGGTCGTCTTGGAAGCGTTGAAGAAGCAGAAAAAGGAGGACCCCAAGCAGCAGGAGTTGGCGAAGATGCTGGAGCAAATCCAGCAGCTCGCCCGGCAGCAGGCGGCAATCAGCTCGGCCTGCGAAAACCCGGGCAGCAGCCCGGGCGGCGGACAGGCCAGCGAACCCGCCCGGTCGGCGCAGGCGCAGAATCCGTCCGATTCCAAGGACGCGAAGAACCCGGCTCCGGCGGCAAAGCCAGGCGAGTCCAAGAGCGGTCAACAGGCCGGGAAACAGCCGGGCAAACAATCCGGCAAGGGTCAGGGGCAAGGCCAAGGGGAAGGTCAACCCAAGGACGAATTGGCCAAGAACGACACCGAAGCCAAGGATTCGCCGAAGCCCGGTGAAAAGCCCGGGCAGAAGCCCGGAGAGGGCAAGAAGCCGGGTGACGATCAGCCGAAGACTGCCGCGGAGCTGGCCAAACTCGCTCCCAAACAGGAGGCCATGAGCCAGGAGGCCAAGGCACTCGCCGAGCGCCTCGCGCGCCTCATGGGCAAAGGTTCTCGGACCGGCAAGGCTGCCGGCCAGCAGCTCAGCGAGGCGTCGGCCAAGATGTCGGAAGCCGCCCAGGCGATGCGCAGCGGGAATGGTTCCGGGGCCGGCTCGAAGGGCAACGAAAGCAACTCCGCCCTGGGCAACGCCACCGCCCTGGTCGAGACGCTGCTGGCCGGCCGGCCGGAAGTCGGTGACGTCGCGTCGGAAGACGCGCCCAAACAATACGAGGGCGCGCTGGCGGACTACTTCAAGCGGCTGTCCCGGGCGCAGTGACCGGAGACTCCGGGTCGGCTTGCTCACATGGAAGGCAGCCCACGAGCCATTATCCAATCAACGAATCATGATTCGTTGATTTATATCTTGTCTCCCAACCACCCTTCGGCACAATTGTGGCCGTGATCCAGTTCATCACCGACCTGCACCGCCAAGCCAAGGCCGCCGGACGGCCGGCGCTGTCCATCGAGTTTTTCCCGCCCAAAACCGACGAAGGCGAACGGAACCTGTTCGAGCGCACGTTACCCGAGCTGCTCACGGTGAAGCCGCTGTATTGTTCGGTGACTTACGGTGCCGGTGGCACCACCCGGGACAAAACTCTGGGGATCGTGGAGCGCATCCAGCGGGATTTCGACCTGACGGCGATGATGCACCTCACGTGCGTCAACGCGACCAAGGCGGAACTTCGGGCCGTGATTGATGATGCCCGCAGCCGCGGGGTGAAGAACATCCTGGCCCTGCGCGGCGATCCGCCCGGCGGCACCGGTGAATGGGTGCAGACCGAGGGGGGCTTCCGTTACTCGACCGAACTCGTCGCCTACCTGCGCGAACTGGGCGGCTTCAACATCGGAACCGCTGGCTTTCCGGAGGGCCACATCGCGCAGCAGGCCGGAAAGATCGCGGACTGGGGATTTCTCGCGGAAAAAATCCGGGCGGGCGCGGATTTCGTGGTCACCCAGCTTTTCTTCAACAACGACGACTATTACGCCTTCCGCGACCATCTGACCCAGAAGCTCGGGGTCAATGTGCCGATCATTCCCGGACTGCTGCCCGTGCTTTCGGCCCGGCAGACCAAGAAGTTCACCGAACTGTGCGGGGCCAAACTTCCCGGTCCGTTCCTCGCGAAGCTGGACCAGATCGGTGAAGATGACGCGGCCGCGACCGATTACGGCATCGAGTATTGCTGCCGCCAGATTGAGGACCTGCTCCGGAATGGCGCGCCCGGAGTCCACTTCTACACGCTCAACAAGGCCCACTCGACCGTGCGGATCGTGAAGAATCTCGGCTTCGCCTGAACTGCTGCCGGCTCAGTCCACAAACCGCTTGGTCAGATCGCCGTAGGCATCAATGCGGCGGTCGCGGAGGAAGGGCCAGTGGGTCCGGGTGACATCCACCTTCGTCAGGTCCACTGGCACAATCAGGTTCTCCGCCTTGTCCACGGAACCCTTGGCCAGAATCTGGCCCGACGTTCCGGCCACGAAGGTCTGGCCCCAGAACTCAATGCCAACACCGCCGATGGGCTGCTCGACGCCGATCCGGTTGACGGCAGCGACGTAGCAGCCATTCGCCACGGCGTGGCTGCGCTGGATGGTTTCCCAGGCGAGGTGCTGGTTGGTGCCGTATTCGGCCTTCTCCGACGGATGCCAGCCGATGGCGGTGGGATAGAACAAGATCTCGGCACCGTTCATCGCCGTCAGCCGGGCGCCTTCCGGATACCACTGGTCCCAGCAGATCAGGACGCCGATGCGGCCGAACTTCGTCTGCCACGCCTTGAAACCAAGGTCGCCGGGCGTGAAGTAGAACTTCTCGTAGTAAAGCGGGTCGTCTGGGATGTGCATCTTGCGGTAGATGCCCAGCAGCGAACCGTCCGCATCGATGATCGCCGCGGTGTTGTGGTAGAGCCCTTCAGCCCGCTTCTCGAACAATGACGCAATGACCACGACGCCGTGTTTTCGCGCCAGTTTCTGGAACTTCTCGGTGCTGGGCCCGGGAATCCGTTCCGCGAGGTCGAAGTATTTGTGGTCCTCGCTCTGGCAGAAGTATTGGGAGCGGAACAGTTCCTGGGTGCAGATGATCTGCGCCCCGTCCTTGGCGGCGCGTTCGGCCGCCTTCAGGCAGGTGGCGAGGTTGTGTGCGGGGTCCGGAGTGCAGGCGTGCTGCAGGAGGCCGAGGCGGACGGTGCGGCCTTTGGGGGCGGGGCGGCTCATTGAAACTTGGATTTGATCCGTTCGAGCAGGCTGCTCTTGCGGGTGCGGACGGTCTTGCTGGTCGTGCGGCTGGTGCGGGCGGTCATGCCGGAATCCGCCTTGGTGGTGCGGGTCGAGCGGCCGGTCTTCGTCGTTGAACCCAGGCGCACGGTGTTGTCCTTCGAGGCGCGCCGGCGCGGCGCGAGTTCGTCCTTGAACAGCTCGCGGATGAACTTGCCCAGGGTCTCATTGGTCGGCCCGTAGCCCTTGTGATAGATGAAATGCTCAAGCTCGAAGAGCATCTCATCCGCGGTCTGGTAGCGGGCCGACAGGTCGCGGCTGAGCGCTCGTTGCAGAATTTCATTCAGCCGGACGGGAATCTCGATGCCGTGCTGGGCACCGAACTCGACAAAATTGGGAATCGTCGCGGTCATCACCCGCTGGCGGGAATCTTCCGGCGTGATCGCCTTGAAGATGTTCCGCCCGGTCAGCAACTGGGACAGGACGATGCCGGCCGAGAACAGGTCGGAGCGCTTGTCGGTGATCTGGAAGTCGGCCTGCTCCGGGCTCATGTATTCCGGCTTCCCGGCCACCTCCTCTCCCTCCTTGTCCGTGAGGAAGCCGCGCGCCTTGGCGACGCCGAAGTCGGTGACCTTCACGTCGCCTTCCCAAGCGATCATGATGTTCTTGGGATTGATGTCGCGGTGGACGATGCCGAGGACGTTGCCATCCGCGTCGGACTTGGAGTGCGCATAGGCCAGCCCGCGGGCGATCCGGCTGACGATGAACACCGCCAGTTCCTGCGGGAGGGTGCGCTTGGCATCGGCCAGCCGCTGGAGAAACTGCTCCAGGTTTACCCCGCGGATGAGCTCCATGCAGATGAAGGCGGTGTCCTGGAACTCACCCAGGTGGTAGGTCTGCACGATGTTGGTGTGGATCAGGTCCGCCACCAGCTTGGCCTCGCCGACGAAGTTTTCGATGAACTCGCGGTTGTTGCCGTAGCGCTCGCGCACCACCTTGATGGCGACCCGCTTCACGAAGCCGCGCGCGCCGTGCTGTTGTGCCTCGTAAACGATTCCCATGCCGCCCTCGTAGATCTTGCGGACGATTTCGTAGCGGAAATCGTGGGTGATGGAGCGGAGTTCTGGCACGGCACGATGTTGGGAACGCGGGCGGGCAAGTCAAGGAGGCCACCCAGTTTTGCCAATGGCTGACCGGAACCCTCATTTTACGGGGATTTTCCCTTGCCGTGGCTTGCCCCGTTGCGGTAACTCGCCAGCAGTTCGGCACGCGGATGCGCCTGCTGAGCCGTTCAACACATCACTCCACAATTCATCTCACCATGGCTAAAGCCCTGACTAAGTCCCAGATCGCCGCAACGCTCGCCGAGAAGGCGGAAATCTCCAAGAAGCAGGCCGTCACGGTCCTCGAGGAGCTCGCCGCCCTCGCCTACAAGAACGCGAAGAACACCTTCACCTTCCCCGGCGTCGGCAAGCTGGTGCTCGTCAACCGCAAGGCCCGCATCGGCCGCAATCCCGCGACCGGCGCGGAGATCAAGATTCCCGCCAAGAAGGTCGTGAAGTTCCGCGTGGCCAAGGCTGCCAAGGACGCGATCCTCGGCGCGAAGTAAGCCGGACGCTCCCGACAGACGGCACCCTTCCGAGGGTGCCGTTTTCTTTTTCCCATGAACATTGCCGTCGTCGGCTGCGGAGCCCTGGGCAGTTACTACGGAGCCTGCCTTCAGCGGGCGGGCCACGCCGTCACGTTTCTGCTCCGTTCCGATTACGAAGCAGTCCGGCCCCTTGGTGTGCGGATTCACAGCTACGCCGGCGACTTCACGGCACACCCGCGCTGTGTCCGGACGCCGGAGGAATCGGGCCCCGCAGATCTTGTCCTGATCGGCCTGAAAACGACGGCCAACGACCAGTTTGCCCGGCTGCTCGGTCCGCTGGTCGGTCCGCACACGGCGGTGCTCACCCTGCAAAACGGCCTCGGAAACGAGGAGGCGCTCGCCGCCCTCTTCCCGGCCGAACAGGTCCTCGGCGGACTCTGTTTTGTCTGCCTCAACCGCACCGCACCCGGAGTCATTCACCACCTCGCCCACGGGCGGATTCTGCTGGGGGAGTTCCAGCGTAAGGCCGCGGCACGAACTTTCGCGTTGGCGGAACACTTTCGCGCCGCCGGAGTGCCTTGCGACGTGACCAACAACCTCGCCGAGGCCCACTGGCAGAAGCTCGTGTGGAACATCGCCTTCAATGGGCTGGGCGTCGCCAGCGCAGGCGGCCATGCCCCGTGGGAAACGAACGCCCGAACCGTTTGGCTCGCCCAAAGCGAATGCCTGACCACCGACCGTCTTCTGGCGGACCCCGCCTGGACTGAGCGCCTGCGCACCCTGATGGCCGAAGTCATCGCCGCCGCCGAGGCGCTCGGATATCGGATGCCGCCGGATTACGCGGAACTGCAGATTTCCCGGACCCGCGAAATGGGGGCCTACCGGCCCTCCACCTTGATCGACTTCGAACGGGGCCAGCCGTTGGAACTGGAAAGCCTGTTCTTGGAGCCGCTGCGTCAGGCGCGCGCCGCCGGCGTGGAGACCCCGAAGCTCGAACGGCTGTGCGAACTGCTGGAAGGACTGGCGAAGTCAGGTCCCCTTTCCCGTCGAAGCTGACTCTCAATCCACGCGGTCGTGCGCCCACGGATACTTGGCGGAGATGTAAAATTCCCGTCGCGCCCATCCCTCCGGCAAGGTCCATTCCAGCACCGCCGGATCGAATGACGCCCCGGCTTCCTTGAGCACCAACCCCAGCAGCGGGTGGCCGAACGTGATGCCGGGAAACACGAGTTCGTCGCGGTTGACATCCAGCACCCGGGTGCTGTCCCGCTCGACATAGACCCAGCGCAGCAGGCTGAGCCGGGTGGCCTGCTCCCGGAGGAAATGCCGCAGTTCCGGCTCCGTGCCCCCGCTGAATTGAAAAGTCCGTTTCGCCATCGGCGGAGGCAGAATGCCTCACACCCGCAGTGGCATCCAGCGGACTTTGCCCGGAACCCATGTCGCCTTCGCCATTGACGAACGGAGGTTTTTTCAGCTGTTTCCGGGTGACATGCGCAGCCGGTTCGAGAACACGTTCGTCGCCTGGTCGGTGCCTCAGCCGGCCATGGACGAACTGTGGGCCGGCGCCTGGTGGTTTCTGGGCACCACCTTCTTCCGTCAGGGCATCCTGCCGTGGAATGGCCGCATGGAACCCCTGCTCCACCTGCGGGTCCGGCTGGACCAGTTCTTCGCCTCGAAAAGCCAGTCCCGGGTGCTGCGCCGCAACCGCGACCTGAGCCTACACCTGCGCCCGGCGCGGATCGGCGACGAACAGCGCGACCTCTTTCACCGGCACAAGGTCCGCTTCATCGACGGGGTTCCCGAGCAGCTTGACGATTTCCTCGGTCCGGCTCCGGAGGCGCACCCGGTGCCCATCCTCGAATTCGCCCTCTACGACCGGGAACGGCTGGTGGCAGCCAGCTACCTCGCGCTGGGCGGCACGGCCGTGGCCAGCCTTTACGGCATCTTCGACCCCGAATTCTCCCACCGCAGCCTGGGCACGTTCACCCTGCTCCTGGAGCTCGAATACGCCCGCCGACAGGGCTACGAACTCTATTATCCCGGCTACACTTTGGAGAATCCCTCGCCGATGGACTACAAGAAGCGGTTGCACGGGCTGGAGTTCTACGAATGGAACCAGGCCTGGTTGCCGTTTGAACGCCAGACTTCGTTCGGCCGGCAGCACTCGATCGCCGCCCCGTGGTCGAAGCCGGCACCCGAAAGCACTCTGTCCGTCAAACTCGAACCGGCCCCCACCACTGCCTGACCATGGAAGCCCAAGTCTCCGACCTCGTTGGCTGGTTGCCCGGAAAGATTGTCTGGAAGGCCGGTGAGCCAACGGTCGTCTGGCGCCAGTTGGACCCCGGGGAAATCCGTGAACCCTACTTCGACGAGACCTTAAGGGCGTCCCTCAGCGACGCCGAAATCGAGGGCAAGTCCTACCATACGCCCATTGCGATGCTGCGGGAGGTGGCCGAGGCCGCCGCCACCGAACCGGTGGCGATTCCGGTCCCGGCCGGCTTCCTCTTTCACTGGTCACGCAGCGGTGCCCGGATGGTCGCCCAGATGTTGGCGGCCGATTATAGCCACCTGGTCCTCAACGAGTTTCAACCCATCGACGCGCTGCTCCGCTGCCAGCTGTGGGACGCCCGGGCGACCCCGGAGTGGCGCCAGGAACAGCTGCGGTGGCTCATCCTGGCCACCGCCCGCGCCATGCCACACCGGACCCGGCTTTTTGTGCGGTTTGAGAACTGGCAGGTCCTTCAGCTTCCAATCGTGCAGGCGGCGTTCCCGCTGGTGCCCTGGGCCTTTCTCTACCGCGAGCCGATGGAAGTGCTGGCCTCCCACGAGCATCGCTGCGGCTCGCTGTTCGTGCCCGGCGAACTGGAACCCGAACTGTTCGGCTGGGAATTGCGCGACATCATGCGCCGGCCGTTCGCCGTTCACTGGGCCAGGGTCCTCGCTGCCTTCGGTGAGGCTGCCCTTGCTGGGCTTCCCGCGGGGCACGGCTATCTGCTGAACCACTCCGAACTGCCCGAAGCCGCCTACGAAGGACTGCTTAAGGCCTTCAACGTGCCCCGCGATCCCGACCTGCTGGCGGTCATGGCGAAGACCGCCCGTTACCACCAGCGCGACCCGAAGACGCTTTCTCCCGACGCTTCGCTGCAAAAACTGCGGGCCGAACTGCCCGATCATGCCGCGGCCGCTGATGCCCACGTCGCCGACGTCTATCATCGCCTGGAAGCCGCCCGGAACGGCGAATTCGGCCTGCCGGAACACACCGGTCTCTGATCCCGACGGTTGCCCCCGGCCGGGCTTCCGCCACAGTCGGCCCGCGCCATGTCCGGCCCGTTCAAGCTTCAGTCCGCATACGCCCCTGCCGGGGATCAACCGGCCGCCATCGCCCAGCTTTCGCGAGGTGTCATCGAGGGCATCAAGCATCAGGTGCTGCTCGGGGTCACGGGCTCGGGCAAGACCTTCACGATGGCCAACGTCATTGCGAAGGCGAACCGGCCGACGCTGATCATCTCGCACAACAAGACGCTCGCGGCGCAGCTCTACAGCGAGTTCAAGGGCTTCTTCCCCGACAATGCGGTCGAGTATTTCGTCAGCTACTTCGACTACTACCAGCCCGAGGCCTACATCCCGCGCACCGACACGTTCATCGAGAAGGATTCCTCGGTGAACGACGAGATTGAGCGCCTGCGGCTTTCGACGATGAATTCGCTGCTCGGCCGGCGCGACGTGATCGTGATCGCCAGCGTGTCGTGCATCTACGGCATCGGCAGCAAGGAGGACTACGAGGCGATGGTCATCCCGTTGCGCGTCGGCCAGAGCGTCACCCGGCTCCAGTTGCTCGAACGCCTGGTGGCGCTGCAATACCAGCGCAACGATTTCGACCTCACCCGCGGCAAGTTCCGGGTCCGCGGCGACGTGATTGAGCTGCATCCGGCCTACACCGAGGACGCCGTCCGCATCGAGTTCTTCGGTGACGAAATCGAGCGCATGAGCCGGTTCGATCCCCTGACCGGCGACATCGCCGAGACGCTGGCGGCGGCGAACATCTTTCCCAGCAAGCAGTTCGCGACTCCGGAGGAGAAGACCAAGCGGGCCGTCCTCAGCATCCGTGAGGAGCTCGGGGAGCGCATCGCGTGGTTTGAAAAGCAGGGCAAGCTGCTCGAGGCCCAGCGGATCAAGATGCGCTGCGAGTTTGACCTCGAACAGCTGGAGGAACTCGGCTTCTGCTCGGGCATCGAGAACTATTCCCGACACATAGCAGCGCGCCCACCTGGCTCCCGGCCGGGCACGCTGCTCGATTTCTTTCCCGCCGACTTTCTGCTCATCGTGGACGAATCCCACGCCACCCTTCCACAGATCGGCGGCATGCATGCCGGGGACATGGCCCGCAAGTCCGTGCTGGTCGAGCACGGCTTCCGTCTCCCCAGTGCGCTCGACAACCGGCCGCTCAGTTTCGACGAGTTCCGCAGCCTCGTGAATCAGGCCGTCTATGTCAGTGCCACTCCCGGACCGCTGGAGATGGGCTGGGCCACGCCGGCCAACGTGGCCGAGCAGATCGTCCGCCCCACGGGCCTCGTGGATCCGGAGATCGTCATCAAGCCGCTGGCGGGACAGATCGACGACCTCATCGAGGAAGCCCGGCAACGCGTGGAGAAACGGGAGCGCACCCTGGTGACCACGCTCACGAAACGCACGGCGGAGGAACTCACGGACTACCTCCGCGACATCGGCATCAACGTCCGTTACCTCCACAGCGAGATCGACGCCATCGAGCGGGTCGAAATCCTGCGCGCCCTCCGCAAGGGCGAGTTCGACGTGCTGGTCGGCATCAACCTGTTGCGCGAAGGCCTGGACCTGCCGGAGGTGTCGCTGGTCGCCATCCTCGACGCCGACAAGGAGGGCTACCTGCGCAGCGCCACCAGCCTCATCCAGACCGCCGGCCGCGCCGCCCGGCACCTGCACGGCCGGGTCATCCTCTACGCCGACGTGATGACCCAGAGCATCCAGAAGTTCCTCGCCGTGTCGAATTACCGCCGGCAGAAACAGCTCGCCTACAACGCCGCCCATGGGATCACGCCCCGCAGCGTCACGCGGGCAGTGGACGAAAGCCTCAGCAGCCAGCCGCAGGGTCGCGAAGCGGCGGCCGCCGCCCTGCACGAAAGCGTCGAGACCTTCGACCTGACGGAGACCATCCGGGAACTGGAGAACGACATGGTGGCGGCCGCCAACGAATTGCAGTTCGAGAAGGCCGCCCTGCTGCGCGACCAGATTCGCGAACTGAAGAGCCGCCTCTCGGGCGGCGACCTGAAATCGCCGGGCAATACTTCCCGGGCCGTTAACTACTCGGAGAAATCGCGCCGCTCCGGCAAAGGCCGACGGCGTTGAACCGTAGTTGGTGGACCAACCGCCCTTGGGTGAACCTGATCAAGCCAATAGTAGTCGATCTTCGAAAGAGACGCGATCTATTCGCTCGGTGCAGCAGGATTGTCCGCTGACTCTTGTTTCTGACCACGAGTGTGAATCCACTCAAATGGGTAGTAAACGTAGTTAAGGAAATTGGCGCGTCCTGAATAGATGCTGAGAGGACCCGGAACGCGAACTGCCTCGGAAAATCGCGGACAATTACCGAAAACTGGTCGATCCTCGGCATCGTATGCCGGTAGGTTTGGGACCATGAGGACGTAAAATGAGCAAACGTAGGCAGTGATCACGCCCGCACTCGCAAATACGAACTTCTTGGCGCGTCTCATTCCGAATTCGGCTAACAGTCCTTGCTCAGCGACCCGGAGCGCGGGACACCACGATCGCAACCGCAACGCTCATGCCAGGTTAGTTGCCACGCAGGGTTGCGCACCGCGGGGCAAACCGGCACCCGGGCCGGAGTATGAATAATTGGACAACCCTCGCATTACGACGTCACTGAAACCGCAACCGCCCCGGCAGGCAAGCCTCGGCTCTTGGCTTCATCCTCGATCCACACCAATGGCTTGCTGGCAGTCTCTCAACTCGCGGCCACCAGCGTGCCCGCCTGCACCTGCCAGCGGACGAACTCCCGGCCGAGTTCCGCCGGCCAGTTCTCGGTAGTGCAGGTCATGAACACCTGTCCGCCGGCCCGCCGTGCCTGATTCAGGAGCGGCAACAGTCCGGCCCGGCGGCGCGCATCCAGTTCGCCCATGACGTCGTCAATCAGCATCACCGGCGGGGCGCCGTGAATCCCCGTCAGGTATTCGGCCTGCGCCATCTTCAGCGCGAGCGCGAGCGTGCGTTTCTGGCCCTCGCTGGTGAACTGCCCGGCCGGCTGCCCGTTGACCAGCATGGCGACCTCGTCGCGATGCGGACCGATCACGGTGGTTTTCAGGACCCGCTCCCGCGCCCGGCTGTTGGCCAGCGCCACCGCGAAGTCCCCGGTCACACTGGGCTGATATTCCAGGATCAGTTCGTCCGCATCCGCCGCGATCCGGCGAAACGCAAGCCGCACCAGCGGTGACAGCTTCGGCGTGAAGGTCCGCCGCGCCACCATCAACTGGTCCCCCAAACCCACCAACTGGGCGGTGAAGCTCGCAAGCTGCTCCGCGTCGGGCTGCGGATGTTTCAGCAGTGCATTGCGATTTCGGAGGGCCTGCGTGTAGCGGAGCAGAAGCGACAGGTAACCCGGCTGGGTCTGCGACAGCAGCAGGTCGAGAAAGCGGCGACGCACCCGGGAGGTCCCCTTCACGAGCTGGAGGTCCTCCGTGCAAAACACCACCGCCCGGAGCGTGCCAAGGTAGTCGGCCAGCCGTTTCACCGGCGTGCCGTTGAGGCTCAGTTTCCGTTCGCGCGGCGACCAGTAGGCCTTGATCTCGGCCGTCGCCGCGCTCACCACCGTCGCGCCGACGAAATAGCCCTTGGCCTCGTGTCGGATCATCTGGGCACCGCCCACGCCGCGAAACGAGCGCAGGGTGGCGAGCAGGTAAATGGCCTCGAGGACGTTGGTCTTGCCCTGGGCATTGTCCCCCAGCAGGACGTGAAATCCGGGCGCAAAGTCGGCGTCCAACCGCGTGTAATTGCGGAAGTCACGGAGCCGAAGGTGGGCCAGATGCACGCCGCTAGGGTTGGCGCAGACCGCCAAAACTTCAAAACCCAACTCCAAGCCCGCGAATCCGCGCCGCCAGCCGAAACTTTCCGCTTTGAGCTTCGGGCGCCGCGGACTTCACTCCCCGCGTCATGAGTTCCCCGTTGGTCGCGATCATCATGGGTTCCCAGTCGGACTGGGAGACGATGCAGCACGCCGCGCAGCAGTTGACCGCGCTCGGCGTGCCGCACGAGGCCAGCGTGGTCTCCGCGCACCGGACGCCGGACCTGCTCTTCGAGTTCGCGGCCCAGGCCGCCGGGCGGGGGATCGAGGTCATCATCGCCGGTGCTGGCGGGGCGGCCCATCTGCCGGGCATGTGCGCCAGCAAGACCCCGTTGCCCGTGCTGGGCGTGCCCGTGCAATCCAAGACGCTCAACGGTCTCGACTCGCTCCTGAGCATCGTCCAGATGCCCGGCGGCGTGCCGGTGGGCACCATGGCCATCGGCAAGGCCGGCGCGATCAACGCCGCGCTGCTCGCCGTCGCCATCCTGGGCAACAGGCATCCCCAGTTCCGGACCGCCTACGAACGGTTCCGGGCCGAGCAGACGGCGAAGGTGCTGCAGCACCGCACACCTGGCCAGGAGGCCTGAACGCCGTGGTCACCCCCACGCCCGAGTTTTTCGCCCGGTTGTTCCGCGGAGACCGCTACCGGTTTGAGTTTGGCGTCCGGCGCGGAAGCTCTCACTGGTTTGCCCCGGGAACCGACCCGACCGTCCTCGCCGAACGCCGGCGATGGCTGGCGCAAACCGAGTTTCCCTCGGCCCACTGGACGCCCGCGGCGGCACCCGTCTTTGCCGAAGCCACCGAACTGTTTTCGCCCGCCATGAGGCCGGCCGGCCCGGCGGGAGTTGGCGCGGTAGCGGAGTTCTCGGCCGGCTGGGAACCGGATTTCGTCCTCTTGCGGCGGCATGACGATGGCGAGTTCCGCATGGTCGGCGGTGCGGTGTGCTTCGCCTCGTGGTGGGCGCCGGAACAGAAGCTTGGGCTCACGGTGGACCAGATTCACGAACCCGTGCCGACGCTGAATGCGGACCTTGGAACGCGCATTCGCACCTTTCTGGACCGTTTGCCGGCCGACCAGATTTTCGAGCGCGAAAATTGGGGCCTTGCCGCCACACCGGAGCGCAATCTGCATCCGCTGCGAAATCAGCCGCGGCTTCCTGCCGAGGCGGCCCCGGACGGCGTCTGGCTCCGGGTCGAGCACCAGGCGTTCCGCGCCCTGCCCCGGTCCGGCGGACTGCTGTTCATCATCCACCTCACGGTGCACCCGCTCGCCGAAGTGCTGCGGGAACCGGCCGTGCGGGATTCCTTCCGCCAGATGCTCGATTCGATGCCGGAGTCCATCGCGGACTACAAAGGCATCCTGGGCGCCCGCCGCTCGCTGCTTCGCAGCTTGGCGCGGACCTAGGGATTCTACTTCTTCGGCAACAGGTCGCTGACCGCCTTGCCGGCATCGTGGGCCGCCTTGGTGGTCGCCTCCTTGGCCTTCTCGGCGAGTTTGCCGGCCTCATCCACGGCCTTGGCACCCGCCTTCTTGGCATCATCGGCGAGTTGGGCCGCCTTCTCCTTGGCCTGGGCACTGGCCGCGGCGGCCTTGGTCTTGATGTCTTCGGAAAGCGTTTTCAGCGTCGCCTTCTGCTCTTCGGACAGCTTGGCGTTGCTGGAGAGGTCATGGATCGCCGTGGTCGCCGCCGACCAGTCCGTGTTGCGGATGGCGGTGGCCACCTTGTCATACCCCGCCTTCACGCTGGCCTCCGCGGAGGCGAACACGGATTCGCTTTTGGCCGTGTCCACCGGCGCAGCCGCGGCGGTCGGCTGGGATTCCTCCTTCTGGCAACCGGCGGAAAGAAGGGCGAAGGCGAGCAAGGCGGCGGGAATGAAGGGAGTTTTCATGGGCATGGTCCGTTGTTGCGCGGCCACAATGGAGGTCACGGCCCTCACGTCAATCTGCCGAAATGAGCTTAAGGCGAAGTCAGCGTGCGCAGTCCCCTCGGCCGGGACTCGGGCCGTATCAGTTTGAGTTCACTGAAATCCAACATCACCTCGCCGGCCGGGCCGGCGATTTCGCAGAGGAAGTGGACTTCCTCTCCCAACGGTGAGCGGTTCACCGTGAAGGACCAGTCCACTTCCCGGCTGCCCAGGCGATGCCGATCGGTGGCGATGCGATCCCCTTCCTGAAAGCGCAGCAGCGTGACGTTGGCCGAAGCGCCAGCCGGCGCGACCACCCGCACCCGGCCCAACAACCGGTAGTTTCCGCCCGGCAAAGTGACGATGCAGCCCAGCGTGGTGCGGGGATTTCCCTTGGACTCCGGCAGCTCGAACCGGAGTTGCCCGTTCGCCAGCGACTCTGTGTTGGCGGCTGAGTTTTGGCCACGCAGCGGATACCAGTTCCATCCCGTGAGCGGAACCGGTCCGGTTTCGGAAACGGAAACCACCGGGGGCACGCTAACCCAGTTCGAGCGTTGGGAAAACTGAATCCGCACCTGTTCAAGCCGCGCTTCCAGTTTGCCACACAGCACCTCGGCATCTGCGAAGTCGGGCGCCTCCAATGCTGCCCGGCCCACTCCAACTGACGCCGCCTGCGGTGCCCGAATCGCCATCGCGCGCAGCCGCTCGCACCAACGTTGCCCCTGCAGCACGTTGGTGAACACCGCCTCGGCCCGCTCCACATAGCGTCGACGCCCTTCGGCGGTGGACAGCACCGCCCGGGCCACCAGACCCCGCGCGGGCGGCACGACGGGCAAATTCACGTCGGTCCGGTGCGAGCCGAGAATCCGGTCCATGCCATGGGGCAGGAACACCAGCCGGTCCGACTTGGGGTCGTGATAGATCCGGTAGTTGTTCCGGTTCATCGAGTAGCTGTCGGAGTGACACAGCATCGTCTCGACCGCCATCAGGGTGACGAACCGGTCGAGGTCCAACACACTGGTCAATGCCGCCCATCGAAGCTCCGGGTCCGGCTCTTTGACTGCCTGCAGCAGGCGTTCAAGGGACGAGCGGTCTTCCGGCAGCCGGCCAGACTTCGACTGGAGCCCGAGATCCACGTCGCGTAGGGCACCGCCTTCGTAGAAATTGCCCGACGCATCTCCAAAGTTCCGCTTCAGGAAGTTCGCACCGTATCCTTCGACGAGCACGTAGAGGCCCAGTTCCCGGCCGTTCAGCGACACGATTGCGTGGGTGGCCCGGGGCACCGGCACACCCGCCTTGGCCATCACCTCCCGCGCCAGGCGTTCGTGCAGTCGTGAAGGGTCCTGCGCAGAGTTGTTCAGCGAAATCTTGGTCAGCCCATGAAACTTCTGGCCGCGGACGTGTTCATTGAAGTCCAGCGTCAGGCTCGGCCGACCCTCCAGTGGCTCGAATGTGGAGAACCCCTTGAGCTGGACCGCGACCTCCCGGTAGTTCCGGCCGTCTGCCCGCACCGTCGCCTTGGCGGACGGCTTGGACACGCGCTGCTGCATGCTGCCGTAGGCGAGCAGATCCCATTGGGAATCGGGCAAGCTGATCTCGATCCGCAGCGGCGGACGGTCCGCAAAGAGCGTTTCGCTTTCGTCCTCCGCACCTTTGACGACGGCCGCCAGAGCCAGGAAAAAACCCCACGCAAGCAGACGTCCAAGGCGGGGGAAGAACGGGTTCATGGCGCTCGGAAAGGCTGGCGGCAACGCGCCGAGCGGTCAAAGGGCATCCGGTAGTTCTGCTCATTTCTCCGCGCCGGCGGACCTGCTGACCGTCATTGCACGATCGCCACTCGCTGCCATCCTCGACCGCCTTGAGTGACGTTTCGCCCTCCATTTCCCCTGCCCCGGTGCGCTGGCTGACGACCATGCCGGCCACGCCGGTCGGCGCGGCGCCGGTGCGCAGCCTTTACGTCCATGTGCCGTTCTGCGCGCACAAGTGCGAGTATTGCGCCTTCTACTCCGCACCGCCCTCAGGTGACGTGGTGAACCGCTACGTCGCCGCCCTCGTCCGTGAGCTGGAGCTCATCGCCCCCGACTGCCGCCCGGACACCGTGTTCTTCGGAGGCGGCACACCGTCGCTGCTGACCTTGAAGCAGTGGGAGACGATCCTCACCGCGATGGCGCGCCTGGGCCTGACCCGGGCGGCCGAATGGACCGTGGAGTGCAATCCCGCCACCGTTTCAGCCGACAAGGCGAAGCTGCTCCGCGATTTCGGCGTCAATCGCGTCTCGATGGGGGTGCAGTCGCTCGACGAACAGCTCCTCGAACGCCTCGGACGCATCCACACGCGCGATCAGGTGTTCCGCAGCTTCGAAACGCTGCGCGCCGCGGGCTTCGACAACCTCAACGTGGACCTGATGTTCGCGATTCCCGGCCAGACCATGGCGCTCTGGCGGCAGACGCTCGACGAAGCCCTCGCCCTCGGCAGCGAGCACCTGAGCTGTTACGAGGTCATCTACGAGGAAGACACCCCGCTCTTCGCACAGCTCAACGCCGGCGAGTTCGACGTGGACGAGGACCTGGCCTGTGACCTTTACGACGCGCTGATCGACCGCAGCGGCGAGGCGGGATTCCGGCAATACGAGATCGCGAACTTCGCCCGGGATCGGCGGGGCAATGACCAAGCTTCAATGGCCAATGACCAGGAAACCAAGGTCGAGGCACTGGGCATTGGTAGTCGGGCATTGGACCTTCCGACCTTCGCGTGCCGGCACAACGTGGGCTATTGGCGCGGGCTCGACAGCTACGGCTGCGGTCCCAGTGCCAGCGAATACGTGCGGGGACTGCGGGCGAAGAACTGGTCGAACACGGCGCTCTACTGTGAACAGTTGGAAAAGGGCCGCCGGGCCAAGGAAATGGCCGAAGCCCTGCCGCCGCTGGGGCGGGCCGGCGAACTCGCCGCCTTCGGGCTGCGCATGAACCGCGGCTGGGGATTCTCCGAGTTCGCGGACCGGACCGGCTTCGACCTGCGCCGGGAGTGGCAGGCCGACCTGGACCGCCTCGTTGAGCGCGGCTGGGCCGCCATTACCGGTGACCGGATTCACCTGACGCGCACCGGCCTCCGGTTCGCCGATGCCGCGGCGGAGCAATTGCTGCGGCCTGGGGCGGACTGACCCGCCGCTTTCCCAAGGCGGATTGTGGCGATGGGGTGTCATCCCGGTCACAAGGCAGGCCCCTCGTTACGGAATCGTCACGCTTGCGACATTTCGCCGACACGGGCGATTTGCACGGTCGGCCCGGATGATCTCGAAACGAGGAATTGCCTGCGGGCTGGCCGCCTGTGTGGTCGGATGCCGCCTCTGGGCTGCCGACAGCCCGGTGACCGCCGCCCGTGAAACGCTCGCCCAATGGGTTCAAACCCGGCAGCTCATCTCCAAGACCCGCACCGACTGGGAGGCCGACCGGGAGATGCTGGGCCAGACGAAGGCGCTGTTCGAACGCGAACTTGCCGCCGTGGCGGAGCAGATGGGCAAGCTTAACACCAACTCGACCGTCGCCGACGCCGAGCGCCGCAAAGCCGAAGCCGAATTGACCCAGCATGGTGAGGCCTTGGACCGGGCGAAGGCGTTGGCCGCGGAGCTCGAAAAGGAAGTCCGTGGCATCCTCCCGCTGCTCCCGCCGCCGCTGAAGGCCACGGCCCAGCCGTGGATCAGCCGCCTGCCGGCCGATTCCGCCAATACCAAGGCTGGCGTCGTGGACCGCTTCCAGACGCTGGTCGGGTTGCTCAACGAGGTGGACAAGTTCAACAACGCCATCACGGTCGCCAACGACAAGCAGCCCAACGCCAAGGGCGATCAGGTCAGCGTGGATGTCATCTACCTCGGCCTCGGGATCGCCTATTTCGTGGACGCCGCCGGGGAGGTCGCCGGACTGGGCTCACCCGGCCCCGCGGGCTGGCAATGGAAGCTCCAGCCGGAGATCGCCCCCAAGGTGCGGGACGCCATCGCGATTTACCGGAGCCAGAAAGCCGCCGAATTCCTCGGTCTGCCCGCCGTGATCCAATGACCCTTTACTGCCGCCTCATGAAGCGACTTTCCCTCGTTGCCGCCACGCTGTTGGGACTCCTGCCCTTGGCTGCCCAGGACGCCGACACCCTCTCCAAGTCCGCCAAGGCCGATCTGCAGAAGGCTTTGGAAGAACTCACCGAGGCCCGCCGCCAGGTCGAGGCCGAAAAGCTTCCGCTCGTCCGTTCCGTGAACGAACTGGAGCAGAAGGTCCTCGACCAGAAAGCCGCCTACCAGAAGGCCGAGCGGTTCCAGGAAAACCAACTGGTCGAACTCAACGCGCTGAAGGCCCAGGCCAAGAACCGGGGCGAGGAGGTCAAATACCTCGACTCGTTGCTGACCGAATACGGCCGTGCGTTCCGGAGCCGCGTCCACCTGATCGAGGAGCAGCGGCTGAAACCGGCCTTCGACGCCTTCGATGCCGCGACGGCGTCGCCGGACTTGGGCGAGGCCGACCGGTTGGTCCAGCGGTCGGAGATCATCCGGTCATCCCTGGCGCGCCTGAAGGCCGTCACCGGCGGCGACCGGTTTGACGCGCAGGCGCTCGGACCCTCCAGCGTGCTGGAGAAGGGCAAAGTCGCGCTGTTCGGCCCGGTGGCGCTCTTTGCGAGCGACCAATCGCCGGCGGTGGGGCTGCTCCAGCAGGAGCTCAACAAGGCCGACGCCTCCGTGGTGCCGTTGCACGGCGACATCGAAACCGCCGGCCGCACCCTGGCCACGACCGGCACGGGTTCCCTCGCGTTCGATCCCACGCTGGGCAATGCCTTCAAGCTCGAGGCCCTCAAGGAGACGCTTTACGAGAAACTCGCCCAGGGAGGTCCGGTGATGGTGCCACTGCTCGGACTCGGTTTCGCGGCCCTGTTCGTCGCCATCGTGAAGTGGTTCCAGTTCTCCCGGATCAGGCTGGTGAGCGAGGGCGAACTCCAGCAGGTCCTCCAGCATCTTGAACGCGAGGAGGGCGAGGCCGCGTTGAAATTGGCCAAGGGCATCCCCGGGCTTGCCGGCGAATTGCTCACCACCGCCGTCGAGCATTTCGACGAGAAGAAGGAATACATCGAGGAGATCCTTTACGAGAAGATGCTGGGCGCCCGTTCCAAGCTGGAGCGTGGCCTGCCCTTCCTCGCCCTGGCCGCCACGACCGGTCCGCTGATGGGCCTGCTCGGCACGGTCACGGGCATGATCGCGACCTTCAAGCTGATCTCCAGCTTCGGCTCGGGCGATCCCAAGCTGCTGGCCGCGGGCATCTCCGAGGCGCTGATGGCGACCGCGACCGGCATGGCCGTGGCGATCCCGGCGCTGCTCCTGCACGCGTTCATGAGCCGCAAGGCCAAGGGCATCATCGGCAGCATGGAGCAGACCGCGGTCGGCTTCGTGAACGGTGTGCCGGAACGTTCCCCGTTCGCCTGACACTCTCCGTCAAAGGAACCCACCATGAAACTCTCCACAGCCTGGCAGCAGATGCTGCACACTTGGGAATCCGGCGGCTGGGTGATGATCGCCTTGGTCGTGCTCGGAGTCGTGCTCTATTCGACTGCCGCCTACCTGCTCATCACCCTGCATCATCGCGGCATCACCAAGGCATCCGATGCCGACCTCAAGCGGTGGCTGGATCATCCGCAGGAGGCGCCCGCCAAGATCCGCGAACTCATCCGCTACACCACCGAGGACGCGGATTCCATCGCCGGCATCGCCGGTCGGTTCAAGGAACTTGAAGCCACGCAGGTCACCGACTTCGACCGCGGCATCGCGTTCCTCAATGTGCTGGTGATCTCGTCGCCCCTCTTTGGCCTGCTCGGTACCGTCCTCGGCATGCTGCTGACCTTCAAGGCCATCGGTGTCGGCGGCAGTTCCGCCTCCGACGTCATCGCCAAGGGCATCAGCGAGGCCCTCGTCGCGACGCAGACCGGCATGATGGTGGCGATTCCCGGACTCATGTTCGCCACCACGGCGAAGCGCTGGCGCAATGAGTTCGTCGCCTTCTTCGCCCGGCTCGAGAGCATTGCGCTGCGCCACTACCGCCCCGAGCTGCACGGCATGACCCGCATGTTCACCCGCTCACCGGCCAAACCGGCGACAGCGTCCGCTCCCGCCCAACCTGACGTTCTACTGCCATGAAGTTCCGCCGCACCCTGGCCGAGCCCGAGGAGCCGATTGAGCTGAACCTGATTCCGCTCATCGACATCATCATGTTCCTGCTCATCTTCTTCATCTCCACCACCAGCTTCGTCGAGGAGCCGGGCGTGCAGGTGGACAAGCCACAGGCGGCCAGCGCCAAGCAGCTCGACAAGAGCAGCATCATCTTCGCGGTCACCAGCGACGGGAAGATCGCCTATGGCGGCAAGGAAGTCGGTCTCGGCGGCGTGCGCCCGACCGTCGAGCGCCTCTGCGGCAAGGAACCGCTGCCGGTCGTCATCAAGGCCGATGAGAACGCCCGCTCGGGCCTGCTGATCCGGGTGCTCGACGAGGCCAAGCTCGGCGGCGCCAAGGACGTGAGCATCGCCACCGAAAAGGGCTGACCGGAATTTCATGCGCCGGGTTTACCACAACGAGAGCCACACGGTCGGCCTCCTCGTCGCCATCTCCTGCGGCATTGCCTTCACGGCCGTGCTGTTCATCGTGATTCCGTTCGCGCATCAGATCGCGAAACCGGAACGAACGCTCGAACTGCGCAAGGGCGGCGTCGCGGATCTGCCCCCGCCCACCAAGGACGAACCGCCGCCGCAGGCACCCCAGCCGGAGCAGAAGGCACCCGAGGCTGCCCCGGAACTGGCCGAGGCCCAGCCGCAGGCCCTGCCGATCAGCGCCGACCTTGAGGTCGCCATGGGCACCGGCGGCGCCCTCGCGGGCTTTGGCGACATCCGGACCAGCGCGACCGAAGAGGCCGGCGCCGGCAACGACGCCTTCGATGTCAGCGACCTCGAACGGCGTCCGGAA
>OFDN01000549.1_pt1 | contig 29745 bp, 37 predicted proteins | sample 1520971 | NCBI WGS metagenome assembly OFDN01 (sample SAMEA94257418, study PRJEB24077) | hot springs metagenome | biome: Aquatic biome; feature: Geographical feature; material: Water | place: India | collected 2012-06-12 | depth 5 m | reverse complement strand
CCCGCCGCCATCGCGGGGCAGGTGACGCTGCGATGGGGGTCAGTTTAAATGACCCCCATCGCCGCAGGTCAGTCGATCAGCCTTATGCCGATGCGATAGACGACATTGGCCCGAATGCTGCCAAGGCCACAATGCGTCAGCGTCTTGCCGAACGCGGTCAGCGAAACGACCTCATTCGGGCTAACGCTCTCGCCCTTCGCCCAATCCAGATAGTCGCGATACAGCACCATCGCCGACACCCGGTGTCCCGGCGCGGCCTCCGTACGCGCATCCAGCCAGTCGGCGACCGACTGATGCAGCCGACCGATCACCGCCACCCCGACCGACAAGATCGGCGCGGCCTCCGCCAGCCCCAGATCGGGCAGACCGGCAATCGCCCATGCCCGCCGCGCACCGCGCGTGCCGAACGCGATCCGGGCTTCGCGCACCAGGTTCAGTTGCAGCCGCAGCCGTTCGGTTTCGTCGGCCAGCGGTTCGGCCGCCTCCGGCGCGATCGGGTCGTTCGCGATCTCGTAGCGGCCGGTGGTACGGATCGCCGGCAGGACTTCCTGTGTCACCCAGCGGCGGAAGCGCTTGGCGGCTTCCTTCCGGCTCGTGAACACCAGCGCGTACACGCCGGACTCCGATATGATGACCATTTCCTTGGTCCGGCCGACACTGTCATTACTAATGATAGTGTCGCGCTCGTCAGCTTCTAAACGACTTACAGCCTGAGCCGCGTTTCCGACCTCCAGTGCCGCACAAACATCGGCGGCGATGAACCAGGCGACGCCACCACGATCGACAGCGCGAACCAGCTGATCGCCGAAGCCGAAGCTCTGCAATGCCACGGCGCTCATGCCGCGATCCCCGACAGAGCAACCGGCGAGGTCAGCGCCCGCAGATCGTCCAGCGACTGCCAGATATGCCCCAGCGCCCGCGATACATATTTGTCGAGTTCGTCCAGACCGCTCAGCAGCGCTACGACGGCCATCAGATCGTCGATGCGATTGTCTATTTCCTCGATCCGCCGTTCCAGTGGGGAAACCAGATGCTGAGCAATCAACGGACTGCCGGGATGCAGGTCGAGATGAACGGTTGTGGTGGAAATTCTCCGGCGATTTCCCGGTGACGAGTTCGCGTCGCGGGTGCTACCCGCCGTATCAGCCTGTTGCATGGGTCGCTCCGTGCGATGGGTTAGGGCGTGCATGGTGTTGGTAGCACCTTGTCACGCCCGCCTTTCTGGCGCTAGAAAGGCGTCATGTCAATATCTGACGCCAGAAAGATCGGAAGGCCCAAAGTTGGCTCCACCCCCGTTAACGTGCGATTCCCACCTGCGGAACTTGCGAAACTAGACCTATGGATCGAGAAGAACCCTGACATCACATCGCGGGCCGAAGCCGTTCGCCGATTAGTTGAGCATTCACTCCGTTCAAAATAGAGTCTTTATCTCTGGCAAACCCGTGAATTTGCGAACTTCACAAACAGCCTTTACGTTCAGCATCGATCCTCGCTTGCTATACAGCATCGAGTAAGCACCATTCTTGCGATTTATTTGATTTATCTTCATCGCCTGCCCCGGCGCTGGCTCTGTAACAGACTCTTCGAGAATTATAGCTTCATCCGTTACAGAGAATAGGTCCGCGATATCCGGACAGGAATCTGCACAAATCTTTTTCTTTTGAAGATCGACCCTGAATGTTCTCTTGAATGGCGTCGTCTCATTCGAAAGCAATTCTTGCTCGATTACTTGCTGTGTTCCAGTGCATTCTAGATTGAATTGCTGGGCCGAAGCCGGTGTAGTTTGAACAAGCGCAAGCGCCAACCAACTTGCAGACATAGCTAGCTCCCCTTCTAGAGGGCCTAGCCTACTCGCCGAATCGTCATCGGTACACCCGAAGCGCGAATGGCTTCGAACGTAGCCAGCAACTCCCTTGGCGTTTGCCGCGTCCGCTTCTCCTGCGCGAGCATCGACTTGGCATAGTGCGGGAACCCCCGCAGCTTCTCCTCGCGGGCGAACCGCTCGGTCGCCCAAGCCCCGAACAACACCCGCTCCCGATCGCGCTTCAGCGCATCCCCCGCGCCGCGCATCGCCGCCCCGTACGTCGCCTGACATTGATCCCAGAAGGTCGACGGCGAAAACCCCGCCGCCGCCCACGCGCGTTCTAGTGCTTCCCAGTCGGTCGGCGCGTACGGGTCCGGGGCTTTCCCGGCGCTTTCTCGCCCTCCTCGGTCACCCGATCGGCGGCGGCGGCGATGGCGGTGCCGATGATTTCGCCGAACCGCTTGAACCCCAGATCGTCGATGATTTCGTCGACCTGATCGACCGTCAGGCCGCAGTGATACTTGGCAAGCCCATGCAGCGCGAAGCTGCGCAGCGTGCCGATCCGCAGATCGCGCGCCGCCTTCGCCATCTTCGCCTTGTCCTCGACATCGCCCAGCCCGACCGAAGGCATCGCGTCCTGCAGGATCGCGAAGAACCCCTTGTCATGCTCCTGCTCCAGCGCGCACTGGGCCGCCGTCCCGATGAACAGCGTCCAGCGCCCGCCCAGCGCCTCGAAAGGAACCTCGCCGCGCATTATGCGCCCGCCGCTTCGCCGGTCGCGCCGGTGAAGCGCACGCTGATCGACTGCGTCATGCGGTCGCCGATCGGCACCGCGCGCGCACGGCTCTTGACGATCAGGAAGCCGGTCACCTCCCAAGTGCCGTCACCATCGGGAATGATCGCCTTGTACGCCCGCGTCTTGCCGTCGTTGTGCGCGGCGCGCAGCAGCACGTCGGTCGGCGATCCGGGGATGTAATTGACCATCAACGTGCCTTCGCCCGGTTCGATCAGGCCGGCCTTGTATTCCTTGCGCCGACCGGGCGACTTGAAGTGCGTCACCTCGACATCGTCCGCCGTCTCTTCGGCGAACGGAATTTCCGTCACTTCGTCCAGCTCGGTCAGCACCCCGGCGGCATTCGCCAGCCAGAATTCGCTGCCCCACCCGATCTGGGCTTCGCTGTTGCCATTTGCGTCGGCCATGATGTGCTCCTGCGGTTAACCGTTGTGCGTGAAAAGAATGTCGATGATCTGGCGATACAGATCGGTGCCATCGGCGGCGGTCTCGTGATCGGCACGAACCGACACGCCTTGCCCGCGCTGGAACCGGATGCCGTCGACCGTGGCGGCCGGCACCAGCACAGCTAGGATGGCTTCGCGCAAAGGCAGCGACGCCGCGAACGATGCCGTCCACAGATCAATCTGGACCCGCGTCACCGCGGGATGGAAACCGGTCATATGCTGGTCGCGTCGGTCGGAAATCGTCTGGAGCGTGATCGCCGGCAGCGCTGCGCCTTGGACGCGCCGCATCCAATCGACCCGAGAACCGACCGCATCGGTGATGACGGCGGCAGAAAGCAGCCTATTTGCGAGCGCGGCTTCGAAGGTCATCGCGAAGCCTCCTGCACCAGGGCGCGCAACCCAGCGACGACGATACCGATCGCTTCGTCGCCCTTGTTGTCAATCGACGGTCGCGCGAACGGATGCGCGGCCGAATGTGACGTACCCCACTCCAGCAGGTGCATCGTCGATCCTGCGCCGCCGCGACGCGGGCCGATGAATATCGACACATCGCGCGGCCCCATGCCGTCGATCGTGAAACCCGAAGCATTGGTTACGGTGATGGTCCGGCGGTGCCGCCCCGTCACGACGCGGATCAATCGCCGCTGTTCGTCCGCGATCACGGTCGCGGCGACCCTCAACACCCCGTCGACCTTCCGCCGCGGCGTTGCCTGGGCAAGCCGCGCCAGCTTGCGGTCAAGCTGCCGGAATCCCGTGGTTCCGAACGATCCCGCCTTGCCCATCAGGACACGACCCGCACGACGCCGATATCGATGCCGACCCGCCGGCCATAGGGCTGGATCGATACGATCTCGTACAGCGTCCCATCAGGCCTTGCCGGATGCCGGATGCGATCCTTGACGCTGACCCCGGAGGGACTGTCAGGATCCAGTGCGATGTCCCAGCGAACACGAAACAGACCCGGCGCCGAAGCTGCCGTTTCAGCATTCACATAGCGCTCCCCCCCGGGCGAGCCGATGTATTTTGCGTACCTTTTCCAATGCAGACTGAACGCTCCCGGCACATTCTGCACGCCGTCGTGGTGCGGTTCGCCAAGGCGTTCGATGTGGATCAATCGATCCAGTTCGCGGGCGTCGATACGGGGCATCAGCCGGCAACCGGAGTGCGGTACTGGGCGTCGAGCAGTGCCGTGACCGTCGCCGGCACGTCGTCGACCGATCCACCATCGAAGAGATGCTTGATCATCATCAGGGCAGCAACTTGAAGGCCCGGCGCTTCGGTAGCGACATCATCGTATCCGGCGTCGAACGTCACGGTGATCGGTCCGCAGGCCACAGGCCACCGCGGTTCCTGCACCGGCAACACCCGGCCGTTTCGATCCCACCTGACCCGTACAGTTGCAGGCTGATCGCCGGTATCGGTGTAGGCGACCGAAGCGACAGAACGCACTGGCTGGCGTTTCAGCCATAATGCGCCGTCGAAACGGTTGAAAACCGCCGTCCACTGCCGCCGGGCTAGGGAGTGCCCGGTATGCTGCTCGACCCACATCAGCGCCGTCAGGCGCAGGCTGTCGACCAGCAATTCCTGCCCTTCGCCGGGCTTCACATACTGGTTGATCAGCGCGTCGGGCAACACCGCCGGCCCGTCGATCGGGGCGGCTGCCGTGATGGTGACCACCGCCCCGACCCCTTACTTCGCGCGCGAAGTCGTCGACTTCGCCGCCGCCGCTTCCAGTTCGGCCACCCGCGCCTCGGCCTTTTCCAGCGAGGCGTTGGCGCCCTTCAGCTGCGCCGCCAGATCGACGTTTTCGGCCCGCAGACCTTCCACCGCCGTCAGGTCGGTCCGTGCGGTCTGAAGGTCATTCTGGAGCGCCGTCAGATCGCCGGTCAGCTTGTCGCGATCGGTGGTGATGGTGGCGAGGTTCGCCCGCACCGTCTCCAGTTCCTCGGTCAGTTCGTCGATACGACCGGTGCCGTGATTCTCCCGGTCGATCGCATGGGCCAGATCGGCGCGCAGCTGCGCCACCTCGGTTTCGCTCAAGCCGATGCTGTCGGGCTGGCCGGCAAACACGGCAGCCGTGCCCGGACCGCTCGATGCGCGGGCCGGAGCGTCGAGGCCGATGACCTCGCCACCGCGACCGGTGTCCGCGAAGCGGCGATCGGTCGTGACGACGATCGCGACCGGCTCGCGCACGATCGGCTCATAGTCCTCGTTGAGAACCTTGCCATCGACCAGAAAGCCGGCGACGCCCAGGCGGACGAAGTACAGTTCGCTTTCGGGCGAACGCTCGACTTCCTGATCGACCTTGAACACCTCCGCCGGGGCCGACTTGGTGGTATAGTCCTGAAGGAACTTGATCATGGTCGCCCTCCTTAGCTGACCGTCTGTGCGACGCTGGAAAGCTGGTTGGCACCGCCCGCGCCATAGCGCAGGTCGAACGCAACCAGCATGGCGGACAGGAAGGATGCGGCACCGCCCACGGTCACCGTGATCCGCGCGAACCGATAGCCCGCGTTCTTGTCCATATCCTCCTGCCGCAGGTTGATCGCGGCTTGACGGTTGTCACCGCCCGCCTTCACGATCTGGGCAACGGCAAGGCCCGCGACCGGCTTCGCGCCCGTGCCGTTGACATCGGTCGCCTGCTCGATCCGCGCGTCGATCGTGCCGGCGGCACCGATCACGCCGATGTTCAGCGTCGCCAGCATCTCGAAGGCGTTGCGCATATCGACCCAGCCCGAACTGATCGCGCCGACCGCCGCTTGCTGCGCCGGAATGACCCCGACCATCGCCACACGGGCGCTGGGGTCCAGATTACCCATCATCGTCTTGTCTCCTAAGCTGCCGGGCGAACCATCGCCCGGCCCCGCGCGATGGCGCGGGTCCGGTGTCGAGGATCAGGCGCGCTCGGCGAGCGCGACGAAGTGCGACTTGGTCGTACCGCCATTGGCGGGCTGGACCGGCTTCGACAGCACCGGCTGACCGCCGATGCGGAACACCCAGCGGAACGCGCGGATGTTGTAGTCGAAATAGAGGTGGATCGAATCGGCGAAGCTGACACCGTTCTGCTTGCGGAACGCCTCGTACCCGTTCGGGTTGACGAACTGGATGTCGCCCAGCTGGCCGACGCTGCGGCTGTGTTCGTTGAACACGACCGGCCGACCCAGCAGCGTGCCACCCGGCGACTCCTGATAGTTGCCGAACCACAGCGGCAGGCCGGCGCTGTTCTTCAGGTCCATCAGCGTCGGCATCACGTCGCTGTTGACCAGCCAGCTTGCCTGACTGGGCATGATCATGCGCGCCCACATGCGGGCAATGTTCGACGGGGTGATCGTCGCGGCGGTCTGACCGGCGTCCTTCGCGACGGCGATCGTCGCGCCGGAGTTCATCCAGCCCAGCGGCTTTTCGATGCCATCGGCCCACATGAACGCATCGGCCGCCTTCCACCGGATCGCCGACGCGGCATGACTGGTCAGCAGCGTGGCGACGCGCGGTGCGTCCTCCAGCAGTTCTTCGGTCGCCAGCACGAACGCATAGAGTTCGTTCAGCTTCGTCTCGCGCGGCGTCAGCGCCATGCGCGACGGCAGCATCTGTTCGCCCTCGCTGCGCCATGCCGCGACGATGCCGGAATTGCCCCACGGCGTCGTTTCATCGCCCAGCCCGACGACGCGGTTCGACGCGGTCGGATCGGGGTCGATCAGGTCCATGATCGGATCGTTGCCGTCGTCGAACACCAGATTGACGATCTGCTGCCGGAACTCGGCGGGAACCAGATAGCTGCCAGCGGCGTCGCCGCCTTCCATGTGGACGTTGCCCGGCGCGGCCAGACGATCGTCGATACGGAAGTTCTGCCCGGCGGCCGGGTTGGCGCAACGCACCGCCTGGGCGAACTCTGCCAGATGCGCGAACCCGCCATTATCGAGCGGCGGGCGTGCGCCGGCCGGCACCGTGCCGGGGGGCGCCTGCGACGGCGGCGTGACGTTCGGCGCGGCGCCGATCGCGGTCGCCGCTGCCATGGCCGCTTCGGCACGCTGGATTTGCGCGGTCAGTCGCGCCAGCTTCGCCTTGTCGTCGGCGTCGGCGGCCTCTTCCTCGGCCGTCAGTTCCCGGTTTTCGTCGATCGCCTTTTGGAGACGTTCCTGCTGCCGCTGAGCGGTCGCACGCGCCTCCGCCTTCAGAACCGCAAGGTTCATGTCGGTTATTCCTTCTCATGGTGGTTGGGCGTGCGCCCGCGTCGGACGGACCCGATCGGTCCGCCCGGTCATCCCCGATTGGGGAATTCGGTCAGATGGCTAGTGCCATCTCCTGCGCCGCCGCCTGCCGCCGCATCAGCGACAGCCGGGCGCGGCTCGTGTTGTATTTCGCGACCACGTCGCGCAGCGTCATCACGCCGTCGATCGCGCCGTTGGCGACGGCGGTCGGTGCGGAGAACGTCTTGCCCGTACCGTGCACCGCCGCGACATCGCCGGCTTTCATGTCGCGGCCCCGCGCGATGGCGGCGGCAAAGGCGATGTTCGATTCATCGACTGCCGCCTGAATTTCCGCCCGGTCCTCGTCCGACAGCGGCGCATGGGGATGGGCGGCGATCTTGTCCGGCGACGACGCGATCAGCGTCGTGACCATGCCAATCTTGCTTTCGAAACCGGACATGTCGGTATGGCCCGATCGGACGCCGACCGAACCGACTTCGCCGCTGGTCGTGCAGTAAAACGCGCTGCCCTGCGTCGCCAGCCAGTAGGCGGCCGAGAAGCAATAGGGATCGGCGACGGCAACGACCGGCTTCGACTGACGGGCTTCGAAGATCGCATCGCCCGCCTCGGCGCAGCCCCATACATAGCCGCCCGGCGACCGGATCGGCATGACGATCGCGCCGACCTTCGGGTCAGCCGCGGCCTCGCGAATACGGTCGGCAATCACGTCATAATAGGTGCTGCCGTACAGCCCGCGCGGGGCGAGCATACCGGTGATCGGCATGATCAGCGTCGACCCCTCCCGGATCGGATCGGCGGGCTTGGCCGCCTGCTGACCGCCCGACATGGCGCTGGCCAGCTGCGCTAGCGATTCCGGCAACATGGCCTCGATCGTGCCACTCTTCATTGCGTCGGCCAGGAACGTCGGGTGCATGGCGAACAGCGCCGACGACGCGAGGAACTTGCTCATTCCGATCCTACCTTGTCCTGCGGTGCGGTTTCGCCGCCGGTCGCCGTGTCGGCCGCCCGGTTGCTGTTAAGTGCGGCGCGCGGATCGTTCGCCCAATCTTCGTCAATGCGGGCCAACCCGAACCAACCCGTCCGAACCTCATTGACACTCATGATCGACGCCGTGCGCGCCAGCACCGCGTTCTTCCACTGCGTCGCCGCGTCGCCGCGCAACATGCTGTCGAGGTTGAACTTGGCGCGAACGCCCTGCGCACGCAGATCGGGCGGCAGCAACCGAACCGTGATCGCCTGTTCGATCCGCCGCGTCAGCGGCCGGAGCGCCCAGTTCACGAAGCTGCGCGTGTCCTGTTCGTTGTTCCCGGCGTTGCCGCCTTCGTCGCCGATCATGGTCCGCGGGATGCGCCAGTAGCGGCCCATCTCCAGCGTCCGCTGCTTGATCAGGTCGACGACTTCCGAATCCTTGTTGCTGCCGCTGATCGCCTGATACTTCACGCCCTGTTCGAACACAGGGATGCCTCCGCGCTTCCACCGCTCGACGCCCTCTTTCAGGCGCGCATGGGAACCGTCGTTCAGCTTCTGCTCGGTCGTGACGACACCGGCCGGGCGACGATCGTTGCGAAAGAACGCACGCGCGCCGACTTCCAGCGCCAACTGGAAATCGATCGATCCCTTAGCCTGCTTCCACGGCACCAGCGGGCGCAAGCCACCGTCCGCGATGCCGGTGAACCAGAACAGTTCCTGCGGCATCAGCCGACGCTGGCCGCGCTCGCTGGCGTAGTGAACAACCAAGCTGCGCTCGCCCCATTCCGACACGGTGCGCAGCGGGTTGAGCGCCCAGACCTCCAGCCCGTCATACCCGACCGTGGGTTCCGCGAACGCCTCACCGCGCAGAACGGCGGTGAACGCCATTGCCGCCCAGAACTCGGCACCGGTCTGAAGATGGTTCGGCTCATAGGCCAGCACGTTGGCGAGCGGGAAATCGTGGCGCGGGCCGTGGTTGTCTTTGAACTCCAGCCCCAGACTGCCGATCGCCTCGGCGATGATCGACACGCAAAAGAACACCGCCGCGACGCGCGCCGCCGTCTCGGCCGTGTTCGCCTCGACCGGCAGGGCGTTGAGCAATCCCGACCAGGTGTCGTCGCCGAAGAAACGGCCGTCGGTGACGTTGGTCGGTGCCGGACGGGCCGCAAAGCCGCCCCCGGTCAAGACTACGCCGTCCGGCGTGCTGTATCCGCCAGCGCGGCGGCGATAATCGTCGGGACCGGCCATCAGAGTATCACCATGCCCCTCTCTTCATAGACGAAGCCGCCAGCGGCCTCCGGGTTTTCGGTCATCAGCATGACGGCGTTGAAGAACGCCGCCAGTGGGTCGATTTTTGCACTGGCCGACCGTTTGACGATCGCCACCGCGCTGGCACCGCGCGGCTCCATCTTCGCGTTGCCGACACACCACTGCATCAGGGCAGTGCCGCCGTGGCGCAGCGTGCGTGCGCCCAACTTCCGGGCCGACGACTTGATCGCGCTGCTGAGCTTGTAGCCCTGCGAAATCGCCTTCATCTGCCCATCTTCGAACTCGCGGGCAGACAGTTCGTCAACGATCGCGGCGACGCCGACCGGGTCCAGCCCGATCGCGCCTTCCGCCGGGAACAACCCGGCCTGCTGCACCCGTTCCAGCACGTCAGCGACGCCGCGAACATCCTCGGTCAGGTCGTCATCATCGTCGCGGGTCATGTCGATCGATCCGCCTTCCGGCATTTCACACTTGATCAGCGAGCCTTCGGCAACAAGCTCGTCCAGCTTGGTGACGATGTCGCGTCGGCGGTCCCAGACCACCGACCATGCCCAGGCACGCGACCATAGCAACCACCGCTTGGAACCCTTCTCACGCCCCAGCAGCGCCAAGCCCAGAAGATCGTCCAGCCCGCCGCCGTCGATCCCCGCCACGACGACTTCGCATCGGGTAAGAAACCGGTCGAGGTCGAGCAGGCTGGTATCGACCGCCTTTTCCCAGAACTCGGCACCGGTCCACCGGTCCCGCGACAGTCGCGTTCCGATTTCGACATTCAGGTGCTTGGATAGGAATATCTGAAGCGTGCCCGGATCGCCCTCGCGGGCTTCGGCCAGCTTCTCCTCGATATACTCGGCATCGACCGAGCGACCGATGTTCGGGTTGGTGACGTAGAAGTTGGCAGGATCGAGGTAGGCCTCATCCTCCAGCATCTGCGGGGGCCACTCGTACAGCATCCCCAGCTTGCGTCGGTTAACGATGGTGCCGTCCCGGATGCCCCGGAAGGTGTCGAGCTTCTCCTTGAACACGCCGCGGGGCTCTTCGTCGCTATGCGTCGTCAGATAGATGACGAACCCTTCCGGCCGCGACACGCGCCCGCCGGTCGCTTCCATCAGCATCGCGGCGGCCTTGGGATCTTTGCCGAACTCCCACAGTTCGTCGATCAGGACGAACGCGGCCTTCTTGCCCGACACGACGCCGGCATCCGCCGACACGACCTTGAGTTCGGCACCTGTCGTTTGGTGCTTGATCCGCTTTTCGTGGTCGATCGGCTTGAGGATTTTGAAAAGCTCCGGATCGGCACGCACCATGGCGGCCGCCGGGCCGAACACGTTGTTGGCGACCTCTTTGGTCGGGGCCAACACCAGCAGTTCCGCATCCTCACGCCAGTTGAGGATCAGCGCCGTAACCATGATGCCGGCGGCAATCGTCGATTTCGCGTTTTTCTTGCTGATCAGGAGCATGAACTCCCAAATCAGCCGTCGCCCTGTCTCCGGGTCTTGCGCTCCGAAGATCGCGGCCACGAAGTCGAACACGAATTGCTCGCACGCCTCGCCGAAGGTCGGGCGACCCGGCACGTCAACGATCTGCAGCGCTTTGAAAACCTCTAGCGCCGCCTCGGCTTCGTCCGGGAACAGCGGGTCCATCGCGATCAGGGACTGACCCGCGACGATCCGTTCCTGCCAGTCCGGGCAGGCCGTCGACCAAACCCGTTCGATCATATCAGTTGATCAAGCGCGCAGGCGCTGGCCGTGGTGCAAAGCGACCGGTGACCGCCTGCGCAGCCGCCTTCGCCTCTTCCTTTTTTCCGAGCCGTGGCGTGGGTGCGCCGTTGCGCCCACGGTTGGCGACCCGTTCGGCGGTGTCCTGCAACACCGCCTGATGGAGCCGCTTGCCCAACTCTTTCTCGGCAGCGACGTTGCCGGCAGCGGCCTGTGCGTTAAGCCGTGCCAGCTGGGTCATCTCCATGCGCAGCTTGGCATCGGCGCGCTTTTTGACTTCGGCAAAATAATGCTTCCGAAGCGTCGGGACCGAGACCCCTATCGCCGTTGCCGCCCCCTTCACATCCAGACCGCGCGCGAAGGCCAACAGCACCTTGTTGGAGTTTTCAAGACTCCACCTATGCTCCGGCCGCCCACGACCTTCCTCGCGCGGCAGAACGGGGTCGCCAAACAGATCGACGACCAAATTCTTTGCCATGACGAAAAAAAATCCCTCTGTGCGGACGGATGCGGTCTAGGCCACCGGCACCCCCTGGACTTTTCACCCCCCCCCCGGTCCTGCCGGGTCAGCGGTCGCCCCTGCGCTCCTGCCGCTGCTTCCGGCTGTCGTGGCACGGCTTGCACAGGGTCCACAGGTTGTCCCGATCCCAGAACAGACCTTCGTCCCCGCGGTGCGCCTTGCGGTGATCCGCGACCAGCTGCGACGTGTCCGCTTCGACCCGGCCGCAGCCCGGCCATTGGCAGGTGAACAGGTCGCGGGTCAGCACCCACCAACGCAGCGCCTGCCACCGCGCCGTCTTGTACCAACGCCGCCAGTCCTGCCGGTCCCGGTCCGCATCATATGCCTGCCGCCCCGAAGGCGCGGACAGCTTCGACCGAAGGGGCGACAGTCTGGGCTTAAGCGTCGTCAGCTTCACCATGACACAAACGCGCAGCGCCCCGCCGGACCGAAGCCAGACGGGGCGCTGCGAGGTTCAGGGAGTGGGGGTTACTGGGCTGCACCCGAAGGCCCGTCCCAGTGTGGCAACAAATAGACCGATTTCGACCGATAGACGAACAGGTAAAATGTTCGCGATCGATCTTTTACCCCATTGACACGTCCCGCTGTGGATTTCCGCCATTTATCGCGTTGCAGATCGCGGTGATCGCCCGCCCGTACCGCATCCGAAGCCCGTCCGCCCCCTTCGTCAGCCCCATCGCGGGCAGCAACTTGCTCCACGGCACCTCCCGGCGCCCGCGCGCCAACTGGGCGATGGCAAGCCCGATCAGCTTGCGATCCACCGGGTTCATGCGATCGAGCCAGGCGAACGCCTCTTCCATCTCAGCGACATCCTGCCGGGTCATCGCGGCCGAGCGCAGCGCCACATCGCTGCTGCTGCCGTCGCCGCCGCGCGCGTCGTAATCGCCGACAAGCACATCGCGCGAGATCTCCGGCCATGCCGAGCGGATCCGCTGCCACCCGCGCTCGCGATCCGGGTAGCGCTGGCAGGTGCGAACCGCCTCGACCAAGCGGTCCTCGACATCCTCGAACCCAAGCATGGGAAGATAGGATTGACCTTCCCTATCAATGGGAGGGTTGTTGGGAGGATAGAATGTAGTGTTATCAATCATTTAGATCACTTCCGGGAAGGTGGGAAGGAAAACGCGGGTAATTCTCGCACGCGCGCCCGCATATCTGTGCGCTACGGAACCGGGCTGCATTTTGCCTCCCAAGCTCCCATAACCTCCCTGACCCGCAGAAAACCGCCATTCCCAAGGTATCGCGATCCTCCCATGGCCGGGAGGCTGGGAGGATCAGGGCGGAATATCATCCTCACCGAACCCTGAATTAGAGGGTCCGGGAGGCGCATTCACGCCGGCCTTGCGACGCGGCGGCGGCAGGTCCGTCTCGACCGGCCGGCCATCCCGCACGAAGTCGTCCGGCGCATATAGCGGCCAGATGTTGTCCCACACCATCGAACTCGACTTGCGCTTGCGGAAAGACTTCCGCTCCAGCTGCGCGGCTAGATATTTCGGCGACCACGGCTTGCCGCTCGCCGGCAGCAGCTGCGCCCATGTCTGCCACGCCGCGAACAGTTCGTGCAGGGCGCTCGACCCGATCGTCTCACCCGGCACGCGCTCGACGCAGAGCGCTAGGAACTTGCCCAAAATGTCGTTCTCGTCGAGATAGGCTTCGGTCGCCTCCCGGATCGTCTCAGGCAGCGGCAGGCCGGTGCTAAGATATTCGATCGCACCGCGGACCATCCGGTTCAGGATCCCGCTCGCTTCTTGCACCAGCTTCGCCTTCAGCTGCGGATCCTGTTCCTCGTCGGGGATGATGACGTCCCAAGGGACCAGCTGCATCCGTCGCCGAATGCCGTGATCGGTGCCGATGCCGGGCTTTGTGTTGGCGATGATCGTGTTCTTGAACGTGATGATCAGTTCGAACGGCGGCTTCATCAGCTCGCGCACGCCGCCCTTGGGTTCGTCACTGGTCAGTTCCTTGACCAGGCCGTCGCTGAATTTTGATCCGTGTTCCGCCTCGTTCGCATAGACCATGCGCCGGCCGGCAAGCGCGGCCAGATCGGGCGATGCGTCGGACCCTTTGCGCGACCGGTCCGAATCCATGAAAGTGTTGATGCTGGCGGCCCAGGCATAGTCGCCCAGGATGGCGCGCTTCGTGTTGATCCACACACCCTTCCCGTTCGCGCCTTCGCCGTAGAAGATCGCCATCTTCTGCGCGCTGGCATCGCCGAGCATGTTGTAGCCGGCCCACACGTCGAGAAACCCGCGCATTTCATCCTTGGGCTGCACCCGGGCAAGAAAGGCATCGTAGGACGGGCACGTCGCTGCGGGATCGAAGATCGCCGTGCCCGCCTTCGTGATGCGGTGCCGGCGTTGCGGCTCGACCAGGCGGACGCCGGCACGTTGATCCCCTTCCGGCCGGGTGAAGACCAGCGTACCGTTCGCGACATTGACCAGCAACGGATCCGCGTCGAAGTCCGCCGGCCGCGCCGACAACCGCGCTTCGGCCAGCTTCGGCAGGCTCGATATGTGCCCGGCGCCTTCCGACGTGCGCCCCCATTTGCTGATCGTGCTCGACAGGGTGATGACCGTCCCGTCGCGCAGCACCTTCAGCACGCGATCGAGCCGCCGCTGTTGCTGCGCTTCGTGGGCGACGATCTGGGCAGCATCCAGCCCGTCCGGCGCCGCTTCGGGAACGCCGCTCGCCTCGACGAACGCCGCTTCCTCCTGAATGGCCCGCATCGTGTCCTGCACCGCCCGGCCGAGCAGGCTGACCGCCATGTCACGGTTCCAGCGCCTGCCGTCCCATGCCAGCCAGCCCCATTGCTCGACATAGAGGAAATCCCGGCCGTACCGCCGCAGGAAGCGTTGCAGGTTGCCGAGGTCGGTCTGCGGCAGGAACGCGCATTCCTGCGTCAGTTCGTCGTCCCCTGCCCCCTTTCGACCGACATGCCCGTCTGCGCCTCCCGCTTGGGAGGATGGCTTGCCATCATCCGTCGGACCGGGGGCGGGGGGAGAAGCCCGGGAGGATCGAGGCGGCCCGCGTTCCCGACGGGAACGCGATGATGCCGCGATCTCTGCGAGATCGCGAGGATTCGCTAGTCCGGCTGTCCATCCGCTGTCGATCGTGGCGATCAGCTGGCGCTCGTCATCACCCCCCGGATTCGCACGCGCCGCCGCCTCGATGCTGCTGCGCGCGACGACTTCCGACAGCGCCCCGGCCGCGACGAGCGTCGCCACCTTGAACGCGCCCTCATTCAACCGGGCGTTGCGCTGTCCGGAGGCGGCCGTCTGAATATCGCGGCACTCGCCGTCGAGAGCGGCCAATGCGTATTTCCGAACATCATCGTCGACATCGCCGGCGATCGTCGCGGCCGACGGGGGGCGAGGCCGCGACGGTCGGTCCGCGACAGCCTTCGACCGATCGCGCAGGATCCGCACCAGCGAGGCAGGCGCTTCGGCAACCGCCGACGGGTCGGCCCAGTCGCCGTGCAGCCACCGATACGGCCCAGGTCCCTTTTTGCCCCCTTGCGCGAGGTCGCCGATTCGTTCGGATGGTGGCGCGATGATGTACCCGCCCTGCCCCCGCACATCGATATGCTTGGGCAGGTTGCCACGGTTGCCGATCGGCTCGCCCGCCGGCATCCGGAACCAGTGATGTTCCCCGCCCGACGGCGTAACCGACGTGAGCGTCGCCGGCAGCGCCTCGCCCATCTGGGCGAGCAGCGCCGCCTTCAGCCGGTCGACCGTCCACGTATCGGCCAGGACTTCGCCCGTCTCCGGGTCGACGGTTTCGTCGACGCGCGGATCGAAGTCGAGGTGCAGCAGGCCGCTGACGCCCGAATGCAGCCCGATCTGGGCGACCGGCCAACGCCGCCACCACGCCTCGATCTGCGCTTCGTCGCGCGTGGCCTTGTGCAGGCCACCGCTGTTCTTGATGACATTGCCGTCGTCGTCGCGATCGCCACCAACAAGCGGGCGGCCGTTCTGGACGTTGCACGGGAAGACGAACCACCCCCGACGCGCGAAAGCAATCGCCGCCTGCCCCATGGGCGACAGCGTGGAATTGGACGACACGGTATCGGTCCCCTGTTCGCGCGGAAGCGCGGGGTTGATGTCAGGCGAGCAGTGCCTTGAACTGGGCGAGCTTTTCCTCGGCCGCGGCTGCGCGGGTTTCGGCCGCTGTCGCGCGCTCGGTCATCGCGGCCAGTTCGGCCGAATGATCCGGGCGATCGTCGAACGCCGCGCGCAGCTGATCGAGCAACTCGGGCACGCCGAGCGTCCGTGCAACCACGGTCGGCGCTTCGGCGGCCGGCGGGGCGATCTCGCGATCGATCAGTTCGGCCGCCGCCTGACCGATCGACATGCCTTTCGCCGCCGCAAGTTCGGTAACCTTGCGAATGGCGCTCTGCGCAGCGGCGGGAAGCTGGATGGATTTTGCGGACATCGGTGCAGGTTCCTTGCTGATAGCGGGCGCAGCCGGCGCCGACGGGGAATTTGGGGGGACCGGGGGTTCCCAGTCTGCGGGGCGCGGGCGACCGTCGCGGCAATAGGGACACAGCCCGCCGACGAGTCGGGGCATCCACCACTCGCATCCGTCGCACTCGCCCGGCACGCCGAGGGCGATCGGCTGCGCGGCAGCAGCGACGCCCCGCGCGATGCGATCCGCTTCGATCTGCGCGGCCAGGTCGACGACATCGGACATCGTCAGACCTGCATCGGCATGATGACGAAGGTTGCTGGCGACCCCTCACGATCGCGCCACAGCACCGGGCCCTTCGGATCGGTGAATGTCGCCTCGACCTCGATCGCGGTCATGTGCGCCATAATTTCGAGCAGATACCGGGAATTGAACCCGATCGTCAGCGGCGACCCCGACCATTCGCACGGGATCTCTTCGTCGCCCGTGCCATGCTCGGGGCTGGACACCGACAGCGCGATCGCGTCGTGCCGGATGCTCAATTTCACTGCGCGAACCTTGTCGCTCGATACCGTCGTCACGCGGTTGACCGCCGCAACCAGGGTTTCCCGATCGACCTTCAGCAGACCGTCATACTGCGTCGGAATCACCCGCGCATAATCCGGGAACGTGCCGTCGATGACCTTGGCTTGCAGCGTCGTCTCGCCGATTTCAAAGGCGACGGCCGACGAACAGGCACGGACGGTTACCTGCCCCTCATAGCGACCGAGCAAGGTTGTCAGCACCTTGACAACCTTCGACGGGACGATGATGTCCGGCAGCGTAGCGGCACCGTCGGGCAACGCGACGATGCCGCGCGCGAGCCGATGCCCGTCCGTGGCAGCAAACCGAAGGTCCCCGTGCTGCGCGTGAACCAGCACGCCGCCCAGATAGTAGCGCGTCTCGTCCGTCGAGGTGGCGAACGCCACGGTGGACAAGGCCGCGCCCAGATTGATCGCCGGAATCTCGAACTCACTGTCCCAAGCCTTGTCGGGTGCGTTCGGGAAATCGTCCGCGGGCAACGTCGGCAAGGTGAACCGCGACCGGCCGGCGCTGACCGTCAGCTTGCCATCGGTCAGCGCCAGGCGCACCCGGTCGCTGGCCGTCAGCTTGTCGGCGATCTTGGCGAGCGTGCCGGCATGGACGGTGATCCGCATCGGATCGGCATCGCCGTCAAGCGTGACATGGCGTTCGCCCCAGCTGTCCAGGTCGGTGCCGCTCAGCACCAGCGCCGTGGGCGATACCGTCATCAGCACGTTCGACAGCAGCGGGATCGTGGTGCGCTTCTCGACGATGTCCCCCACATCCTTCAGCCCGGCCCGCAGGCTGGGCGCGTCGATCTCGAACGACCGGGTCGCGGAAGCGCCGGATGCCTTCTTCGTCATGCTGCAATTCCCGTGATCTGGCCGGTGGCCACGATGATGATCCGGCGCTGTGTCGGCGCCGATACTTTCTGGATGCGGATCAGGTGCGCCGCCGCCATCGCGACCAGCCCGTCCCGGACCTGCTCCGGTGTCAGCTTCGCCCGCGCCGCCAGCTGGCGATCGGTCGGGCACGGCCGCCCATGATGCGCGAACCGCGACAGCACCGGCAGGAGCGCGTCGGTGATCGCCGCTTCGTCCTGCGACAGCGCCGGCTCGGCCAGCACGAGCATGGTCCGGGTCGGTCGGGTCAACGCGGTCGGTTTGGCCGTCCGCTGGGCGACGTAATTGAAGAAATCGGCGTTCAGCGTCGATCGCGCCTGCGACAGCGTGACGAGGCCGCGCTCCGCCAACAGACGCATATGCTTGCCGGTGCGACACCCGGTCGGCAGGAACTGGCGCGACGCATAGACGAAGCGATCGCCGGTACGGGCGATCTCCATCCATGCGTCGATGCGGTCCGGCTCCGCGATGACACCGGGCGTTTCGTCGATCACGCCGCCCGCCGCATCTTCCGTGCCGGCACCGGATCACCCCATCGCCCGCGCGGGGCGACGGACCAGTCGCGGACCGTCACCGCGTCACCGGTCGCCAGTGTGATCGCAAAACGTTCGTCGGCTCCCGGCAGCAGTTCGCCGGTGACCATCCGATCCAGCTTGCCGAAATCGATGCCGACCGAGGCCAATGCAGAACGCGCCCGGATTGCCGGCCGCGAAAGGAACCACGCCGCCAGACGCCGCGCGCCTTCGTTTGGCACCTTAGCTGGCAGGAACAGCTTACCCATCACTTCCTCCCCGCGCGAACCGCGCTCTGTCGTGTTTGCATTGCGGTGATCGCACGAGCGCAGGCGTCCAGCGCGTCAGCCGGGATCGCCATCAACTCTGCGTCATCCAGCGCGCCGGGGGTGCTTTGGTCGGAGAAGGCCATACTCAGCAGGTGCGACACCTTCAGCAGGTTGCAGAGTGCATCGCCGTCCGCCGCACCCACGCACTCGATCGGCACCGAACGCCGACCGGCCCGGAGAAGAAACCCGTCCAGCGCCTCTGGATTGAGGCCAAGGGCGTTGATCAAAAGGTCGATCCGTAGTGTCGACGTTTCATCTCGCGCGTTGCGCACGGTCTTTTCATCGCAACCCAGAACCTTGCTGACACGCAATGGTCCAAGGTTCTGACACAGAGGGACCAGCAAATTGCGGGTCAATTCGCGGGCGTCGTCTTCCGTCAGCGGGACGAAAGCCGGGGGGACGATTCCGGCGGTCATCGGATAGCTCCATTCTCATGATTGGACCTGCACCCACAAACCTGATCATGGCCGCGGACGCGGCGCACGAACCGCCAGTCGGCCCATTTGCGCCGACACTCTATGACGGCGATGGGCACGACGATCGCGGCTGCGAGAATGACCAGCGCAGCGTTCATGCCGCCACCTCGGCCGATGCATCGAGCAGCATATCGGCACTGGTAACGACACCATCCGTCGCCCGTTCGATCTTCACCGCCAACGGCAGAGAAGGTTGCCGCTGCCGGTACGCGATTTTCCGTATCGTCGAGATTGCCTCTCCGATCCGATTTGCGAAATCGTCCACGCTTTCGCCGGTCGATTTGAGATGATCGTGCAGTTGCATGACGGGTCTTCTGACCCACAATGGGTAAATAGGTCAATACCCAATGTTACCCGCATCCACAGTCCCGCGATTTACCCTGTTCGGGTAAAAGGCCGCATGGCAAATCGCATCCGCACCCTTCGAGAAGAGAAACAGCTGACCCGCGCGGCACTCGCGGCGTTGGCAGGAACTGGCGCGACCCAGATCAACAAGCTGGAAACGGGCGAGCGCCGTTTGTCCGATCACTGGGCACAGCGGCTCGCGCCACACCTGGGCGTCGAACCCTACGAACTTTTCATGGACGCCGGCCAGACCCGGACCGTTCGGTGGGTGCCAATTATCGGCGAGGTTTCCTGCGGAAATCTTACGGAAGCGATCGAACGGCCCGACGGCTTTGTGCCGACGACCAGTGGCGGTCCGAGGGTGTTCGCGTTGAAGCCACGGGGCGACAGCATGAACCTCCTGATCGACGAGTCCGGCTATGCACTGGTCGACCCCGACCAAGTCGATCTGATCGACGGCAAGGTGTACGTCGTGGTGAACGGTCAGAACGAAACGACCGCCAAACGCTTCCGCGCCAGCCCAGCGCGGCTAGTCCCCTGCTCGACCAACGATACCCACACGGACATCGTGATCGGCAGCGAACCGTTCACGGTTGTGGGTAGGATCATAGAGGTCGTTAGACCGGTTTGACCCATTGCGGGTAAATGATGTTTGACAATTACCCGTAGTGGGTAATACGTAGCCCATCCGCCGCATGTCGCGGCGATGGAGGCTGCGATGCAAACCGCGTTCATCACCGACCTACGCGCTACGATGGTCCCGCTGGCGAAAGCCGACGGCACGAGCGCTGCAATCTCGATCCGCTACTTCGATCACACTGGCCGGCAGGTCGGCACTTCGGTGACGACCGCCGAGGAATTGGCGACACAGGCACGGGCAATGCTCGCCATGGCCGAAGCCGCCGTGCTCCACGCCGCCAATGCCGACGGCGCGGTGCGACCGCCCTACCATCACTTTCCCTTGCCGCCGGCCGGTAGCGCCGCAGCCCGGCCTCCGTTCCTTCACTTCCCCATGATGCGCGATGTCCGTGTCGCGGACGAACCGGGCGTGGCCGTGCCGGCGAAACCGTCGGTCGTGATCTACGGCCCTCGCGCAAGCGGGAAAACTTTCCACGCCGAGCAGCTGCGCAAGCGTTACGAGTGCGCGCGGATCCTCGACCTCAGCGGCGTACCCGGCAAATGCCGCGTCAGCCCAGGTACGATGGTCCTGACCGATGCGACCAAAGCGGACGCCCGCGCGCGCTACGGTCGCGATGTGCTGTTAGTGTCGATCCACGATGCTCGCAGCGCGATCGGCGTCGGCCCGGTCCGCGCCCTCGCCGAATGGCGCGCGGAATGATGGCCGTCGCCACCAGCGCGCTGTTCGCCAGCGCCGCAGCCATCGCCGTCACGACGATCGTCGCGGCGATAGTCCCCCAGCGCGGCCGCATCGCCCGCATGCTGCGCCACGGGCCGGAATGGACGGTCGGGGTATGACCCGCGCCGATCTCTCCCGGGTCGCGCGTCGCACCGCCATCGCGATCGCCGTCGTAATCCTGCTGATCGCCTACACCGCGATCCTGGGCGCCGTGACGGGGGAAGCATGATGCACCGCCCCACCCTCCAGCGCCCCAGCCTATGGCGCATCGTCGTCGCGTGCGGGTCGCTGCTGCTGCTCGCCATCGCCGCCGCAACCGTTTCGATTCTGCGAGGTGACCAATGACCACCACCGTCAACCGCAACCGCCCCGTCGAGCAGGTCGCGCTCGATCGCCTGACCTATTCGGGCATGAACGTCCGGTCGGCCGATGATCTCGCCATCGATAAGGAACTGACCGCCCTTGCTGCCTCGATCGAGAGCATTGGCCTGTTGGCGCCGCCGATCGTCGGGAAGCCGAAGCGCAAGGGGGCGTCGCAACCGGTCTATGCAGGCCGGCGGCGCCTCGCCGCGCTGCGCTTGCTGGTCGACGCCGGCAAGCTGGCGGCCGACGCACCGGTGACCGTCATCGTCGTCCAGGACGAAGCGGAGGCGACCGAGGTATCGCTGGCCGAGAACTATGCCCGCCAGCAGATGGCGCCCGTCGAGATCTACGACGCCTTCGCCACGATCCGCCGCCAGAAGCCCGACGCGACCCCTGCCGAGATAGGGGCAATGTTCGGCTACGACGCGCAGCGCACCGCCCGGATCCTCCGCATCGCCAACCTCTCGCACAAGGTCATGGAAGCGTACCGCGCCGGCACGCTGACCGATGCCCAGGCACAGGCATTCGCCGCGACCGAGGATCACGACCTGCAGGACCGGGTACTCGGCGAGATCGACGGCATCCAGTACGAACACCAGCGCGGGCCGGCCGCCATCAAGCGCCTCATGGGCGCGATGGACCAGGACGAACGCGCGATGTTCGATCTGGTCGGCCGCATCCAGTACGAAGCCGAAGGCGGCATCTACGAAGAGGATTTGTTCGAGCGCGGCGCCGGCCGCATCATGAACCCGGAGATACTGAAGCGTCTCTACCATGCACGCGTGAAGGAACTGCAATCGCAGTTCTCCTACCGGCTGAAGCGCAACGGCCGCATGATAAAGACCGACGGCGCATGGGGCTTGGCGGATCTCGACATCGCGTTCGTCAGCGAACCGCCCCAAACCATGCAGTACGGCTATCGTCACACCGACGACGAACTGCGGATCCGCACGCCGAAGGTCGAACCTGCCGGCGCGGACATCGGGCATTCCGACACCGTCATCGTGCTGCCGAAGAAAGGCGCGATCGTCGTCACGACGACGCTGAAGGCGAACAGCGACAACGGCGCGTACCTGACATTCGACCTGTGGTATCGCGACAAGGCGGCGAAGGGCGGCGCGCAGGCAGCGGACCCGAAGGCCGCCGACACCAGTACGCCGAACCCCAAGAGTGACGCGCAGAAGCGGCGCGAGGCCATGGGGCTGGTCAAGGATACTGCCGGCGCCGCCTGCATCATTCGGCGCGACCTCTTCCGCGACCAGTTGTTCGGCGACCCGGTGTTGGCGCTTGATCTCCTAATTTTCACGCAAGCCCGCACCATACTGGCCCCAAAGAAAGGGTTCGGCGGTAGCGAGTACTTCGACGGCGTACCGCAAGGCATCGAAACTCCAGCCTGCCAGATGACGGGGACGGGATCGCCTCCGAAAAAGCAGCGTGACATTGCGGACACCGTGACCCGAGCGTCGACGCTGAAGCATCAGCACGCGATCCTGTCCGCTCACCCGGCGTTCACGATGCCCGATCCGATCGACGGCTTTGCTCGGTTCCGAATGGACCGCGATCGCATCCTCGAACCTGCCACTGCCTTGGTCGCAGGCTGGGCCGTTCGCGCCGCTGACAGCTTCTACGGTGACCCGGAGGTGCCGCGGTTCATCGAGCATATCTCGGCCGACTACATGGCAGAGGCGGAAGGCGCTGCGCCATGGCATTCCTTGGTCGAAATGGATCAGGCGTTCTTCGAGCTGCTGACCCACAAGACGCGCGTGCGGATCCTCCAGGACTGGGGACAAACCGAACTGGCGGAGCGCGTGAAGTCGAAGGACAGCGCGGCCGAGTGTGCGAAGATCCACGCCGCTTGCATCGAGGGCTACGTCGGCGCCAGCGAGGCGGTGCTGAAGCTGCTCGCCATCAGCGCCGATGATGCGGCCGAGATCTCCAACTGGCGTCCCGACTGGATGGAACCGACCCGGCCGGCACCCCTGCCCGCCGCCAAGTCCGCACAACCGGCCGAATGATTCCCGCAATGGCCTCTGACTGGACCAGCCTAGCCGCAGCTGCGCGCCGCGTCCTCGCCCAGCGCGAGGCCGGCGACGCGGCGTGGGTAGAAAAGGGCCGGCTGACCCAGGCGGAGGCCGCCGCTCGCCTGCGCATCGCTCGGGCGTTGGTCACTCTCTGGGACAGCGTCGTTGCGGGTAAGTCACCCTACGATGCCGAAACGGCATGGATCGAGAGCCGCGGTACTGAAGGCTGCTACCCGCACGAGTTGCGGACGGACCTCACCGCCGCGGCCGATCGCGCCTGGCTGCTCGCCGAACGCAACCCGGAGGATCTGGACGCCGCCCGATTCGCCGAAGCAGTCGCCGCGCTGGCGTGGCACGCCCGGCCGGCCGATCACATCAGCAGCATCATCGACGTAGCGCACGTCAACGCCGCTGCCCGCGCTGGACGCGCGCCATGAAGTCGATCACCAAGCCAGCGCCGGAGTTGGTTGATTTCGTCCGCGCCCTTGCGCGCGCGTCGGTTGCGCGTGACATTGCAGCCGCCCGACAAAAGGAAAGTCCCCGTGCGGACGGTAATCTACGCCCGCTATTCTAGCCAGCTGCAGAACGCGCGGTCGATCGAGGATCAGATCGCCGTGTGTCGCGAACGCGCCGATCGCGAAGGCTGGACGATCGTCGAGGTCTATACCGACTATGCGATCAGCGGGGCCGCCGGCATCGAAGGCGCGCAGCGTCCCGGCCTGAACGCCATGATGGCGCGCGTGGAAGCCGGCGGCGTCGATCAGGTGCTGACTGAATCGACCGACCGGGTCGCCCGGCACCAGGGCGACGCATTCGCGATCCGCGAACGGCTCCAGTTCGTCGGCGCGCGCCTGTTCACGTTGATGGACGGCGAGGTCGACGACATCACCGGGACGATCAAGGGATTGATGGACGCCCGGTTCCGCAAGGATCTCGGCGCGCGCATCAAGCGAGGTCAGCGCGGCACGATCAAGCAAGGCCGCGCGCCTGCCGGCATCGCCTACGGCTACCGCCGCGCCAACCGCCTCGACGAACGCGGGGAGCTTGTCCGCGGCCTGCGCGAGATCGACGAAGATCAGGCCGAGATCGTCCGCCGGATATTCCGGGAATATGCCGACGGCCGCGCGCCGCAGGCCATCGCCAAGGCACTCAACGCCGAAGGCATCACTCCCCCGCGCGGCACGACATGGCGACAGACGACGATTCTTGGCGATCGGCAGCGCCAGAACGGTATGCTCAACAACCGCGTGTATGCCGGCGTGCTTGTCCACAATCGGACGAGCAAGGTCGTCAACCCGACGACGCGCAAGACGATCATCCGCCCGAACCCTGAAAGCGAATGGATCGAGCAGGCCGCGCCCGATCTGCGCATCGTCGACGATGCGCTGTGGCAGCGGGTGCAAGCCATTCGCGCCGAAGGTGCCGGCGTTCACCGCACCTATCAGCGCCGGCCGAAGCACCTGCTCTCCGGCCTCGGTCGATGCGGCGTCTGCGGCGGGGGCTGGATTCGGCGTACCGGCGAATACTGGGCGTGCGGGCGGCATCACGATGGCGCCGGCTGCACCAACAACCGCACGATCAAGAACGACAATTACGAGCGTCAGGTGCTCGAGCATTTGCAGCACCAGCTGCTCGCGCCCGAACTGGTCGCGGAATATGTCCGCGAGTATCATCGCGAACATGCCCGTCTCGCGGGTGAGGGACAACGCGAACGCGCGTCGATCGAGCGCCGGCATGCCGAAGCAAAGCGGAAGGTCGACCGGCTTGTCGAAGCCATTGCGGCCGGCGGCGCCGAGTTCGCCGAAATCCGCGACGTGCTGGCAAAGGCGCGCGCCGATCGCGACGCCTTCGCCAGTCAGCTGGCCGGCATCGACGCCGTGCCGGTGATCGCCCTGCATCCCACGATCGCGGACGATTACCGTCGACAGGTACAAGCGCTCCAGGACGCACTGAACGGCAATCCCGCCGCCCAGCTGGAAGCGGTGCCCCGCTTGCGCGCGTTGATCGATCACGTCGTCCTGACGCCGAAGGAAGCCGGCCGCGGCGTCGACGTACACGTTGTCGGTCGAATCGAGGAAGCTATTGGCCTCGCTGGACACACCGCTACGACATTACAAAAGCGCGCCTAACGCACGCAAAAAGCCCCGCCAAAAGACGGGGCTTTCAGTCCGTTACCGGAAGTTGGGAATTACGCGGCGAGACGTTGCTCTGCACGCGCTGCAGACGGGAACATCGACATACGTCGCACACCGTCGATACCCACCGCTGCTACTGCCGAATGAACAGCCGCATTGATGGCTGCCACCATCCGGGGGTCAAGATTGGTCATCGTACTTTCTCCCTGTCCACCGGGGTTCCAACCTCGATGGACTGTATCGCATATAACTACGAATAAGCCATCTGCACAGTGGGTAACCGCAGGTAACTCGTAAAACGTTATCGTCACGTTAAAGGGTGACGTACAACCAGCTACCTTTGGTTTCCACCTTGGTAGCAACGCCCGAAGCACCAAAAGCGGTTCCAAACGCAGCAAAGAAAGCTTTATCCGCAGGGCTTCGAAGGTTCATGTGAATGTGATCGGCGCCGAGCGACGTGCCAGCGAGGTGGAACACGCCGTTCAAAGTGCCAATGATCACATCCGGATACATCGCAACCGCAGCCATGTCGCAATCGATCAACGGCGAGACCGTCATCTCCCGCACGCGCAGAACGCGACCATCCCAGCCGGGCAGGCCCGCCCGATTGAGCAAGGCCGCCAAGTAATAGTGCTCGGTGTCATTGTCCCATAATGCGGCAATGACACTGGTGTTCAGCGGACCAAGCGAGGCGCCCGTGCCGTCCACGACCCCTTTGAACAGGCGGAGGCTGGTCGGCGCATACTCGTCGAACTCGCTGTCGCCCTTTTGGCACTGATTGCGCCAGTCCTGTTCGAACCGATCCCAACTACCATCGGCAACGGCTAGTATGTGTGTCTCGAAATTAGGCATCGCGTGGTTCTAGCCAAAAAGATCACCCCCGCAACGATTCTCGTGGGTTACAACCACTATGGTTGCAATCCAATTCCCTTCACCCGCTCCACCTTCCTGACATCGCAAACCTCGCGTCTTTCCCATCGCGCTCGGCTGCCTTGTGCGCTAGGGGCGGCGCGTGGCGTCGACAATGTATCAGGAACGGTTCTCCGCGCGTCGCCCGGTTCCGCTGCAGCGCCGCATCGCCACGCTGGCGCTGGTGGTGGCGATCCATGTCGCTATCCTGTGGCTGTTGCTGCGCATCGCACCGACGATGATGTCTCCGCCGCCCGGCGAGAAATCGCCGCTGATCGTCGACATGCTGCCCGCCGATCAGGTCGCCCCGGCTGCCGCGCCCGCCAGGCAGGTACAGCGCAAGGCGGCTGCCGGTAGCGCCAGCACCGCCCCGCCGGTCACCGCCGTCGCGCCGCCGCCCGACGTAACGCCCCCACCCCCCGTGCCAGCCACGCCGTCGAACGATGTCTGGTCGAAGGTCATTCCAATGACCGGCCGCGAGTTCGCCCGTGCCGCGATCACGCCCGGCACCCGCAGCATCGGCGAAGGCGCCGGACGCAGCGATGCGGCGGGTGACAGCGGCGACGGCGATGCGGATACCGATGCCGGCGGCGGCAGCGGCGGTGGCGAGCGGCTCTACGCCGCCGACTGGTATCGCCGCCCGACCCATGCCGAGCTGTCGACCTATCTCCCCCGCAACGCACGACCCGGCTGGGGCGAGGTCGCCTGCCGCACCATCCCCAACAACCAGGTGACCGACTGCCGGGAGATCGGCCAGTCGGCGCGCGGATCGGGGTTGGCCGGCGCGGTGCGGCAGGCGGCGTGGCAGTTCCGCATCCTGCCCCCGCGCGTCGGCGGCAAGCCGCTGATCGGCAGCTGGGTGCGGATCCGGATCACCTATACCGACTCAGGCGCGGCGGTGGAGTAGCACCGCCCACCCTGGTCGTCATTCCGGCGAAGGCCGGAATCCATTGTGTCGGGTGTTCACGACTCTACGCGGCCGGCCCGCATCCATGGATTCCTGCCTTCGCCGGAAGGACGACGTCGGCAACGGACAAGCGCGTGTCCTTGCCCTCCCCGCGCCCAGCGGCTAACCGACAGGCGTTTATCCTCCGACATTCCAGGTGTTCCTTCATGTCCGCAATGTTCCGCATCACCCTTCCCGACGGTGCCGTCCGTGAGGTGATGCCGGGCACTACTCCCGCAGACATCGCCGCCGCGATCTCGCCGGGCTTGCGCAAGGCGGCGATCGCCGCGCGGGTCGACGGGCAGGTGCGCGACCTGAACCGGCCGTTCGACGGCGACGCCTCGCTGGCGCTCGTGACGGCGAAGGACGAAGCGGACGCGCTGGAACTCCACCGCCATGACTTCGCCCACGTCCTCGCCGAAGCGGTGCAGACGCTGTATCCGGGCACGCAGATCACCTTCGGTCCGGCGACAGACGACGGCTTCTATTACGACTTCGCCCCTGCCCCCGGCCGCGGCATGTTCACCGACGAGGACCTGCCGCTGATCGAGGCGGAGATGCGCAAGATCATCGCGAAGGGCGAAAAGTTCGAACGCGAGGTCGTCACGCGCCAGCAGCTGATCGACCGCTGGACCGCACAGGGCGAGACGTTCAAGGCCGAATGGGCCGCCGAACTGCCCGAGGGCGAGGAACTGACCATCTATCGCCAGGGCGAATGGCTCGACATGTGTCGCGGTCCGCACCTCGAATCGACGGCCAAGCTCGATCCGGCGGCGTTCAAGTTGACCCGCGTGTCGGGCGCCTATTGGCGCGGCGACCAGAAGAATGCGATGCTCAGCCGCATCTACGGCACCGGCTGGCTGTCGAAGAAGCAGCTCGACGCGCATCTCACCCGGCTGGAGGAAGCGGCCAAGCGCGACCATCGCAAGCTGGGCGCGGAGATGGACCTGTTCCACCTCCAGTCCGAAGCGCAGGGGTCGGTGTTCTGGCACCCCAACGGCTATATGATGTGGCGGCAGCTGGAGGCGTATATGCGCCGCCGGCTGGACGCCCACGACTATCAGGAAGTGAAGACGCCGCAGTTGATGGATGCGCGGCAATGGGAACAGTCGGGCCATTGGGGCAAATATCGCGAGAATATGTTCGTGGTGCCCGACGAAATCCCGAATACCGAGGACGAGGGCGCGATCGTCAGCGCCGATGCCGACATGATGGCGTTGAAGCCGATGAACTGCCCGGCGCACGTCCTGATCTTTCGCCAGGGGATCAAGTCGTATCGCGACCTGCCAATCCGCATGGCCGAATTCGGCTGCTGCCACCGCAACGAACCGCATGGCGCGCTGCACGGCATCATGCGCGTCCGCCAGTTCACGCAGGACGACGCGCACATCTTCTGTCGTGAGGACCAGCTGATCGAGGAAGTCCGCGACTTCTGCGAACTGCTCGACTCGGTCTATCAGGATCTGGGCTTCACCGATTATGCGGTGAAGCTGGCGCTGCGCCCCGAGAAGCGCTTCGGGTCGGACGCGATGTGGGACAAGGCCGAGGCGGAGCTGCGCGAGGCGGTGCTGTCGTCGAACCTGTCGCAGGACATCAAGGACAAGTTCGAGGAACTGCCGGGTGAAGGCGCCTTCTATGCGCCGAAGCTGGAATTCCACCTGACCGACGCGATCGGGCGGACGTGGCAGGTCGGCACGATCCAGTCGGACCGCGTGCTGCCCGAACGACTCGATGCGACCTATGTGGGTGAGGACGGCAACCGCCACCGCCCGGTGATGCTCCACCGCGCGATCCTCGGCACGTTCGAACGCTTCCTCGGCATCCTGATCGAACATCATGCCGGGCGAATGCCGATGTGGCTGTCGCCGGTGCAGGCGGTGGTCGCGACGATCGTTTCGGACGCCGACGATTACGCGAACGAGGTCGCCGCAGCGCTCAAGGCCGCCGGAATCCGCGTCGAAACCGATCTGCGCAACGAAAAGATCAACTACAAGGTGCGCGAACATTCGCTCGCCAAGGTTCCGGCGCTGGTCGTCGTCGGCAAGCGCGAGGCGGAGGAGCGCACCGTGGCGCTGCGTCGCCTCGGCAGCCAGGGGCAGCAGGTCATCGGCCTCGACAAGCTGGTCGCGATGCTGAAGGCAGAGGCACTTGCCCCCGATCTTGCGCGGAACCTTTCGTAACCGCGCAAGATTGATTATATAGGACTTTCGACAACTACAGGAGCAGCACCTATCCGTCCGCCCATGATGCGTCGCCCGAATGCGCCGCCGCCGATGAACGGCCCCCGATTCAATGAGTTCATCCAGAGCCCGAAGGTCCGCGTGATCGATCACGAGGGCGAGAATCTGGGTGTCATGTACACGCGCGAAGCGATCGCGCAGGCGGCCGAGGTCGGGCTCGATCTGGTCGAAGTGTCGCCGAACGCCGACCCGCCCGTCGCGAAGTTCCTCGACGTGGGCAAGTTCAAGTACGAGGCGCAGAAGAAGGCGAACCTCGCCCGCAAGACCCAGAAGACGCAGGAGATCAAGGAGATCAAGATGCGTCCGAACATCGACGATCATGACTATGATACGAAGATGAAGAAGGTCGAGCAGTTCATCACCGAGGGCGACAAGGTGAAGGTCACGATGCGCTTCCGCGGTCGTGAGCTGAGCCACGGCCAGCTCGGCATGGCGGTGTTGCAGCGTGTCGCCGAAGCCACGCAGGAAATCGCCAAGGTCGAAGCCTATCCGCGCATGGAAGGCCGCCAGATGCTGAT
>OFDN01000547.1_pt1 | contig 29845 bp, 23 predicted proteins | sample 1520971 | NCBI WGS metagenome assembly OFDN01 (sample SAMEA94257418, study PRJEB24077) | hot springs metagenome | biome: Aquatic biome; feature: Geographical feature; material: Water | place: India | collected 2012-06-12 | depth 5 m | reverse complement strand
GGGCAGGAACGGCGGGCCGCCCGCGGCGCCCGCCAGCTCGGCGAGGAGTTGCAGCGCGAGCTGGGCGACGCGCGCATGGTGCCGGTGGAGGTGGCCTTCGGCACGGTGCGCCCGATGGTCCGCGCGCTTGCCGCCGATCTCGGCGTGCCGGTGGAGGTGCAGGTGGCCGGGCTGGAGCTGCGCGCCGACCGGCTGGTTCTCCAGCGTCTCAAGGACCCGGTGCTGCACCTGCTGCGCAACGCGGTCGGACACGGCATCGAACCGGCTGCGGAGCGAGCCGCCCGCGGCAAGCCTCCGGCCGGTGCCGTGTCGCTCGCCTTCGCGGTCGATTCCGGGCGGCTGACGGTCACGGTGACGGACGACGGGCGGGGCATCGACGCAGGGCGCGTGCGGGCCGCCGCCCGGCGGCTGCGGCTGGCCGGTGACGAGGTGGAGGAGATGGGCGACGCCGAGCTGCTGCAGCTCGTCTTCCGCCCCGGCTTCACCACGCGGGAGGAGGTCTCCGACCTCTCCGGGCGCGGCATGGGCCTGTCGGTGGTGTGGGAGGCGGCGACCCGTCTCGGCGGGGCGGTGTCGGTGCGCAGCCGGGCCGGGGCGGGGACCGAGTTCCGCCTGTCCGTCCCGGTCACCGCCATGGCGCAGGCGCTGCTCCTGGTGCGCGCGGGCGACCAGCTCTACGGCATCCCCGCCGGCGGGATCGAGCGGCTGCACCGCGCCGGCCCCGCCGACATCGGGACGGTGGAGGGGCGGCTGGTGCTGCGGATCGGCGACCGCCCGGTGCCGCTTGCCAGCCTCGCCGGCGCGCTGGGCACCGGGGACGGCGAGATCCAGACGGGGGGGCAGCGCAGCGTGCCCGTGGTGGTGGTCGGCGGCGAGGAACGGCTTCTGGCGGTCGCCTGCGACGAGCTGTTGGGCCTGCGCCAGGGCCTCGTCCGCGACCTCGGCCATCCGCTGCCGCCGTCGGGCCTCGTCTCCGGCGGGGTGCTGCTGGAGGACGGGGCGATGGCGCTGGTGATCAACCCCTATGTCCTGGCGGGCGGGGCGGTGGCCGGTTCGGGGCTGGAGCTGGTGGACCGCCGGCCGGAACGGACGACCCCCGCCATACTGGTGGTCGATGACAGCCTGACCACCCGGACGCTGGAGAAGAGCATACTGGAAGCGCATGGGTTCGAGGTCCATCTTGCCGTCAACGGCATGCAGGCGCTGCGGCACCTGCGGGCGGAGCGGATCGATCTGGTGATCGCCGACGTCCAGATGCCCGAGCTGGACGGCTTCGGCCTTCTCGCGTCCATGAAGGAGGATCCGGCGCTGGCTGACATTCCGGTCATTCTCGTCACCTCGCTGGAAAAGCGCGAGGACCGTGCGCGTGGGCTGGCGCTCGGTGCCGACGCCTACATCGTGAAGCGGAAGTTCGACCAGGCCGAACTCCTGTCCACCATCGGGCAGTTGCTATGAGGAAGGTGCGCGTCCTGATCGTGGAGGACAGCCCGACGCTGCGCCTCCTGCTGGAGACCATCGTCGAGGCCGACCCGCGGCTGGAGGTCGCCGGCTCCGTCGCCAGCGCCGAGGCGATGCTGGCGCGGTTGGAGGAGCTGGCGCCCGACGTCATCTCGCTGGATATCCGGCTGCCCGGCATGAACGGGCTGGACGCCACCATCGAGGTGATGCGCCGCCGACCCACCCCGATCGTGGTGGTGGCGGCCGACGTGAACGCGCGCGACGGCTTCATCGCGCTGAACGCGCTGCGCGCCGGCGCACTCTCGGTGCTGGAAAAGCCGGAGGGGGGCACGGCCGAGGCTTTCGCCGCCATGGCCAGCCGGATCTGCACCCACTTCTACCGGATGAGCCAGGTCAAGGTCGTCCGCCAGACCTTCCGCCGCGGCCTCAGCTTCGGGCTGGACGGCGAGGCGGCGGTGGCGCCGGAGGCGGTGCCCGTGCCGGCACCGGCCGGCGGCGGCCCGTACCGGGTGCTGGCGGTGGTCAGCTCCACCGGCGGCCCGAGTGCCTTGGTGCAGCTCCTGGGCGGGCTGGGGGCGGACTTCCCGTTGCCGGTGCTGATCGTGCAGCACATCGGACCGAAATTCGTCGCCGGCTTCGCCGACTGGCTGGACGCCATGACCCCTCTGACCGTGCGCGTGGCCGAGGATGGGGAGACGCCGCGTTCGGGCACCGCCTATCTGGCGCCCGCCGACCGCCACCTGCTGCTGGACGGCGAGCGGCTGCGCCTGACCGATGGACCGGTGGCGGAGGGGCACAAGCCGTCGGGCACCCTGCTCCTGCGGTCGGTGGCGGCGCACGCCGGCAAGGCCGGCATCGGGGTGATCCTGACGGGCATGGGAGGCGACGGCGCCGCCGGGCTGCTGGAGATTCATCGGGCCGGCGGCCACACGGTGGCGGAGGACGAGACCACGGCGGTCGTCTACGGCATGCCGGCGGCGGCGGTGAAGCTGGGCGCGGTGCGCGCGCTGCTTCCGGTGAACGCCATCGGACCGCATCTGCGCCAGCGGGCGGGATGCCCGGGCGAGGGAGGGAAGCGATGAACCGGCCGCGGATCCTACTGGTTGAGGATTCCCTGACCCAGGCCGTCGCCATGAGCGACATGCTGGAACGGGCCGGCTACGCGGTGCGCCATGTGCCGTCGGCCGAACGGGCGCTGGTCGAGCTGAACGGCGAGCTGCCCGATCTGGTGCTGCTCGACTACCACCTGCCGGGCATGCAGGGGAACGAGCTGTGCCGGCTGATCCGGCTGAACGCCGGCACCATCGGGATGCCGATCCTGGTGCTGACCAACGATGATTCCCCCGCCTGCCAGCGCGAGGGGCTGGAGAGCGGGGCCGACGACTTCCTGCCCAAGTCGCAGAGCGCCGAGCTGATCCTGATGCGGGCCGGCAACCTGCTGCGCCACGCCCGCGAGGCGTCGGAGGAGACGGGGCTGCCGCGGGCGGTGTTCCGGCAGCCGCTGGTGCTGATCGTCGGCACGCCCGGCGGCGCCGACGCCGACCTGGAGCGCGCCCTGGTGCAGGAGGGCTGCCGGGTCGAGCGCGCCGCCGACGGCGAGGCCGCGCGTGTCATGGTGGCGGCCCGCGCCTTCGATTGCGCCCTGGTGGCGGAGACGGTGGGCGGTGCCGCCGGCGACGCGCTGTGCGCGACGCTGCGCGAGGTGGCGGTGGGCGATCCCACCCTGATCCTGATGCTCGACAGGGCCGACCGCTTCCGCAGCCTGCAGGGCCGGGTTTGCGACGGGGTGGACGACTGCATCGAGCCGCGGCTCGACCTGTCCGTGCTGCGCGCCCGGCTGCGGGCGATGCTGCGCCGCCGCTTCCTGATGGAGCAGAACCGAAGGCTGCTCGACGACCACATCGCGCGGGAGACGGAGACCATCCGCCTGCGCGCCGAGCGCGAGGCCGCGGAGGCGCGGGCGGCGCTGGCCGACGAGCTGCGGCTCGCCAACGAACGGCTCCAGGCCGCCAACCAGCGGCTGTCCGAACAGGCGTCGGTGACCCGCACCATCACCCACAACGTCACCTCCGCCCTGTTCATGATGGACGGCGACGGCCGGCCGACCTTCATGAACCCGGCCGCCGAGACCCTGCTGGGCTGCGCGCTGGAGGAGCTGGGCGGCCGGCCGCTGGCCGAGCTGGTGGCCATGGACGACGCGGACGAGCGTGAGGCTCTGGCCGCCCTGTCCCCGGTGCGCAACCGCCCGGCCGCGGTGCGCCACACCGACGGACGCACGGTGCCGGTGTCGGTCAGCCTGGCCCCGCTGGCGGGCGGCGACGGCGGCGCCGTGGTCGAGGTGGTGGACGTCACCGAGCGCCGCAAGGCGGAGCGGCAGCAGGCGCTGCTGATGGCCGAGCTCAGCCACCGCGTGAAGAACACCATGGCGACGGTGCTGTCCATCGCCTCCCAGACCAAGCAGCGGCACGACACGCTGGAGAGCTTCTGGCCGGCCTTCGTCGGCCGGCTCCAGGCGCTGTCCTCCACCCACAACCTGCTGGCCCGGCACCTGTGGGGCTCGGTCCAGCTCGGCGACGTGCTGCGGCACGAGACCGCCCCCTACCGCGACGAGGCGCGCGGCAACCTCGCGCTGGCGGGGGAGCCGCTGCTGCTCACCTCGCGGGCGGCGCTGTCGCTCGGCATGGTGTTCCACGAGCTGGCGACCAACGCCGCCAAATACGGCGCCTTCTCCACGCCGGACGGGGCGGTGGCGGTCCGCTGGACGCGCTCGCCCGAGGGCGACGCTGTCACCATCGCGTGGGAGGAGAGCGGCGGCCCGCCGGTCCAGGCGCCGTCGCGGCGCGGCTTCGGCTCCCGCCTGATCGAGAAGGGGCTGGCCTACGAGCTGGGCGGGCGCGCCTCGCTGGAGTTCCGGCCGGGGGGGCTCGCCTGCACAATCGAGCTGCCGCTGTCCGACCACGTCCACGCCACCGGCGGCGACACCGCCCCCATGCCGATCCCGGCGGGGTAGACCCCCGGGCCGTCAATCCCCGCGCGAGCGCGCCTGCCCCAGCAGGCCGTGCGGGCGGTAGATCAGGAACAGGGCGAGCAGGCCGAAGGCGACCACGTCCTTGTAGGCGATGGCGAAGTAGCCGCTCCAGAAGGTCTCCACCAGCCCCAGCAGCAGCCCGCCCAGCATGGCGCCGGGCACCGAGCCGATGCCGCCGATGACCGCCGCGGTCAGCGCCTTGAATCCGACCAGGAAGCCGGTGAAGAAGTTCACCCCGCCGTAATAGAGGGCGATGACCGTCCCCGCCGCCGCGGCGCAGGCGCCGCCGATGGCGAAGGTCAGGGCCACGGTGCGGTTGACGTCCAGCCCCATCAGCGCCGCCGCCCAGGCGTCGTCGGTGCAGGCGCGGTGGGCGCGGCCGAAGGGGGTGCGCCGCATCACCCACCACAGCAGGGCGTAGAGCCCCAGAGTCAGCGCCACCACCACCCCTTGCGCCGTCACCGCGGTGACGCGGAAGCCCGGCACCGCCAGCAAGGTCTGGGTGGTGGCGTAGACGGGGGCCGGCCACCACTCCCGCGCGCCGTGCAGCAGCCGCACCCCCTCCTGCATGGCGATGGCGAGGCCGATCGCCAGGATCAGCGGCGCGTGGGTTCCCACTCCGCGGACGTGGCGGAACAGCAGCCGGTCCATCGCCCAGCCCTGCACCGCGGCGAAGCCCATGGCGATGACCAGCACCGCCAGCAATGCCAGCGGCAGGGCGCCGGCCCCCGCCATGGCGAGGCCGGACGCCGCCATGGCCGCCATCATGGCGCCGGTCATGGTCAGCTCGCCCATGGCGAGGTTGATGCGGCCGACGATGGCGTAGACCAGCGTGTAGCCGATGGCGAGCAGCCCGTAGACGCAGGACACGGTGGCCGCGTTCACCAGCTGCTGCATGAGATAGAGCGCCGGCACCCATGGCGACGGGCCGGCCCTTGCCGCCCGGTCGCCCGGCAGCGGCTCGCCGCGCGGCGGCGGGATGCGCGCCCACACCCGCAGCATCAGGAACTCCATCGCCGACAGGGCGCCGGTGCGGTCGGTCTCCACCCCCTCCAGCTCGTGCCGGCCGCTGTCGAAGAAGCGGCCGCCGAACCGGCAGATGATGTAATGGCCGACGCGGTCCTCCTCGTAGCGGATGGTCAGGCTGCGCCCGTCGGCGGTGTCGTGGTCCGCCGACAGGATGCGGACGCTGGCGGGGTTGTCCTCGAAGGCGGGGATCAGGCGGCGGCAGAGGGCGAGCTGCTCGCCGTCCACCCCGCCGCAGCCGGCCAGAAGCAGCAGCGGCAGCAGGACCAGCGGCAACAGCACCGGTGTCGGCAGCCGCTCAATAGCGCGCGTCCAGGAAATGCAGCCCGTCGGGCGGGGCCGTGGGGCCGCCGCGGGCGCGGTCCCGCGCCTCCAAAGCGCGACTGACGTCCGCGGCCGTCCATTTCCCAGCACCGACCAGCTCCAGCGTGCCCACCATGTTGCGCACCTGATGATGCAGGAAGGAGCGGGCGGCGGCAAACACCCGCAACTCCTCGCCGTGCCGGGTCACCTCCAGCCGGTCGAGCGTCCGGATGGGGGAGTTGGCTTGGCAGAGTGCGGCGCGGAAGCTGGTGAAGTCGTGCCGGCCCACCAGCAGCTGCGCCGCCTCGTGCATGGCATCGGCGTCGAGCGGCCGGCGCACGTGCCACGCCCGGCCGCCTTCCAGCGCCAGCGGCGCCCGCCGGTTGACGATGCGGTAGATGTAGGAACGCCCGGTGCAGGAGAAGCGGGCGTGGAACTCCTCCCCCACCGGCTCGGCCGCCAGCACCGCCACCGGCCAGGGCCGCAGGTGGAAGTTCAGCCCGTCGCGCACGCGGTCGGGGGCGAAGGGCTTTTCCAGGTCCACATGGGCGACCTGCCCCAGCGCGTGCACCCCGGCGTCGGTGCGGCCCGACGCGTGCAGCCGCGCCTCCTCCCCCGACAGGCGCTGCACCGCCTCCTCCAGCGCCTGCTGGACGGACATGCCGTTGTCCTGGCGCTGCCAGCCGACGAAGGGCCGGCCGTCATACTCGATGGTCAGTTTCCAGCGTTGCACGGGTCCGGCTCCGGCCCCAGCCCAGACCCCAGTACGGTGCCGGTCGGGATGGCGAAGCCGCGCAGGAAGGCGGCCCCGTCCACCGGCGCCTTGCCCGGCCGCTGGACCCGCAGCAGCCGCACGGCACCCGTCCCGCAGGCGACCGTCAGCCGGTCGTCGAGCAGCGTGCCCGGAGGTCCGGACCCGTCGGCGGGGGCCGCCTCCAGCACCTTGATGCGCTCGCCGCCCAGCGTGGCCGGCAGGTCGAACCAGCAGCCGGGCCAGGGGGTGAGGGCGCGCACCTGCCGCTCCGCAAAACCGGCGTCCGTCGACCAGTCCAGCCGCCCGTCCTCGCGTGTAAGCTTGGCGGCGTAGGTCACGCCCTCCTCGGGCTGCGGCACCGGGGTCAGGCGGCCGTCGGCGACACCTGACACCGCCTCCACGATCAGCCGGGCGCCCATGGCGGCCAGCGCGTCGTGCAGGGTGCTGGCGGTGGTGTCCGGCGTGATGGCCACCCGGTCTTCCAGCAGCATGGCGCCGGTGTCGAGCCCGGCGTCCATCCGCATGATGGTGATGCCGGTCTCGGCGTCGCCGGCGAGGATGGCGCGCTGGATGGGGGCCGCCCCGCGCCAGCGCGGCAGCAGCGAGCCGTGCACGTTCAGGCAGCCCAGCCGCGGCGCGTCGAGCACCGGCTGCGGCAGGATCAGGCCATAGGCCGCCACCACCCCGATGTCGGCGCCCAGATCCGCGAACTCCGCCTGCACCGCGGCGTTGCGCAGCGACTTCGGCGTGCGCACGGGAATGCCGCGCTCCCCGGCGAAGCGGTGGACGGGGGAGGGCTGCTCCTTCTGCCCGCGGCCGGCGGGGCGCGGCGGCTGGGTGTAGACGGCGACGATCCCGTGCCCGGCGTCCGCCAGGGCGCGCAGGCTCGGCACGGCGAAATCCGGCGTGCCCATGAAGACGATGCGCAAGGCGGTCATGCTCCCGTCCGGGGCGCCCGGCCGGTCAGGCCGTCGCCTTCTGCTTCTGCTGCTTCTGGAGCCTGCGCATGATCATGCCGCGCTTCAGCATCGACAGATGGTCGACGAACAGCACGCCGTTCAGATGGTCGATCTCGTGCTGGATGCAGGTGGCCAGCATGCCCGACGCGTCCAGCTCCCGCTCCTGGCCCTCGCGGTCCAGATAGCGCACGCGCACGGCACTGGGGCGCGTCACCTCGGCGTACTGCTCGGGGATGGACAGGCACCCCTCCTCGCAGACGGCCAGATCGGGCGACGCCCAGACGACCTCCGGGTTGGCCATGCGGATGGGGTTCGGCGGCTCGTCCTTCTCGTGCACATCGACGACGATCACTCGGTCGAGGATGCCCACCTGCGGTGCTGCGAGGCCGATGCCGTTGGCCTCGTACATCGTCTCCACCATGTCGTCCATCAGCCGCGCGATCCGTTGATCGACGGCCGGGACCGGCTTCGCCACCTGCTTGAGGACGGGGTGCGGGGCAATGATGATCGGCAGGACGGCCATGGTTCCTTGGCGGTGGTGTCGCGATGGTTGCAAACCCTGAACATATGCGGGGGATGCCACGTCGTCAAGGAAGGCGGGGCGGGTGGTGTCCCGGTTCGCATCCCGGCTTGCGACTCGTACGCCCCTTGCGCTTCAGCGCCCGACGATGCGCCGTCCGGTCGGCCGCAAGGTGGCGCATGAGGGAGTGCCGTCCTTGCCGGTGCCGATGACCGTTGTTTCGATGACCCCTCCGCCGCTGGCCGCAAGATCCAGCAGATCCTGTCCAATGTCGGGGATGTCGATCTTCATCCGGCGGGACCAGGGCGAGGACGGGTCGCCGGCCAATTGGCCGATACGGATGTAGACGAACCTTCGCACGGGACCTTCGCGGCGCACCTGATCGCCGACGAATTTGGGCCCCGGCTCCACGCCGACTTGGAAATCGAACGGAAGCGCCTCGCCCTCACGGGAGCATTTCGGATCGAGTGGCGATTCGTCCTTGGCCTGTAGGCTGTGGAGCACGCCGATGACCGGCCGCTCGATGACGATCCGAAAATCGATCAGGCTCCGATCCGTCCGTGCCATGCGGGTCCGTCGCTCGATGGGTTGCGCCGAAACAAGCCGGAGCCTACCACCCGGAAGCCGTAACCCGAAGCCGGGAGACGACCGGGGTCACAACCGCCCCCGGCACCGGCCGGCGGCGGCCGCGCGCATCACCCGAAGATCAGCATCGTCCCGGGCACGTCCTCCGGCGGGTGGCCGGCGCGCAGGGCCAGGGCGACGCGGACGGCGCCGATCAGGCTGGCTTCGGTGAAGGGCTTGGTCAGGCAGCCGATGCCGCCGTCGTGGTTGTCGCGCAGTTCGTCGGCGTAGGAGGTCACGAACAGGCAGGTGATCCCCTGGCGGGCAAGCGCGCGGGCCGCCTCGGTGCCCAGCGAGCCGCGCGACAGGTGCAGGTCGATGAGCGCCAGGTCGGGGCGGACCTGCCGCGCCAGCTCGACCGCCTGCGCCGCCGTGCCGGTCGGGCCGAAGACCTCGTGACCGGCGGCCTCCAGGTAGCAGCGCTGCTCCATGGCGATCAGCACCTCGTCCTCGACCAGCAGGATTCTCATCCGGCCGTCTCCTGCGGGGCCGGCTGCGGCAGCTCCTCCTCCGGCGCCGGGAGCGGCAGGCTGATGCGGAAGGCCGCGCCCTCCGCCACCGGCAGGACGGTGACGGTGGCGCCGATCTGGCTGGCGAGGCTGGTGACCAGCCGCATGCCCAGGCTGCGCGACCGCCCGATCTGGAAGCCGTCCGGCAGGCCGGGGCCATGGTCGGCCACGGTGAGGACCAGGGTGGCGCCGTCGCGCACCAGATCGACCGACACCCGCGCGCTGGCGGCGCCGCGGTGCTTGATGGCGTTGGTGATCAGCTCGTTGGCGATCAGGCCGAGCGGGGCGGCCTGGTCGATCGGCAACTCCACCGGCTCGGCGTGCACGGTGATGGTGCCGGTGGAGCCGCCGCCGGACGCCCGCTCCAGGTCGTCGCACAGCTCCGCCAGATGGCTGCCGAACTCGATGCTCTGGAAATGTTCGGTCTGGTACAGGCGGTTGTGGACCAGGGCGATCGCCTCGATCCGGCTGCGCGCGTCGCGGAAATGGGCGCGCGCCGTCTCGTCGGTCAGCGTCATGGTCTGCAGCGTCAGCAGGCTGGACACCAGTTGCAGGCTGTTCTTGACGCGGTGGTTGACCTCGCGCAGGAGGGTCGATTTCTGCCCGACCACCTCGCGCAGGGCGGCCTCCATCTCCTTCATGTCGGTGTTGTCGATGTGCATGACCACGGCGCCGCCGTAGGGGCTCGCCTCCATCGGCGCCGCGAGGCAGCGGAACCACCGCCGCCCGGTGCCTGAGGGGCCGTGGTACTCCATCGACATCGCCGGCCCGCCCCGGTGCAGGATGCCGGACAGCCCGGCCAGCACGGCCGGCGCCCCCTCCTGGTCCGGCGCCGCCGCGCAGTGTCCCAGGTAATTGTCGCCGAGCCGGCAGCGCGCCCCGAGGAACGGCGCGTCCGCCGTCGCATCGGCCCACGCCTTGTTGACCAGGACGATCCGCCCCTCCTGGTCGAGCACGGCGATGTGGGCGGGCAGGGCGTCGAGCGTGGCGCGGGTCTGCTCGGCCATCTGCTTCATGGCCAGCGCGTTCGCCTCCAGCGCCTCGCGGCTGCGCCGGCGCTCGGTCATGTCGCGCAGGATGACGGTGAAGAAGCTGCGTCCCTGGGATTCCCAGCGGCCGACCGACGGCTCCAGATCGACCCGCGTGCCGTCGCGCCGGCGGCCGACGATCTCCATACCGCCGGGCTCGGAAAAGCGGCCGATCGTCTCGTCCCATTGCGGCGAGAGGGGATCGAGCAGGACGCCGATGCCGCGGCCGATCAGCGCGTCGGGACGGTGCTGGAACTGAAGGGCGGCGGCGCCGTTCGCCCACTGGATGACGCCGCGGGTGTCCAGCGTGACGATGGCGTCGGGGGCGGCATCGACGATGGCGCGGTAACGGGCGTCGCGCTGCTCGCGCAGCACCCGTTCGCGGTGGACCGACGCGGTCACGTCGGTGACCTGCAGGATGCAGCCCCGCCCGCCATCGCAGGCCAGCGGGCGGATCACCACGTTGTGCACCATGCGCTGCCCGTCGGACACGCGCAGCGGCAGCATCACCGGGTTGAGCGTGTGGGACAGCACGCCGGGCGCCCCGGTCTCCAGCACGTCCTGGATCGCCGTCTTCAGCCGGGTGGCGTCGAGGACGGGGATCGCCTCGAACAGCACGCGCCCGAGCACCGCCGCCGCGTCGATGCCGGAGGCGGCCTCCAGCCAGCGGTTCCACAGCCGGACCCGCGCCGTTCCGTCGAGCACCGCAATGCCGGCGTCGAGCACGTCGAGCGCGTCCGGAACGGCCAGGTCGGGTGGCGGGCTATCCGGGCTGCGGTCCATGCGGTATCCCGGCGTCAATGCGTTCGATGAAGGCACGGATCAGCAGCTTCAGGGCCTCCAGGGACGACAGTCCCATCAGCAGGGCGATATATCCGCGGATGCTGTGGTCCTGCATCGCGAAGTCGATGTGAAGGAACAGCACCAGCTCGTCCTCGGTGCCCTGCACCTGCCGCAGGACCTCCATCCCGCCGCCACGACGCACGTTGGGGAGCGAGATGTCCAGGTCGTTCTTCAGGATGTTGGCGATGACGACGAGGCAGCCGTTCAGGATGATGTTGCCGATCTCCGCCAGCGCGTCCTGCTCCAGGTCGACGATCTCCTCCAGCGACAGGTCGCCGCCAAGCACGATACGCGCCAGCTCCAGGCTGTTGGTTTCCGGGAAGATCAGCAGCGCGCGGCCGTCGAAGGCGCCGCGGAAGGTCTGTTCCACCGCCACCAGCCCGTTGCGCTCACGCTGCTCCAGGAACCGCGCGGCCTCGCCGTGGCTGACGATCTCGATCGACGGGACCGACAGGAGCACCTGGTCGAACACCATGCGGCTGAGATGGGTCGCCGCGCGACCCACCCCCATGTTGACGAGTTCCGTCAACGCGTCGCGCTCCAGTTCCGTCAGTTCCACCGTGTCGCCCTGCCTCGAAACCTGTCCACCGTTTGTAACGCCGCAACCGCCGGAAAGCGACAGTCCGTCCTGCCGGGAAAACGGCCGTATGCGCTTCCGCCGAAGACCGATACCAGCGGATGACCACCATCGCACACGGCAGCCTTGCGTGCCGGTCACGGTCCCGTCGCTGGACTGGTGGCCTTCGCATCCGCAACATACCGTACGTATACGTTGTACAGCGAAGGGGTGGGGGCGCATGACGGCCATCGCCGCGAACCGGTCCGGCGCCTGGTCGGCCAGCTTCTACGCCGGTTTCACGATGCTGACGATCGCCGAGGCTTTCGGGGTCGGGCGGCTGTCGGTGCATGTCTCCGTTCTTCTGCTCGCCGCCTATCTGGCGGTGGAGGCGGTTCGGGTGCCGGCCATCCAGCGCAGCATCGGGCTGTTGCTCGGTGCGGCCGGGCTGGCGCTCGGCGCCTGGAGCGGCCGGCTGCCCGAAACCGCCGTCGGCGGTGCGGAGCGGGCGCTGCAGTTCCTCGTGCTGTTCGGCGCCGTCGCCTGCCTGCGGCTGCCGGCGCTCGCCAGCCCGTCGATGCGGGCGGTGGGCGACCATGTGGTGTCGCAGCCGCCGGGGCGCCGCTTCCTGGCGGTGGAGCTGGGCTCGCACCTGTTCGGGGCGGTGCTGAACCTCGCCGGGCTCCAGTTCGTCGCCACGGTGATCGAGCGCAACCGCGACCCGGCGCTGCGCCGCCGGCTGGCGGCGGCGGTGCTGCGCGGCTACAGCGCGGCGTCCTGCTGGTCGCCGCTGTTCGTGTCGCTGGCGGTGGTGCTGACGGTGGTCCCGGGACTGGGCTGGCTCGACGTCGCCCCGCTGGGGCTGTGCGCGGCGGCGGTGCTGCTGGCGACCGGCTGGCTGTCCGACCGGCTGACGCGGGAGCGGCCGGCACCCGCCACCGTCCCCCGTTCGGCCGCCCCTCATTCGGCGGTGGAAGCGCCGCCTGGCATCGGCGGGGCGTGGCTACGGGTGGCCGGTCTGTTCCTCAGCCTGTTCGTGCCGACGATCCTGCTGGTGGAATTCGTGCCGCTGGCGACTCCCATCGCCATCGGCGTGGTCGGCCCGCTGCACGCGATCCTCTGGCTGTCCGCCATCCGCCGGGGCGGAAGGCCGGGGGCCGGCGCGCTGCCGGCGGTCGGGCGCAGCCTGCTGGCGGAGGTGCGCGGCCATTTCCCGGCCCTGCGCGGGGAGGTGCTGCTGTTCACCGGGGCCAGCCTGTTCGGCAGCGGGCTGGCGGTGGTCATCGCCGGGTCGGGTGCCACCCTGCCGCTGCCCACCGGTGACGCCGCCATCCCCGCCATCATCGTGATGGTCGTCGCCTGCGGCATGTTGGGGCTGCACCCGGTGGTGCCGATGATCGTGATCGGCGAGGCCTTCCCGCCCGCGCGCCTGGGGCTGCCGGCCGACGTCATGGCGGTGTGCCTGATGGCGAGCTGGGGGCTGGCCACCCTGGCCTCCCCCTTCTCGGCGCTGGCGCTCTACATCGGGCGCATGCTGGGCGTGTCGGTGTGGACGGTGGCGTGGCGCTGGAACGGCGCCTACGCGCTGGGCTCCGCCCTCGCGGTGTCGGCGGCGCTGGTGGGCTTGCGCCGCCTGTTCGGGACGTGAGCCGTCCTCACTCGGCCGCCGGCACGTACCGCACCCGCTTGACCTGGGCCGACACGGGGTGGCCGGGGTTCTGGAAGGGGGCGATCCAGGGCGCCTCGCCGGTCCACACCTGCAGGTAGATCTTGCCCGGCGCCTGCGGCACCTCGTCCTTGGCGCCGCTGACGCGGTGCACCGGCTTGCCGTCCACGAACCAGGTGATGCCGTCGGGCGTCCAGTTGAAGGCGTAGTCGTGGAAGCCCTCCGCCGCGTCGAAGGGAAGCGGGATGGTGGCGGCGTTGTGCACGGTGCCGCGCACGAAATAGGTCAGCACCAGCGTGTGCGTGTCCTCCCCCTGCACCGCCATCTTGATCTCGTCCCACTGGTCGCCGAAGGGCTTGCCGGTGAAGCTCAGGAAGGAGGTGACCACACCCGGCTCCCGCGCCGCGCGGATGCGCGCGCTGTAGCGGCCGAACCCGTAATGCTTGCGCGTCTGGTACTCGGCGCAGGCGTAGCCGCCCTTGGCGGTCGGCCGCTCCGACAGGGTGAGGGTCAGGGCCCCGCGCGCCACCGCGGCGTTGGCGCCGGTCCATTCGCAGCGGAAGGGGTCGCCGTTGCTCCACCCGTGCGAGCGCTCCCAGCGCATGGGGTCGTGGCGGTCGAAGCTCTCGTCGAGGCCGCTGTCGCCCAGCCGGCCGAGGGTGGAGCGGGCGTCGACGGTGGCGGGAAGCGCCAGGCCGAAGGAGGCGATCAGGGCGGCCAGGGCTGCGGTTCGCAAGGCTGTCCTCCGTTCGATCGGGGAAGGAAACAGCCTGAAAGTAACGTCTCCACCTCTTTCGCGCGCCGGTGCGGACGGGGTGGGGTGGCGGTCTTCCGGGACCTCCGTTCGGGGAGTCAGGCCGGCGGGTCGGGTTGCCGCTGTGGGGCGGTCCACCAGGAGGCGGGAAGCCCGAACGTCGCGGTGAAGCCGGCCTCCCCCGCGCGGGTGATGCGCAGGGCGCGGGTCTCCGGCTGTCGCGCGACCCAGCCGAGCTCGAGCACCCGGTCGAGCAGGGCCGCACCCACCCGTCCGGCCAGATGCGGGCGGCGCTCGCTCCAGTCCAGACAGGTGCGGCAGAGCGGCCGGCGGGCGCCGGGGTCCGGCTCCAGCGCGATCCCGAACGAGGTGAGGAACCGCCACCCCTCCTCGGTGACGAGGCCGGCGCCGTCCGACAGCGCGACATGGCCGCCAGCGTGCAGCGAATCGGCGACGGCGATGGCCAGCCGGCCGGCCATGTGGTCGTAGCAGGTGCGCGCCAGCCTCAGCGCCTCGTCGCGCGGGCCGACGGGGTGGTGGCGCTTCGGCCCCGCCGCGGCCACGGCCATCAGCGCGTGGATCGCCTGGGCGACGTCCGCCGAGGCGAGCCGGTAGTAGCGGTGCCGCCCCTGCTTCTCCACGGCGAGCAGTTCGGCGTCCGCCAGCTTGGCGAGATGGCCGCTGGCGGTGGCCGCCGTCACCCCCGCGTGCCGGGCCAGCTCCCCGGCGGTCAACGCCTGCCCGCCCATCAGGGCGGCCAGCATGTTGGCGCGCGCCGCGTCGCCGATGAGGCTCGCCACCTGCGCGATGGTGTTTCCGGAGGCCATGTTGGTCATGCCCGGGAGCCTATCACCCGCCCGTCAACCCGTCAGTCGCCGACGCTTCGGCCGCGGCCGAAACAACAGCCCGTCGCCATCGGCTAGGAGAAGCCGGACACGACAACCGGTAAGGGAACCACGACGATGGCGCAATCAACGATGAGGATAAGGGGAATTGGCGCCGAAACCGGCGCAGCGCGCGGATGGGCAACGCCGTGGGTGATCCTGGGTCACTGGCTGGAGCGGCGGCGGCAGCGCCTGGCCCTGCGCGACCTGGACGATCACCTGCTCCGCGACATCGGGGTCGATCGGAGCGATGCCCTGATGGAGGTGCGGAAACCCTTCTGGCGCTGAGCGGGGAGAGGGGGAGGCCGGCGACCAGCCTCCCCACTGCAGCTCAGGCCAGTTCGCGAACGTCGGTGAGGCGGCCGGTCACCGCGGCGGCCGCGGCCATGGCCGGGCTCACCAGATGGGTGCGGCCGCCGCGGCCCTGACGGCCCTCGAAATTGCGGTTGGAGGTGGAGGCGCAGCGCTCGCCCGGCTGCAGACGGTCGGCGTTCATGGCGAGGCACATGGAACAGCCGGGCTCGCGCCACTCGAATCCCGCCTCGATGAAGATTTGGTCCAGACCCTCCTGCTCGGCGATCTCCTTGACCAGGCCCGAGCCGGGGACGACCAGCGCCTGCACGCCGTCCGCCACCTTGCGGCCCTTCGCCACCACCGCGGCGGCGCGCAGATCCTCGATGCGGCCGTTGGTGCAGGAGCCGATGAACACCTTGTCCACCGCCACGCTGGACAGCGGCTGCCCCGGCTCCAGCCCCATGTAGGCCAGCGACCGCTCGACCGCCGCGCGCTTGCCGGCGTCGGCCACCTCGGCCGGGTTCGGCACCGTCGCGGTGATCGGCAGCACGTCCTCCGGGCTGGTGCCCCAGGTGACCTGCGGGACGAGCTGGGTGGCGTCGATGACGATGGTGGTGTCGTAGACCGCACCCTCGTCCGACGGCAGAGTCTTCCAGTACTCCACCGCCTGCTCCCAGGCGCCGGCCTTGGGGGCCAGGGGGCGGCCCATGATGTATTCGAACGTCGTCTCGTCCGGCGCGATCAGGCCGGCGCGGGCACCCGCCTCGATCGTCATGTTGCAGACGGTCATCCGGCCTTCCATCGACAGCCCGCGGATGGCATCGCCCGCGTACTCGATGACGTAGCCGGTGCCGCCGGCGGTGCCGATGCGGCCGATGATGGCGAGCACGATGTCCTTAGCGGTGACGCCCGGCGGCAGCGCGCCGTCCACCCGGATCAGCATGTTCTTGGCCGGCTTCTGGAGCAGCGTCTGGGTCGCCAGCACATGCTCGACCTCCGACGTGCCGATGCCGAAGGCCAGCGCGCCGAAGGCGCCGTGGGTGGAGGTGTGGCTGTCGCCGCACACGATGGTGCCGCCCGGCAGGGTGAAGCCCTGCTCGGGCCCGATCACGTGCACGATGCCCTGGCGGATGTCGTCCATCGGGAAGTAGCGGACGCCGAAGTCGCGGGCGTTCTTGTCCAGCGTCTCGACCTGGACGCGGCTCTCCTCCTCGACGATGCCCTGGCTGCGGTCGGTGGTCGGCACGTTGTGGTCGGGAACCGCCAGCGTGGCCTCCGGCCGGCGCACCTTGCGGCCGGCGGTGCGCAGCCCCTCGAACGCCTGCGGGCTCGTCACCTCGTGCACCAGATGGCGGTCGATGTAGAGGATGCAGGTGCCGTCCTCCTGCCGGTGGACGACGTGGCTGTCCCAAATCTTGTCGAAGAGCGTGCGGGGCTTGGACATCGGCGTGGACTCTCTCTCGCGGACGACGGGCGGCGGCTTGACGGGGCCGGACGCACGGTTGCGGGACAATAGCGGCGCCGACGCGCCATCACAAGCGGCGGCTCATGCTCTTGCCGCCACGCCGCATTGCGCGAAACAATCTTCGCTTAAAGGCATTTCGGAAAGCGCAGCCGGAAGGTCGTGCCGCGTCCCGGCTCGCTCTCCGCCGTGATGACGCCCCTCATGGTACCGGTGACGATGTTGTAGACGATGTTCAGCCCCAACCCGGTGCCGCCGCCGCCGCGGTTGGTGGTGAAGAAGGGGTCGAAGATGCGCGGCAGCACGTCGGCCGGGATGCCCTTGCCGTCGTCGGTGTAGGTCAGCCCCACCTCGCCTCCCGGCAGCTCCTCCACCACGATCCGGATGCGACCGGGGGTGCCGGGCTCGAAGGCGTGGATCAGCGAGTTCATGACGAGGTTGGTCATCACCTGCGCCACCGGGCCGGGGTAGCCGTCCACCACCAGCCCCTCCGGCGCGTCCACCGACACCTCGATGCCGGTGCGCTTCAGCCGCGGGCCGAAGCTCAGCAGAACCTCGTGGATGTACTGGCCGAGGTCGAAGGCGCGGCGGTCGTCGGTGGTCTGGTCCACCGCCACCTGCTTGAAGCTCTGGATCAGCTCGGCCGCGCGGTAGGTGTTGGCGAGGATGCGCTGCGAGGTCTCGCCCACCAGCGTGATGAAGCGCTGCAGCTCCGACTTGCGCAGCGTCGCTTCCTCGAAGCGCCGGGCCAGCGCCCCGGTCTCGTCGGCCAGCAGCGACGCCGTGGTCAGGGTCAGCCCGACCGGCGTGTTGATCTCGTGCGCCACCCCGGCGACCAGCGAGCCGAGTGCCGCCATCTTCTCCGACTGGATCAGGCTCTGCTGGGCGTTGCGCAGCTCGGCCAGCGCCTGCTCGGCCCGCTCCTTGGCGGCGCGCAGCTCCTGCTCGGCGCGGCGCCGGCCGGTGATGTCGGTGTAGGTGCGGACATGGCCGCCGTCCGGCGTGGGGCTGACCTGGATCTCCAGGCAGCGCCCGTCGGACATGGGCTGGAGGTGGGTGGCCTCCTCCTTCTGCTGATGGAAGCGCTCGAGGAAGAAGCGCACGAGCTCCTCGCGCCGCTCCGGCCCCTCGAAGCCGGGCGGCGTCGCCGGAATGCCGTTCTCGACCTGGAAGCGCACCACATCCTCCAGGCCGGGGTTGGTGTCCGCGAACCACGCCGGGATGCGCATCATCTCGAGCAGGCGCCGGTTGTACGCGACGATGCGCCCGTCCGCGTCGAACAGGCAGATGCCCTGCGCCACATTCTCCAGCGTCGCTTCCAGGATGGCGTTCTTGCGGGCCAGTTCGGCGCGCGAGCGGGCGGCCGCCTCGTCCTCGCGCCGTTTGGCTTCGGTGATCTCGGTCACCACCGCGACCACCCCGCCGCTCTCCGTCGCCCGGTCGGACAGCCGGATCCAGCGCCCGCCGGCGATCTCCAGCTCGACGGGAAGGCCGTGCGTGCGGTGGCGGCGGATCTGGGCGTCGATCCAGCCCTCGCGCTCCGCCTCGCCCATCGCCGCGGCGGCGGCGAAATGGCCGGTCTGCACGCCGCTGCCCAGGATCTCGCGGATCGTCACCCCCTCCGCCCCGTCGGTCGCCATCAGCGCGCGGTAGCGCTCGTTGCAGCGCACCAGCGAGCCTCGGGCGTCGAACAGGGCGAAGCCCTCCGGCATGCTCTCAACCGCGTCGGCCAGCAGGTTGCGGGTGCGCTCCAGCTCCATCTCGGAGCGGACCTGCGCGGTCACGTCCACCCAACTGCTGACGAAGCCGCCGTCGGCGGTCGGCCGCTCCTCCAGATGCAGCCAGCGGCCGTCGGCGCGCGACAGCACCAGCGGGTGCAGCACCGGCTGGCGCACCGGGTCGACGCGCCCGGCCAGCGGCAGCAGAAGCCGGCACCCCGCCTCGTCCAGCATGCTGACGGCCACCTTCTCCAGCAGCGCGCGGTAGGGCACGCCGGCGCGGAACAGGTCCACGCAGTCGGGCAGCAGCACCTCCAGCCCGCGGTTGGCGGTGATCAGCCGGGCGGCGGCGTCGAATCGCGCAAAGCCCACGTCCACCGCGGTCGCCGCGTCCAGCGGGCCGGGGGCGTGGGTGGCCAGCGCATGCTCGGCGGTGACGTCGGTCCACATCTTCAGCAGCCGCCCGTCGGGCAGCCGGTGCGCCTCCACCTTCAGCCAGCGCCCGTCGGCCGGCTGGAACACGAAGGGGCCGCCGTCGGCGAGGTCGCGATGCCGCTTCAGCCCGGCGGCCAGATGCCGCTCCAGCTCCGGCAGCTCGGAGCGCGGCAGGTTCGCCATGAAGTAGATGCGCAGCGTGTCCACATAGGGCACCCCCGCTGCCACGATCCGCGCCTCGTCCGGAAAGAAGCGGAGATAGGCGTCGTTCCACAGCAGCAGCCGGTCCTCGGCGTCGAACACCACCACGGCGTTGGGCAGCCGCTCCAGCAACGCGGCCAGCAGCGCGTCGCCGTCGGGCACCGGGGTTGCCGCGGTCTCGGGTGGTGGCGTGCTGGCCCGCAGGGTCATCGGCGCTGCCGTCGGTGGTCGATCGAATCCGACCCTAGCGCCATAACAAAGTTTAGGGGAGGGGGACCGTGCCGGTCGCGGCGTTTCCGGGGGTGGTAGGCTGGGGTGGGGGGCGTTCCAGGGTGCTGCGTGACCGGGGATACTTCCTGTGCTGTAGGCTCGGGATCAGGCGGCCGGCAATACGGTGGTGGGTGGAGGCAGTCGGTCGAGGAGCGCCTGGGCATCGGCTTGTTCGCGCCGCCACTTCAGTTGGGAGAACAGGTCACGCGAGCGGGCGGCGATGGTTCGGGCCTCGTCTGTCTTGCCGTCGGTGGCGAGGAGTTGGGCAAGATCGAGCCCGACGACGGCGATGCCGGCAGCGTGCCTCAGCTCCACAAGCAATTTGTAAGATGCCGTCAGATGCTCTACGGCCGAGTTCATCAAAGATTCGGCATTCTCTGAACTGACGCCGTCCGCAAGATTCATGAGAAGTGATCCAATCGACCAACGGGCGTTGGCCTGCTCAGGCTTGTCGCCCAGCTCCTTGCAAATGGCCAGTTTCTCCTCATGGAGAGTAAGGGCCTCGTCGATGTCGCCGCGTCCAGCCTTGATGCGGGCGATGTCGCCGAGGGTGATGGCGCGGCTGCGCCGGTCGCCCAGCTCCTCGTAGATGGCCAGGGCCTCCTCATGGAGGGCGAGGGCCTCGTCGATGGCGCCGCGGTCAGCCTTGATGCGAGCGATGTCGCTGAGGGTGCCGGAGCGGCTGCGCCGGTCGCCCAACTCCTCGTAGATACCCAACTCCTCCTCATGGAGGCCGAGGGCGTCGTCGATGTCGCCGCGTCTGGCCTTGATGCGTGCGATGTCGCCGAGAGTCATGGCGCGGCTGCGCCGGTCGCCCAGCTCCTCCCAGATCGCCAACTCCTCCTCATAGAGGGCGAGGGCGTCGTCGATGGCCCCTGTTATCGCCAGCGGCCGAGCGGTTCTGCCGAGAGCGACGCCATAAAGCTCACGGTCGCTCAGCCTTCTCGCCAGATCCGCGGCTTCTCGTCCGGCGGTTTTGGCTGCTTCGAAATCACCGACGCTGTATAGGGCGTCCGACAGCTCGATCAGCAGCCGCCCCCGCCGCTCCCCGGCGTCCGGCCCGATTTCCTGGAGTAGCCGCCGCAGCATGGCGATCCGGCGATGGAGGTCCTCCTTCGGCTGCGCCTCCCAGTCGCGATCCGGACGGGGGATCGCGTAATCAAGGCGGTCGGCCCACGGCGTGTCGGGCGGGGTGGAGCAGAGGTCGAAAGTCGCGGCGCGCCAGTGCCAGAGGTCCGGGGCGTTGTCGGCGATGGCGGGCAGCGCGAGGCTGGTCGTCCACAGGACCAACGGGGCTGGGCATCGGGAGGGAAAGGCGTCGCGCTGGAAATTGGCGTCGGCCAGCAGGGATGTGGTCCGGCCGCGCGTGCCGCCGCTGCTGATGTCCAAGTGGCGCTCGATGCCGAGGATCTGGACGGCCACTTGGCCGGGTGTGGTGTCCGCCAGAGCCTCGTGAATGGCCGCCAGCAGAACCACGTCCTCCGGCAGACGGCGAAGATCGATGGTGACCAGCCGTGCCCCTTCGGCGTCCAGAGCCGTCGTCAACTCGCGGATCACGGCGTCCCGTTCGCGGTCGTCGTCGATCACCGCGACCGCGAACTGAAAGCCGTCTCTCTCTCTCAGAAATTCGCCGAGCAGCCGGCGGTCGAGGGCGGCGTCGCCTGTCGCGGGAGTGGACGACTGCGTGCGGTCAAGGGCCGAGGTCGGCGAGGGCATTGCGGAACGCCTTGGATTCCCGGATCGTGGGGTGCACGTCGTACCAGACATCGCCGTTCTCGTATTCGAGGACGGCCGAATTGTTCAGCAGCGACCGCAGGATCTCAAGCGCGTTGCTCTGGCCGTCCCCATACAATTTGGTACGGTGAATGCCGGCCAGGAAGGGATAATAGCTGCGCGCGTTCGGGGCGAGCGTCTTCTCGTACTCGATCCGCAGGCGCTTCACCGATTCCTCAACGCACCTCTGGTCGATCCGGGATACCTCCAGCGTGCGGGCGATGCGGGCGGCCTGCGCCGTGAGCCGAACGAGGTCGCGCACATTGCCGCCGGACGCGTGGCACAGCCGGTCGATCACGTCGATTCCGGTGAACAGGTCTGGATCGATCCGCCGCTCCACGAGACGCCCCAGGATCGCCATCCCCGGCTCGAAGGCCTCCCCCTCCTGCGTGCAGGCTTTCAGGATGGGCATCACATAGGCGTCGGAGAAGACGTTCTCGATTTTGAACGGGGTCAGCACCGCGGCGACCGGTGCGGTGAAGATGGTGTGGGCGCGCACCTGCCGCAGCAGCCCGCTCGTATCGGCGAAGAAGGTCCGTGCCGCGTCGCCGGACAGCTTGTCCAGATTGTCCTGGATGATCAGCAGATGCGACGGCCGGCCGTGGCGGGCGAGCGTCGCCCGCGCGTCGGCGAGCAGCAGGTTGACCTTCGCGATCAGGTCGGTGGCGTAGCTTTGGAGCCTCTGGCGGATCTCGTGGCGGCGTGTGGTGCTGCCCCGCGCTTCCGTCTTCACCCGGCCCAGCAGTTTGGCGCCGAAGCCAAGGAAGCCGCCGCCCGCCGACACCTCCGCCTCCGCGCCGAGTGAGTTGGCGAGAGCCTCTTCGTTCACCTCGGTCGCCGTGCGCTCCACGAACCAGCGGCCGACATCCTGGACAATGTCCTCGTTGAGGGGCATGCCGTCGCAGCGGAAACCCTCCGCCAGCCGCTCGCACAGCCACAGCAGAAAAACGGTGTAATCGAAATCCGTCACTAAATTCTGATCATCCAGCGACAGGTGGATGCAGTAGAACTGGTCGGCGAGGTCGCGTTCGATCAGCTTCAGCTCGGTCGTCTTGCCACTCCCGCGGTGGCCGGAGAAGACGATCTTGGCATAATCCCCTTCCTTCAGGGTGTCCGCCGGGATCTCCGTGGCTTCCGACAAGCGGACCCGCAGTTCCTTCAGGATCGGGACATCCTGTCCCTGGCTGAGATCGACATAGCGGCGGTCGCCAGCGTCGAGCGGCGTCAACACCGCGGTCCTTGGCACGTCTTCCAGTCGGCGGGCCGGTTCGGTGTTCAGCACCGAAGGGAGTTGGCTGTCGGTCATGCGGGTGCCGGCTCATCGATGGAGGGGGTACGGGAGGATAGTGCCGTGCCTCCCGCCCATCGGCAAGCGCGGGCGATGCGACACACGGCATGCGGGCACCGGCCCCGCCGCCCTTTCCGTTGTTCCATTCCCATGTTCCATTCCGCCGCCGTCCGCCCTATGTTCCGGGCGATCACATGCGCCTGGATTCCCGATGACCGACCTGTCCCACATCCGCAACTTCTCCATCATCGCCCACATCGACCATGGCAAGTCGACGCTGGCCGACCGGTTGATCCAGCTTTGCGGCGGGCTGGACCTGAGGGAGATGCGCGAGCAGGTGCTCGACAGCATGGACATCGAGCGGGAGCGCGGCATCACCATCAAGGCGCAGACGGTGCGGCTGCTCTACACCGCCAAGGACGGGCGGCAGTACACGCTGAACCTGATGGACACGCCGGGCCATGTGGACTTCGCCTACGAGGTCTCGCGCAGCCTGGCGGCCTGCGAGGGCTCGATCCTGGTGGTGGACGCGAGCCAAGGGGTGGAGGCGCAGACCCTCGCCAACGTCTACCAGGCCATCGACGCCAACCATGAGATCGTGCCGGTCCTGAACAAGATCGACCTGCCGGCGGCCGAGCCCGACCGCGTCAAGCAGCAGATCGAGGACGTGATCGGGCTGGACGCGTCGGATGCGGTGGAGATTTCCGCCAAGACCGGCCTCAACATCGAGGCGGTGCTGGAGGCCATCGTCACCCGCCTGCCGCCGCCCAAGGGCAATGCCGACAGCGAGCTGAAGGCGCTGCTGGTCGATAGCTGGTACGACCCGTATCTGGGCGTCGTCATCCTGATCCGCGTCGTCGACGGCACACTGAAGGTCGGCCAGCGCGTGCGCTTCATGAGCACCGGCAGCTCCCACGACGTGGACCGCGTCGGCGTCTTCACGCCCAAGGCGCTGATGACCGGCTCCATCGGGCCGGGCGAGATGGGCTTCATCACCGCGGCCATCAAGGACATCACGCTGACCAAGGTCGGCGACACCATCACCGACGAGCGCAAGCCGGCGACCGAGCCTCTGCCGGGCTTCAAGCCGTCGGTGCCGGTGGTGTGGTGCGGCCTGTTCCCGGTGGACGCCGCCGATTTCGAGCGGCTGCGCGACAGCCTGGGCAAGCTGAAGCTGAACGACGCCAGCTTCCATTACGAGGCGGAGACCTCGGCGGCGCTGGGCTTCGGCTTCCGTTGCGGCTTCCTCGGCCTGCTGCATCTGGAGATCATCCAGGAGCGGCTGGAGCGCGAGTTCAACCTGGACCTAATCACCACCGCGCCGTCGGTCGTCTACAAGCTGACGATGACCGACGGCAAGGTGATTGACCTGCACAACCCCGCCGACATGCCGGACGTGGTCAAGATCGAGCGCATCGACGAGCCTTGGATCAAGGCCACCATCATGCTTCCCGACGAGTATCTGGGCGGTATCCTGCAGCTCTGCACCGAACGGCGCGGCCAGCAGATCGAGCTGACCTACGCCGGCAACCGCGCCATGCTGGTCTACCGCCTGCCGCTGAACGAGGTGGTGTTCGACTTCTACGACCGGCTGAAGTCGATCAGCCGCGGCTACGCCAGCTTCGACTACCAGATGGACGGCTACGAGGAGGGCGACCTCGTCAAGCTGTCGATCATGGTCAACGCCGAGCCGGTGGACGCGCTCGCCATGATCGTCCACCGCTCCCAGGCGGAGCGGCGCGGGCGCCAGCTCTGCGAGCGGCTGAAGGAGCTGATCCCCCGCCAGCTCTTCAAGATCGCGGTGCAGGCCGCCATCGGCGGCCGCGTCATCGCCCGCGAGACCATCAGCGCCATGCGCAAGGACGTGCTGGCCAAATGCTACGGCGGCGACATCAGCCGCAAGCGCAAGCTGCTCGACAAGCAGAAGGAGGGCAAGAAGCGCATGCGCCAGTTCGGACAGGTGGAAATCCCGCAGAGCGCCTTCATCGCCGCGCTGAAGATGGGGGACGAGTAGGCACCGCCCCGTCTCCGAAAGGTCGCTTGCATGCGGCTGTCGGCGATACCATCTTCTGAGGGGTGACGTCGGCGGTCCCACCGCCGTTGTCATCCCGTGTGTCCCGGGGGCGGCGCAGGCCGCCCTTTGTTGTTTTGGTGGCACACGGGGCGGCGTACGAAACGACCGACGAGGGCACCATGGCATCCGAAAAGAGATCCGCCGACCGCAAGGATCTCGACACGATGACGCGCGATTTCCTCTCCAAGGGCGGACAGATCGTCCGATGCCCGCCGGGGCCATCGGAGAATGTCGTCACCAAGCACGGCTCCTTCCGCCGCCGCAACACCCAGAACCAGAATCAGGCCAAGCCCGCCGAACCGGTCGCGGCGGCCCCGGCCAAGCCCGACGGCGAGGCCGGCTGAACCGACGCACCGCGGTGGACGCCGGACGGGACCGCGGGCAGAATGGCCCCGCACCCCGTCCGGCGGAACCGATCCCATGGCGCCCGTCCCGCGTCTCCTCCTTCTGTTTCTTCTCGCCCTCCTGGCGCTTGCCGGCCCGCAGCGGGTCGAGGCGCAGAGCCCCGTCGCCATCGGCGCCCCGCTGCATGGCGAGGTGGTTCTGAACCGTGACGTCGAGGTGCGCGTCGGCCCGTCCGAGGACGCGCGCATCGTCATGACGCTTTCCAAGGGCAAGCCTCTCAACGCTCTGGGCACGCCCCGCGGCACCAACTGGACCCAGGTGGCGATCGGCGGCCAGCCCATCGGCTATGTGCCCTGGACCGCGCTCGACCCCGTCTACATCCCCCGCTTCCCCAATTACGGCGCCCCCTCCTCCGCGGCGCCGGCGCCGGGTGCCGCGGCGGCGGTGGCCGCCGTGGTGCCGCGCGCGGAATGGGAGGCCGCCGCCGCTGGCGCACCGGCGCAGAACGGCTACGTCGTCGCCACCCGCAGCATCGGCGTCACCGAGTTCCTGGACGCCAAGAAGCGCCGCACCGTCACGCTGCGCCGCGGGCAGGTGATCAAGTTGGGCGAGGTGCAGAACGGCCGGGTCGATCTGCTGATCCCCGGCCGGGAGCGGGTGGTCGCCGGCTTCGACGGGCTGCTCGGTGTCGCCGGCGCCTACCCGGTGCCGGGGGTGACGCCGGTCGGCACCGCCCCGCTCTTCGCCGCCAAGCTCGGGGAATTCGTCAGCTACGAGGAGGCGCTGCGGGCGTGGCAGTCTTTCGTCGCCGGTCCCGGCAGCCAGTGGCGCGACCGTCCGCCGGTGGTGTGGCCGGTCTTCCGCTCCGGCCACGCCTTCTTCCAGATGGGGGCCGGGCCGTTCCAGGGGGTGGAGCTGGACCGTGTCTGCACCGCGCTTGCCCAGCGCGGCCTCGACTGTACCCCGGTGGAATTGCAGACTTTCTGACCGCGGCGGCTGGAAAACGCGCCAGAAACTGTTATCGTCCTTCAGGTATTGGGCCAGCTCGAGCGACGCCATGAACCAATCGGACGACGATCTGGTCTTTCTCGACGACCGGGACGGGCAGAGCGAACGACCGCAATCGCTCGTGAACCGATGGAAGATGCTCATCGTCGATGACGAGCCGGAGGTTCACTCCATCACCAAGCTGGTGCTGGCCGATTTCCAGTACAAGGGACGGCCGGCCCAGTTCATCTCCGCCTATTCGGCGGCGGAGGCGCGCGGCGTGCTGGCGCGCGAGGAGGACATCGCCATCATCCTGCTGGACGTGGTGATGGAGACGGACGACGCCGGCCTGCAACTCGTCCACCACATCCGCGAGGATCTGAAGAACCGCCATGTGCGCATCATCCTGCGCACCGGCCAGCCGGGCCAGGCGCCGGAGCGGGCGGTGATCCTCGACTACGACATCAACGACTACAAGGCCAAGACCCAGCTCACCGCCCAGCAGCTTTTCACCACCACGGTCGCAGCACTCCGGTCCTACGAGGACATCATGGCGATCGAGACCAACCGGCGGGGGTTGGAGAAGATCATCGAGGCGTCCTCCTCGCTGTTCCAGGCGCGCTCGATGAAGCTGTTCGCGGCGGGGGTGCTGACGCAGCTCTCCGCGCTGCTGGGCGTCGGCCCGGACGCCATCCTGTGCGTGCAGCGCGGCGCGGTGATGGGCCGCAACCACGATGGCATCTATGTGCTGGCGGGGTCCGGCCGGTTCGAATCGCTGATCAACGAGCCGGCGGCCGAGCATGTGGACCAGGGCGTGCTCCAGGCGGTGCTGCAGTGCCTGGAACTGCGCCGGCACGTCTATGGGCCCGATCACTGCACGCTGTACATCCGCACCCCGAACCACCGCGAGAACGTCGTCTACCTGCGCTCCGACCGGCCGCTGTCCGACCTCGACCGCAGCCTGATCGAGCTGTTCTGCGGCAAGATCTCGGTCGGCTTCGACAACCTCTCCCGCTTCGAGCAGGCACGGCGGGCGCAGGAGGCGACGCTGGTGCTGCTGAGCGGCATGGCCGAGCGCGACCGTGCGGCGGCCACCGCGGACAGCCTGCGCGTCGCCGCCGTGGCCGAGCGGATCGCCCGCGCGCTCCAGGCCTCGGGAAAGGTGCCGGAGAGCGCTGACGAGCCGCTGGCCGAGACCATCGGCTTCGCCGCCGTGCTGCACGATGTCGGCAACACCACGCTCGATCCGGCGCTGCTGTCCAAGGCCATGGCCCTGGACCCCGGCGAGCGCACGGCGATGCAGGCGCACACGCTGGCGGGGCAGGCCCTGCTCGGCCGCGCCGCGGCGCTGGCCGACAACCGCGGCTTCCTGCATCTCGCGGCGGAGGTCGCACGCTCCCACCACGAGCGCTGGGACGGCACCGGCTATCCCGACGGGCTGGCGGGGGAAGCGATCCCGCTGGCCGCGCGCATCGTGGCGGTGGCCGACGTCTACGACGCCATGACCAGCCCGCGGCCCTGGCGCCCCGCCCACCCGGCGGCCGACGCGGTGGCCGCCATCCGCGCCGGATCCGGCACCCAGTTCGATCCGGAGGTGGTGGTGGCCTTCCTGGACGTGGCTGGGGAGTTGGAGAGCCTGTCCTAACCGGCCGCTCACCGCGGGTTGTCGTTCGACCAGTCGTATTCGACGCGTGCCGGCTTGCCGGTGATCTGTTCGATCAGACCGCCGATGCCGTTGTCGCTGCGGCGAGGGGCGGGCCGGGCCGCGGCGGCGACCGGCGGCAGGGGGCCAACGCCGTCCAGCCCCGGCAGCGGGCGGACCGGTCGGCCGACATGGGCGTCGGTCATGAAGGCCTGCCAGAGCTTGGCGGGCAGGCTGCCGCCGGTGATCTTCTTCATCTCGGCGTTGTTGTCGTTGCCCAGCCAGACGCCGGCCACCAGGTCGGCGGTGAAGCCGACGAACCAGGCGTCGTGGTAGTCCTGGGTGGTCCCGGTCTTGCCGGCCGCCGGGCGGTCGAGCTTCGCCGACTTGCCGGTGCCGTACTCCAGCACCCCGGTCATCATGCGGGTGAGCTGGGCGACGTTGGCGGGGCTGGCGACCGGGCCGCTGCCGCTCGGGCGACGGCTGTAGAGCACGGCGCCGCTGCGGTCGCGGATCTCCAGGATCGCGTAGGGCCAGTTGGGCACACCGCGGTTGGCGATCCCGGCATAGGCGCGGGTCAGCTCCAGCAGCGTCACCTCGCTGGTGCCGAGCGCCAGCGACAGATCCTTGGTCAGCGGCGAGCCGATGCCGAGCCCGCCGGCGGTGCGGCGCACCCGCTCCGTGCCGATGCGGTCGATGATGCGGACGGTCGCGGTGTTGGAGGAGTGGGCGAGCGCCTGCGCCATGGTGATGCTGCCGCGGTACTTGCCGTCGTAGTTGCCGGGGCTCCAGTCGGCGATGCGGACGGGGGAATCCTCGACCGTCTGGTCCATGGTCCAGCCGGCTTCCAGCGCCGCCAGATAGACGAAGGGCTTGAAGGCCGAACCCGGCTGGCGCATCGCCTGGGTGGCCCGGTTGTACTCGCTGGCGTCGTAGTCGCGGCCGCCGACCAGCGCCCGCACGGCGCCATCCGCCGTCATCGCCACCAGCGCCGCCTGCCCGACATTGGCCTGGGCGCCGGGGCCGGTCAGCATCTCCCGCACCCGCGCCTCCGCCGCGTGCTGGAGCGACAGGTCGAGCGTGGTCCTGACGACGACGTCGCCATGGTCGCGGCCGATGAAACCGGCCACCAGCTCGGTCACCCAGTCGGCGAAATAGCGCCCGTCGCCGCCCGGCGCGCGGCGGGGGGAGGGCGGGGCGTTCAGCGCGGCCTGCCGCTGCTCGGGGTAGATGAAGCCGCCATCCTCCATCGCCGCCAGAACCACCTTGCCGCGCTCCAGCGCCTCGTCGGGGTTGGAGCTGGGCGAGTAGCGGGAGGGTGCCTTCAGCAGCCCGGCGAGGATGGCCGCCTCGCGCAGGGTCACCTCGGTGGCGGGCTTCCCGAAATAGGTGCGCGCCGCGGCGTCCATGCCGTAGGTGCCGGCGCCGAGATAGACGCGGTTCAAATAGGCGGTGAGAATCTCGTCCTTGGTAAAGCGGTGCTCCAGCCACAGCGCCAGCATCGCTTCCTGGATCTTGCGCTTCAGCGAGCGTTCCGGTGTCAGGAACAGGTTCTTGGCGAGCTGCTGGGTGATGGTGGAGCCGCCCTGCACCGTGCGGCCCGTCCGCCAGTTGGTGTAGAAGGCGCGCGCCAGCCCGATCGGGTCGATGCCGAAGTGATAGCGGAAGCGCCGGTCCTCGATGGCGAGAACGGCGTTGACCAGATGCTCCGGCATCTCCGACGTGCGGACCACGCTGCCGTGCAGGTCGCCGAAGCGCGCGAACTCCGCCCCGTCGGCCGCCTGCACCACGATGGACGCCCGCCGTTCCGCCTGCGCCACCTTGGAAACGTCCGGCAGGTCATAGGCGAACCAAGCCAGCACCGCGGCGGCCGCCATGCCGCCCCAGATGCCGGCAACCAGCAGCCAGGACAGCGCGGTGCGCAGCAGGGATCGCCCGTTGCCGCCGCCGCTGCCGGAGGGACGGCGCGGGCGTTCGGGACGGCGTGGCGGTTTCCTCGGCCCGGCGGCGCGCGGGCTGCGGTCGCGCCGGGGTGGTGCGTCGTCCTCCCGCTCGCTCCCGACAGGGCGGGGTCCCGGGAACAACTCGGACGTCACGGGTGTGCACCGCTTTCTGCTTCGCCGGCCGGGCGCATTCCCGGCTTACGCTTTCGATATAAGGCAGGCCGGCGCAGGGCGGAAGGCTACCCTCAGGCTGCCCCCGATTTGTTCCCCGGGCGTTGCGGATGGGCGACTCCGCCCGCGCGCTCATCGTGTCCCTGAGTGACCGCGTTGATCAGGATCGCCGCCGTGGCCGCCACGTTCAGCGACTGGATGCGCCCGGAGCCGGGAATGGTCAGCAGCTCGGCGCAGGCGGCGGCGGTGGCGGCGGGCAGCCCCTCCTCCTCGTTGCCGAGCACCAGGGCGACCGGCTTGCCGCCGCCCGCCAGCCGGCCGGGATCGATG
>OFDN01000546.1_pt1 | contig 29869 bp, 30 predicted proteins | sample 1520971 | NCBI WGS metagenome assembly OFDN01 (sample SAMEA94257418, study PRJEB24077) | hot springs metagenome | biome: Aquatic biome; feature: Geographical feature; material: Water | place: India | collected 2012-06-12 | depth 5 m | reverse complement strand
CCCAGGCGGGAATCGAACCCGCACTCGCTTTTTCGGCGAACAGGATTTTAAGAAATTTTCAGGCCTTAATTCGGCTTAATTCAGCTTAACCTATTTTAGCTTATTAGGCTCAATATCAGGCAGTTGTGAGCATGTAGCTTAATTTCGTTTTTCGTGAAAATTGCCGGTTTACCCTCCGTTTACCTGCAAGCGACCTGCAAATTTTTGATGTGAATGTGACAGAGTGAAAACGAAAAAAAAGAATTATGGCAGCTTCTCCAATCATCATCCTTGACAAACGAAGAATCAAGAAAAATGAAACTTACCCAGTAAAACTTCGCGTTACCTATAAAGGAACCAGCCGCGATTTCCAGACCATTTTTGACATGACCGAGGAAGACTTCGGCAAACGCGATGCGTCTCATCCCGGTAAAGAAATCCGCGAGATCCGAGACCGGTTAAACGCGTTACGTAACAAAGCTGAAACCCTCTGTAGCGAAATGAAGGGTTTCACGTTTGAAAAGTTCGAGTTTGAAATATATGGCGGCAATCACTGTTTGAGAGCGAAAAAAAAGAAACAGGAGGTATATGAACCGCTCGACAGCCAATTGAATGTAGAGCCGTACAAAAAACGGTTCAGCATTCTAACAGAAGAACATCCGAGCAAGGATCATATCTCTTACACGTACTCTCAATACATTCAGAACCTACTGAAACAGGATCGTATTGCATCAGCTTTGAAATACCAGGACAGCTACAACAGATTGAAGAAATTCGGGGGCAATGTGACCTTTGAAGAAATTACTGTTACCTACCTCGTTCGATTTGAACACTGGATGGTTGAAAAAGGCTCGTCAAAAACAACCGTTGGCGTATTGCTTCGGTCATTACGCGCGGTATTCAATGAAGCGATTGATAAACGAATTATTCGCAGGGAAGATTGTTACCCTTTCGGGAGAAGGCGCTATATGCTGCCAACCTCTCGAAAAGTAAAGAAAGCATTACCGCTGAATGTAGTAGAAAAAATATTCAACTATAAACCTGAAATGTATAAGATGAAAAAAGCAAAAGCGTACTGGACATTTTGCTATCTCGGTAACGGTATGAATACAAAGGATATGATCCATTTGAAATATAAAAACATCGATGGGGAGTACCTGACTTTTGAACGCGCTAAAACAGAACATACCAGCAGAGGCAACCCGATGCCTATTACTGTTTATGTTTCAGAACAGATGAGGGCGATTATTGATGAATGGGGTGATCCCGATAAAGACCCGGACAATTACATCTTCCCTGTAATGCGTAAAGGATTAAACATATTGGAGCAATATGATCTCTGTACAATGATCCGCACTTATATCAATGAAGGAATGGCGATGGTTGCAAAGGAACTGGGGATAGATCAGAAAGTCACCAATATAGTCGCTCGTCACACTTTTTCAACAGTTTTAAAAAGGTCCGGCGTAAGTACAGAGTTCATACAGGAATCGCTCGGTCATACAGACAAAAAAACAACTGAAAATTATCTCGACAGCTTTGAGCGGGAAGCGAAAAAGGAAGTAGCTCTGAAACTGACAGCATTCCAACCGACAAAAGTTGTAAAAATGCATAAAGCTGGCTAACCATCTGTTACACCCTTAAAATAAAGAACAATGAACCCTACATTTATCCAACAACGAATATTTGAAATACGTGGGCAGAAAGTAATGCTCGATTTTGACCTATCGGCCTTGTACGAGGTAGAAACAAAGGTCTTCAACCAGGCTATCAAGCGAAATCTAGATAGTTTTCCCGAAGATTTTATGTTTCGGCTCACACGACCTGAATGGAAAGACATTGATAATCAATTAGTTGATTCGATGTGGTCACAATCTGTGACCACATCCCAAAAATTCCGCCGGGAAAGCCATCTACCTTATGTTTTCACTGAACATGGGGTAACCATGCTGGCAAGCGTCTTGAAAAGTCCGAAAGCCCGTCAAATGAACATAGCGATCGTCAGGGCCTTCATCGCATTAAAAAGATACACTCTTGACCACGGCGAGATAATAAGCCAGTTAAAGGAACTGCAGCAAAAAATCAGTGAACATGATGTCCAACTCAGCCAAATTTATGATGCTATTGAAAACCTTCTGGATCAGAAAATGGAGGAGAAAAAATGGGAAGAAAGGCAGAGAATTGGGTTTAAATAACGAAATTGTTTCACATGAGAACATATCAGCATGTTATCGATTCAAAAGCGGTTAAAACAACGATCAATTCTATACCAGACAGATGTGTAGTAAGAGGGCTTTCAGAACGGGATTACGGTATTGATTTGATGATTGAAATATTTAAATTGCACGGAATAGACGAGCATGGTCACGAAATTTATGATTCAAGTGGCCATATATGTTATCTGCAGATTAAGGGTACGAATTCAGAAATAAGAGTCAATTCGAAAACGCAAGCAGTGCATTTTCAGATTGAAAGAAAACTACTGTTTTATGTAGAAAAGTTTCCTGTGCCATTCATTCTTATTCGGACGTGCACCCAGGAAGGAAAAGAAAAAGTGTACTTTATTTGGTTGCAGCGATATATTATTGAAGTACTTGATATAGAAAGTCCCGATTGGCGGACTAAGGACCAAGAATCGTACACGCTTAGAATACCTGCTTCCAATATATTATCGCGTAGGTTCGATAAAATTGAAGCAATTGCGGCACGAATCAAATATGTCGAAGAGTTTAGCGAGTACTTTGAACGATACCAATGCTTTAATGGTTGGTATCAAGGTTTATTGAATGGTTCCTTCACAAATTACCCATTGATGCTCGCTGAACTAAATCGTATAAAGCATCTAGGAACCTTACTCAACTACAACAATTGTTGTATAAACCCGGACTGTATCAACGAACTAATCACTTATATCAAAGACCTTCGGGATGGAAAAATTGTACCACCAGCCAATATAGAAGACTTCCCACACTATTTCAATTTGGATCTTTTGCACTCCTCTAACCAAAGCCAGATGTTTATTGAAACATTCGTGGCAGAGAATTCACTGGACACAGTATATTAGTTTTTATGGAAATCACATTGGGTCAAATATTCGAAGCACGAAAGAAGATTCTTTTTCCGAACAAAACTGGCAACGCTTTATATATGCTGTGTAAAGAGAGAGAAGAAGGAATTAAAAACGACTTCGATATTTGTTTGAAGACTTTCAATAGTCTAATTATTACCTTTAAGAAAAACGAGAAGAAATTATCAAAATGGCAAAAAGAAAAATGTAAAATCTGCGCTGGCAATTTAGGACGATACCTTGAATATCTAGCAATGGAACTCGATCAGAAGAAAATTGAGAACCACTGCAGGCTGATAGACGATTCATCAGCTCCAATACTGCCCTTTATGCCGGATATAGTACTTCTGCTTATCAATTCATACCAGGGTGCCATTGAAACAGATCTTCATTGGGTTGGCGACCTCGTATTAAACGACTATATTGACATATCCATAGGCGATTTTGACTTCAACAGGTTAGAAAAATACCTACCCGGCAGGATAGCACAAATAGGATCACACTTTGCGGAACTCAGCCATCTTGACTATGTTTCTTCACGCGTCGACTCCGTGAAAGAGGCAATAGCCTGTCATGCAGCTAATCAGCAAAAGGCAAGCAACCTGTTACTAATTACAATTATAGAGGGACTAGTCAGATCGCTTGGGATTTATATCGCCAGTAAACAGGAATTAACACATGACGCGACTGATAAGAGGAAATACGCTTCCCTCGACAGTTTCCTGAATAAGATACCTTGGAAAATAGATTTGTCAATCAGCGAGATTAAACACGGACTGCTGACTGGCAATTATTCATCTTACGGTCAGATGAAAGAAAAGGAAATCAAAACAAATCTAACTGAAAGACTTGGATTTTTAACAAGGCGTTTTAAAGACAGCCGGAACTTAATCCTGCATGGTGAAGACATCGAATACGCTAATACCTTAAACAGCTTTATGAACTTCTCAGCGCTAAAAGAAGTACTGCTCACAATAAAAGAATACGATCAAATTTATAGCAAGTAGAATTGGTCAATTAATCCAATTATACTTCTTCTTCGGTCTTTTCTTCGATATATATTCCATCACTTCACTATACAAAAAGTAAACCCTCCCTTGATGTTTGTGCGATGGCAAGCCCTGCTTGACCCATTCGGTCAAGGTTACCAGAGATATCCCAAGCCGCACTGCTATTTCTTTTCGGCTAATAAAATCCTCATGGGTATTCGTCACCAACACCTCCTTCGGCTTTGCAGTTTCCAAGGATTCCCTTACCGCTTCCTTCACCCATTTTCTAATATCTGCTTCTGTCGGAATAACAAAAGTATCCATACGCACATTATAACTTGTTAAAATAAACTTTACTGCCTGTTGCTGGATTATTGGAAGGCTCATATTTCAGATAACCCAACTCGATTAAATCACGCATACATTTATTAAAAGTTTTCCTTCCCATTCTTGCATCCTGCATGACCATCGTGCGATAAATACTAATCGGATTTTGCCAATCATTCCTACTTCTCAACCGCACTAGTGTGATATACAAACAAATATGGTATGCACCGATCTGAGTCGTATCCGCTATAGCTTCATAAAATGCCAATAACTGCTCATACTCCTTCATACTTCCGAATTAAACTCCTTACCTATTATTTCTTTTAACCCTAGTTCGTTTCTTTTTCTGCAACAGTCCTTTACCCGCAACTTCACCGGTAGAGCTGGTATTATCAGCTTGATTTTCATTACCAAGTTCACGCCTTCTCGCCTGCATCTTTTTTTCCATCCACAGGTTGAGTAAAAAGCGATACGCTTCGTCCACCGAAATACCTTCACCCTCGATAAAATACACGCGCTGGCTGATTTCAAACTTTGATCGAATGGCATTTACATTTCCAACCACCTCTTCCAATCCCGCTTCCGCCCAATATTTGAATCTCAGTGCATCAGCAAAATATTTACCTTCTGCGGTGGCTGACAACCTTGTTAATTGGCCTACAATTTGAGTAATGGATTTTTCGCGTTGCCAACTGATTTGGTCAGGTAGCCGAAATGTTTGATTCACTATTTTAAAATGCCAATCAATTTCTCCCATCTCCTGATCCAATTCTGAAAGATTCACTGCAGCAATGATTCGATCCGGCATCGTAATTCCTTTGAGTAGTGAAACATCGTAATATCTGCAGGTATAATCAGATCCGTTGCGTTCAAAATGCAACTGACAAGTCAATACATCAGTTTTTTTTTGCAGCCTTTCAACCAAACTAAAACTTACCGGATTAAAACATACCCTTTGCAATATGCGATATCCGATTCCTTCTTCAAACCCAGCACGGATCAGCATGGCTGATAAGGCTGCAATATTATCTACATTCATAAAAGTCTTTTGGGATGATTATATTTTTATTCCTTTCTGGTTACGTACCCGCTTTTTACTAATCAAACCTTTTTCATTTTTCTGTGAACGTTTCTTTTCGGTTTGTTTTTCTTGCTGGCTATTCGTCTGCTTGACTTCTTGCTTTGGTTCTCCTATCTTTTGATCCTGTTGAACACGCTGCCCATTTGCCACCTTGGGTAACTCTTCATGTTTCATCATCTTAAACTGCTCATCATACACATTGATGGTTTTATATTTTGGATTGGCTTCAAGAAACACTTTGACATGTTCGCCATCTTTATCCATCGTAGCCATTTGTGCATTCCCTTTTTCAAGTGAACGTAAAAGATCTTTCTCTTTATCACCTCCATCCAGTTCCAAGACAGGAAAACGAGCAATAGATTCACGCAAGTCATAACCGTAATTCTCCGTGTATTTATTCACCTTGAAATTCCCTTTCTCGTCTTTATTGTCAAAGTCAAGTTGCATCCAAGCCTGGTATTCTTCCCCTTTAGAATTGGTCATTTCCCTTTTAACTGCACGTCCTTGCAGGAGGTTATACGCTTCCTTTGCTGTGACACCTTTGCCTTTAGTGATTTGAAAACCCTGTTCTATTTTTTCACCGTTAGCCTTTTCGATAGAAGCTTTGTAGCGGTTAAAGAAATACATATCAGAGGTATTTGATTTGCGAAAGTCGAGTACTGCATCAAAAGGGCGATTACCAATTTGTGTGTTAAAATGCAGTTGAAACTCATCCTTTTTAGCTCCGATATTTTTTTCAAGCTCTGTATACAGAGCTTCTCCAAAACCTGTGTACTTGATATTGTCTTTCAGGTACTGTAAATTTTCCATGTTCATAATTGTTTGATTTAATGATAAAATAGATTGATTACCGTAGGGTATTTGACGAAGGATGTCTTCCGGACTTCTAAAATGAAGTACCTGATAAGAATCTCTGTCTGATAAATTGTCGGCTGCAAAAGTTTTCGCCTCTCCTTCGGATAAGAAAAAATGAGCATCTGTTTTCTCTATCAAATAGAGCGAGTGATTGTACGTCATCCACTGTTTACCACCCGCAAGCGCAATTCGAGCGAGGTCAAGCACATCACTGCTGATGGGGTGTTCGTTTTCTTTAACCATTGAAACGCTTTGATCACGCTTGAGAAAATTACCGTCTAAGATCATTTCTACTTGCGACTCCATGGGCTCCCCCTCCCAATAATGATGGAGTAACTCTGAAACCTTTGTTCGAGAGGCTTCATCAATAATGGCAAATAAACTGAGTTCTTCCATCAGGGTTTCCAGCCTGTTAAACTGTTGCTTATCCTCAAAAGATTCGGCTTCGGTATTTGCCTCCAATGGATCATAGAATACTTTAGACCAGTCAAAATCATCCATTTGTTCAGCGAGGCGAGCGAAGTTTAGCTGATCTTGTATGATTTCATATAAGTCTTGAATATATTTTGTTTCCACAATGATTGAAGGTTGCATTTGTCCCTCTTGGTAAGCCTCACGAAGTCTATCAACGAGGTACTCATAAGTGAGTTCTACAGGAAGCAGAACGATTTGTTTTTGCTGTTGCTGGTTGAACTCACTAAAATCAAGCGCACGGTCATGAGTTTCAAAAAAATGCAAGTCGGTTATGGAAAGTTGTTGAACGGTCTGATGAATTCCCAACCATGACTTACCGTCTTGCATTGCATCCTGAAGCCCATTGATCACTGCTGTAGTCTGTCCGTGATGAATCATCATAATTTTTCGATTTATTGAATAAGTTGCGCCGTAAATAAAAAACGGTTGGCAAGTCTTAGTTTCAAATGCCGATCTCCGTCCAGTTCTTGCAGGGTGATATGCAAATCCTGTTGGGCATTCAAATCGCCGACAGGAACCAATACAGTTAATAGGCCTGCCTGCTTATGGCTAATTTTTAACTTTACAGGTTCAATCAGTAATGGGATTACTTCTACTTCCTGAATAGGAGAGCGTTTAGGTGTATGTGTGGTTAAAAGGCGTAACCTTAATTTTCCTACAGTGAATGTAAGGGACGAATGATTGGTGATTGAGAGTTGCAATGCGAGCATCGATCCTGTGCTATACAATCCCACCACTGACAACTTTACTTTTCCTGCACTATAACGAACACCAAATAAATTGTGACGAAGGGACTCGACTTTATGAACGATTGCCATTAGACTGGTATCCCTATCCAAGGATTCAATAGCACCCAAATCAAACGTCAATATCGTAGGGCTTGCAGTAAATGAAATCAGAAAAGAATACAGTACCCCATCACTGGTTATCACTGTAAGATTGGTCGTATCTGCAAACACTGTATCTGCTTTAACACGTAGTACAAAAGCCGTTGCCTTTTGGACAATGATATTTTCTGAGCCGCGATCAATGGAAACAATTGCAGCAGGGAAAACAAGATTGCTGGTTTTGTTTAGGGCAACTGACAGATACCGGATCGGAATATGGCGCTGTGCTTGCAATGCCAAAGACACTAATAATAAGAATCCAAACAACATCCACTTTTTCATTCTACACTATTTTTGCCCATGAGTAAAACTGGATAACCTGCTGGCAGATTAACGCGAATAGCCTTTACCTTTCTGGAAAGTAGTCCTTTGGCTGCACCCACACCGGCAGAAATCGCCTGCGTTTGAATCGAAGCATCAAAGCCACTGATACCAATGGACTGGACAGCACCATCCGCCGAATGCTTGAGAACATCTCTGGAAATAGAACCCGGCACATAGATACCTTCCAGCCCATCCATATCAAATACAAATAGTTCGATGGGAAAAACCTGTGCCCCTATCCTGACTGATGGAATTTGAATATGTAACCTTTCGCCGTTCAGAGCAGCAATTCCTGAAAGAACTGTACCGGCAGGAACTTCAACACTTCCTATTTGAACAGCTTTGGACAGTTCCACCCGAACCGTCGAACCGGGTTGCACAACCTGACCATAAGGAATGCAGGCTCTCATTCCACGATCAGGTTCAGCAGCCTGACTGCCGTCACCTAGAAACCCAGATCTCGCCGAGCTAGACTTCCCAAAAAAGGTTTCTGGGACTTTTTCAAAGGATAGAATGTCGACTAACTTTTTTTTCTCTTCTACAGCACCCAAATTTCCAACAGGTTCAACTGTTTTTTGCAAAGCAGCAATTCTATCTAATGTCGCATGAATAGCTTCAATTTCAGGATCCGATTGGACACTTGGAAGCGTGACAGTTGATCCACCCCCTACTACCCTTTTTTCATCAGGCTGTTGATAGATATCAGCAAAAGGCTGGTACATTTTCTTTTGAATGGCTTGTATTTCATTGGGGAGTGTTTCTTCAATAGCGTAAGCTTCCTCAGCCACCCATTTGTTTCTGTAGGGATCCATACTCAATTGCTCCAAACGTTTAACCGAATCCTTTGTAGCATGAGCATAGAAACTGAGTTTATCGAGCACTGTATCTTTTGCAATTTGTGCTGCCGGTAATACAGTGTTGAATCCTTTCTGTCGGTTGGGTTTATCTTCACTGGATGTAAACAACCCGTTGAGAATCCAGGCAATCACTACCAAAAAAGGTAGTATGATCAATCCCATTTTCCACCATGAAAATTTTCGTTTCATCTTTCCTCAATTTTAATGTCATTGTTTTCAAGGGTTTCCCATTTTTCGATCAGAAAACCGTGTGGGTTATGCTCTGACCTTGCTACACTACGTAAATAACCCTGTGTTACCAGACTACGGGTTACCATACTGGTAGAACGAATGATTCGAAGTGTAGCAAAGCATCGGAAATAATATGGCTCTACGATGGAAGAAAGCTGCACGCTATCGATGGTGATCTGTTGACTGATATTGCCGGAAATAATCCCTGCGATATAACCGGTTTCTATCAGGTCATCGTATTGTTTTTTAGCAGAGCCATCAGCGAGGTACAAAGCTTTTTTAATACTGGCTGCAATGGCTTTTTCATCAGGATCAAGAGAAAAGAAAAGTTCATGATAGCGGGACACGTGATCTTTGGCTTCCACCACAATATTTTCTTTTCTCGAAGACGCGAATACTTCCACTGCTTGTCCGTTGCTCAGCACATACACTTTATCCTGCGCTCTTGTTGTCAAAACCGAATTGGTATAGATGGCATATCCACTAACCAGTAAACTACCGATTACAACTACTAACATAAACCAACGTATCATTTGAAAGGCTGTATCTATATTTTGTGTAGGCTTAAACATTATTTACCATTTAACTTGTCTTTGAAATAACCATTGTTGATACCGTGGTCGCTCATACTTCCACTCATCTTTGCTGCACTACTACCAAAAGCATCAGACGACATTCCACCTGCAACAGCTGATCCTGCTGACTTTGCTGCTCCGATGGTGAAACTGGTCACTTTATGTAAGAGCGCGTTACCACCACCCGCATTAACAATGTAGTTAGCGACAGAGGGGACAGTGCAATACCCGACAATAGCGATCAATAAAAAAATCATGTAAGCCCAATCGCTGGTAACAAAAGTTTGACCGGGTATGGGAACACCTAACCCATTTGCAACCAACATGTTTTGTTGTATCCTTGATATAATGGCTCCGAAAATATTGGCAACGGGTAGCCATAGAAATACATTGATGTAACGTGCCAGCCAAACAGTAATAAGATGATGGAACCCATCATAGATTGAAAGACCAAAAACAATCGGGCCAATGATTGCGAGTACAATCAGATAAAAAGTTCTGATCACATCAATAATCAGTGCCACTCCCTGAAAAACAAGTTCCAACAGTTCCCTAAAAGCTTCGCGAATCCAGTTCATCGGGTTGATGGTTCCCAGACTCCAGTTCGTTGACTCCTGTGAATGGAGGTAACTGCGCATTGCCTCATTGCTACCGCTTTGCATGATGGCAGTAGCTTTAACTACTGGTTGTAATATTCCATTGATCAAATCGATTACTGAAGGAAAAATCAGGATGCAAAAACCCATAACAAAAGGTCGTAATAAGCCATACACATCCACGGGCTCTGCTGCTGCGATATGTCTCCATATGCGCACACCTATAAACCAAAGCGCACCAAAACCACCGATAAGTCTTGCAGTTCCAATCAACCCTTTACACAAAGGCATCATGTCTTTGTACAACTGATCCAGTAACGATTGTAAACTGGTTCCATTGGAAATACCCTGTCCGAAAACAAGACTCGGAAACAACAGCCCACACAAAATCACTACACACTTTTTCATTTCTACTCGATTTACAAACCATACAATCGCCGAATGGCATTTCTGTCTTTTTTCAACTGTGCCCTATTGACAGCCATAGCAGTTTGAATTTTTATTTTCTTCCTAACCGCCTCCAAATTTTGATCACTGTTTGAAGCAATCATTTCCATCAAAGAGAGCCTTTCGCCATCACTCATACGCAGTGCTCCATCCCTTAAAAGAATGGACAAGACTTGCTGATCATCTTTACTTTGTGTGATGACCACTAGAAATTCCTTTTTCATTTCTTCAAGCTCTTTTGGGTCAAACAGTCCCAATGACCTCACCAGTATCATCCAGTTCGCTAACTCTTGATCCGCGACCTCATAATTACGAGAGCTTCTTTGTAGTGTAGGGGATGATCGAACCTTTTCACTCACCATCAACAGTTGGTCTAACTGCCTTTTATGTAAATCAAAATTCCCTTTTGTTACATCTCGCACTGCGTTGAAACCGTTTGACAAAGTCTGGTAGCTCTGTTTTGCTTGAGCCAACATCATTTTAAGCTGCAGTAGTTTTTCAAGGTTGATCTTTAATTGTTCCAGCTCCTGCACTTGAGAAAAAGCACTGACACGAAAAACTAACATCGCTATGATTACTAGTGTTCTTTTCATTGGATCCCGTATAAACGTTTAACAGCTTTTGTGTCACATTGAACCCTATTTCCCTTTTCTACCAACGCCAACTGTTGTTGATTCAATGCCTGTAGGGTCTTCATACACCCAAACATGGCATCTCTGAGTGTATAGAGTATTACCAGCCGATCTGCATCTTTCATAGAGACTTGATTACTCAATACAACATTTAACATCTTACCAATTTCTTTAGACTGATTAAAAACCGCTGTCTGGTCTGCCCTAGTAGGAAATTTTCTATACTCCATCCATACTTGTTCTTCTAATCCGTGAATATTTTTTACCATTGCCGCTCCGCTGATATTTGGCTTTACTTGTTTTAATTCAGCATAGTATCCAGCGTACAGCGCAGATAACTGATGCTGCCATTTACGAATCTCATCGAGTTTCACTTTAGCCAGTTCTTGCTCTGCCAGCTGTTGAGCTCGCTGTAAGACAAGGGCTTCATTTTGCAGACGTTGTACTTTTAGATCAATGGCCTTGACGGCTTTTGTCAGTAACAATGATACCGGATCAATCGACTGCCCTTCAGCAGTACACCACATTGCAACACACAATAACAGTTTCAGTATTTTCATTGCTCACAAAATATTTTGATATACCAATCAATAACTATTTCTCTTACCTGATCTACTGAAGGCCAAAACCTCCATATAGCAACAACCAACACACAGAATAAAATCACCGCGGCAAGCATCTTATCTTTTTTCATTGACCAGTTTTTGAATGGCAGCTTCAACGCTCCCGAGTGATTCGGCTGCTTGTACCACCCTAATTTTTTCATTCTCTTCGGTAGTATAGGCCAAGTATTCTTCTGGCGACACTTCCACGCGATACACTTTACTGACCCTCGATCCAAGCGAAATAAAGACTTCCTTATACTGCCTGCCAGCTTCATTATATCGGTTCATAGAGAAAACCTGCACCCTTTCTTTATCTGTTAAACCCAATAACTTCTGCAAATCTTCAAACCGCTGTTCGTATTTGGATTGATCAAGTAGTATTTTACAGTCTGTATTCGCAATGATGGTTTGTTTGATAATTTCTGAACCGAGTATATCTTCTATCTCTTGTGTGATCACTATCGCTTCGCCAAAATGTTTACGTGCTGTCTTGAAGAGGTATTTGATATACTGCGCCATACCATGTCTTGCAATCGCTTTCCATGCTTCTTCAATCAAGATCATTTTGCGAACCCCTTTTAGCTTTCGCATCTTGGCAATAAATACTTCCATAATAACAATCGTTACCACCGGAAATAAGATGGGATGATCCTTAATGGCATCGAGTTCAAAAACAATAAAAGGCTGATTCAATACATCTAATTGTTCTTTGGCATTCAATAAATAATCATATTCTCCACCTTTATAGAATGGTCGAAGCACATACAAAAAATTAGATAGATCAAAATCCTTATCCTGCACAGCATCCTGCTTGAGTTGATGGGCAAACTCATTTTGCAAGTAGCTATAAAAATCATCAAAGCATCTAAAAGAGCTCGGCTTTTCATAATATCCTTGCAAGGCATTGGACAGCGCCACGTATTCTGAGCGACGAAAACTTTCATCCTCCTTTTTCCAAAGCGTAACTAATAAGGTCTTAATACTTTCCTTTTTTTCGGTGTCAGGAACTTGCCCTTCTGCTAGGTAAAAAGGATTGAAACGGATGGGTTCATGCTCAGTGTAAGTAAAATAATAACCCCCAACCAGTGTGCATAGACCTTTATAAGAATGACCTACATCAACCATTACAACATGTGCTCCTTGTGCGTGATAACTGTGTAACAAATGATTGGTGAGAAAAGATTTTCCGGTTCCGGAAGGCCCTATAATGAGTTTGTTGCGATTGGTAATGACCCCGCTTTTCATCGGCTCATCCGAAAGATCGACATGTACAGGTTTGCCGGTAAGCCTATCACCCAAACGAATACCGAAGGGGCTGCATGAATCTTCGTACTGAGTTTCGCTATGAAGAAAACAAGCAGCTTGATCAGCAAAAAGTAAAACCGTTTCGTTGATCGGAAAATCTGCTGCATTGCCTGGTATACCTGCCCAAAATATTTGAGGTGCACCAACAGTTTCTATCTTAGGTGTTATATTGAGTGAAGCGAGTGCATTACTGCATTGATTACGGACTTCTTGCAACTGAGTTTGATCATTAGTCCATGCGATCAGGTTAGCATGAAATCGTACCGGTTGCCGTTGACCGGCTACCATATCTTGTAGAAACTGTTCGGTAGCATCCTTGGCTATTTGGTTCTCTCTCGCATAAAGAGAGAGTGATTGAAATCGGCGTTTTCTTTTCTCAAGTTGTCGTGCAACCTGAGCTCTATCTTCTATAAAAAGATATTGATGATAAATATGATCAGTAGGTAGCAATTGTCCGAGTGCACTCACAAATCCAATCGGGAACTGTCCGGCTTCTGTACTATAACGGTCATAGGACATACGAGAACCGCAATGAGATGGAAAATGGTCAAGATCGGTCATTGAAAAAAGCACACAATGTTTTTCACCCACTTTCACACCGTCTGAAAAATCAAGATCACGTTGTACACCGTCGGTGTCTAGCAGTAGATACTGATTCACAAGTTCTTTTAACGCAGGCTCTTCCAATCTTTTACATCCAATCAATCCAGTATCACTCAATAGCTTGACAAACTGTGAACACACCGATGCAAAACTTTTTGCGAATGCAGGGTCTAGGGTTTCAACAGGAACAATATGTTTTTTGAGCAGGCTAGAAAAATAGGAGTTTACCCTGTTCCTATTCTTTGGCGAGAGCGTTAGCATGAGAAAAGACTGATGCTTGATGTAAGGACGTTCGTGAAAAAATCGCTCACTACTGCGAGATAAAAAATCTTGATTATTTTCAAAATCCCCCTGAAACGATGTGGATACAAACCAATCTTGTTTATGAAGAACGGTGCCGGGTTCCAATAGTTGAATAGCTCTCACCCATGACTGGTGAAGGCTTTCATAATCTGTATTCGAAAGTGTGAAGATCTCCGGCAAATCCAATTGGTACACAATGGTTAGATCACCCATCTTGGAAAGGATCATATCTTGCTCCACAGAATAGAGAGGTAATATGTCTTGTAAAACTTTCATGCTTTCACCCATTTAGGTATAGCAGAAGATGCCATTTTTTTCATCATACCATTTTCACCATAGCGTTGACTCAAAGAGTACACCTTCCATATCCATATGCCTCCGAGTACAAATACCAGGAGTACACAAACCAACATGGATAAAACCATTAGATAGAGTAGAGCAAAGAGCAGCAAGCAACAAAGGATTCCGCCACCCAGCCACCATATATACTGCGCTGTCAATCCGCGAAATACCAAAGACCTGCCTACACCTTTATTGATCTGATACACACTGTTCATAATTTTTTTCCCTTTGATATTTTGATCTTTTTCTTTTCAAGCAGTGGTTGCATTTCTTTTTTGGGTGGTAGTCCTTCCAAAACCCTCCACCCCACCGGATCCATCTTTTTGATACTCGGTAAACGGACAACTTTCAGTTCATGCTTTCTTACATCATATTCTTCTTGGGTACCTTGAAATAGGTTTTTGGTTTTCAGATCAAAGCAGCAGATAAAGCCACCGTTTGGAAGATCATAAAGATCATTTAGGCTGAACTTGTTGGAGAAATCATTGACCTCTCTCAATTCCCATAACCTCAGATCCAAATAGAAGGCAGTTCCTGCTACATTGATTTCAGGCAATTTTCTTGCTGGCCAGTTATTCCACATATTAGATACCAAAGAATGCTCGAATCACAGTAACTACCACTACTAAAAAAACGCAACTCCCAAACCACGCTGCTGCAACTTTGCCGGTATCATGATCACCTGCGTTCCATTTGCTATACACTTTGACCGCGCCTATCAATCCTAGAATCGCTCCGATGGCATACATCAGTTGTGTACCCGTTACAAAATAGCTGCGCACTTTTTGATTGGCTTCAAGGATACCAGCATTACCATCCTGTGCGTACCCTAGCGCAACAACGAATAAAACAAGCACGACCAAGCACACTAATTTTTTCATACATCATCATTTAAATGTCTCCTCAATCCCCCTTCAGGGGGAAGGGTGTTAAATATACCCGCCGCCACTTCTCTCTCGCAATTGGTTCTCCTGCTTCGGGCAGGCGGGCATATCGGCTGAATAAACTCTGCATTGCATACACACACGATTCAATATTCTAGCCCAATTGTTTATTGAAAATTTCCGAGATTCAAATTCAGTGACAAACCATACGCATGTTGCATGGGTGCAAAAGCAGCTTTGGTTCCAAATGGGATCAAATAATGTATATCAATAGAAAAAGACTGATCTTCCACAAAACCCTTATATCCTGCGCCGATTGAAATTGATTTTCGATTACCTGCATTGATCCCTTCTAATTGCATTCCCGATCGAATAAAAAAACTTTCCTGAAACCCGACTTCACCACCAATAGAATACCTGATATCAGCCCACCTTACTTTGAAAGCCTTACGCATATCAAATCCTACCGACCATTCTTTGGCATCATCTCGATCCCTATAAGCAAATCCTAAACCCATTTCACTTGATTGCCATAATCCACTACCCAATTGATTTACGACCGCACCAACTGAAAACTTTCCAAGTGATTGATAGAATTGCAGGTCGCCTGATACACCATAGCGGTTAATAGGTCCGGATTCAAAACCACGGGCACCTGCCAATCGCAGTGTTGCCCCGATGCCGGCCGACTCAGATAATCGAACACCAACAGAACTACCGATACAAAATGCGGTATTGCGGTAAATAGCCAAGCTAGCCCCATTATCATCACGCATAGTGAAGTTGCCCATATCAAGATATTGAATAGCAATGCCAAGGGTGGTAGACTCTCCTATGGTACCCAAGTAATCAGCACGAATAAACTTAGTATCCTGAAACAAGTGCCGCATCCATGGCAGGTAAGTGAAAGAAGCTTGGTGAAAATGATGGGTGAAGACAGTTTTACCAACATTGTATCCTAACAGTTGATTACCCGAAGCTGCAGCAATACCTGCATCACCCATGGCAGCACCTCTACTGTGCATAGCTAATTGTGCAGTGCTGATAAGTGGGATGAACCATATCATGAAACCAATGATCCTTTTCATAAGACATCAATAATAGAATGAAGCGTATCAGAATGCTGTCCTAGATCATCTTTCACATAAAAAGAAATGGGGTAACTACCCTTCTGATGAAAAATGTATTGTAGCTTATCGACATTGCTGATAATATTTTGCCCTGAAATGTAATAGTGATAGGATACTATTTTCCCTAGAGGTTGTTGGCAACCTCCAGCATCAAAATAGTATCTACTAGCGGTTGGATCTCTTTCATCAACTTTCCAGCTTAAAGAGGCCTTTGGCCTTTGCGCCGAAGCAGCTAGAACCATGAGTTTCTTTGTTTGCACTCTCCCTAATTGATCCTTTAGAGAAACATCAACTGCATATAGCCCTGATTGATCTACAGTACAGAAGATTTCATTCCATTCCCCAGTCACAATCACAGGTTGATCATTGGCAAGCCTCTGGCCTCGATAACTAAATCGGATTTGTCCACTACTATCATAAAACCGAAGATGCAATTGATGATTGGCAGGTAAGGTTTGTACATGAAAAATACCATTCCCATTAATGTTATTGGGATCCTTTTCACGTACATACAAAGTATCTTTTGCAAAAGAAACAAAGGGACCTGTAGATGTTTGCTGAAAAGAAATGTCCTTGTTGTTACAGGCAAAACTGCCCAGAATAAGAGATAAAATAAATAGGAGTTTCATCTTTTTATTGTTTATAGATTTTATCGGTGTGTTTGATACCATTGTAAAAACCTGTGATATAATACGTTTGTCGGCGAGGCAGTTCTGGAGCTCCTTCCAATACAAAAAGATTCTCTCCTGTTCTGCCTGATTTAATCCAGTATTTGATCCAGCGTCCGTCGCTAGTAAATAAATCAAGTCGCACATATTGACTTCGATCAAGGATCACCGATACTTTCAACTGTTGATCAAAAGGATTTGGAAACACATTCCAATCTTTCAATCGACCTGCAAAAGATTGATCAGGGAGCGTATTGTTTTTCCTATCCCCTACTTTCACCCAAGAGTGAAAATGAGTGATACAATTACGCGCGCTAATCGCAGTTAATTGAATCGGGATACTATCACCGGATTGATAATAGTATTCCTGAATGGAAGCCTGTTGGGTTTGCACACTACGCCCATTGCCGAGATTCCATTGGAACATAACAGCAGGCGATACGAGTGCAGTGAGCGTTAATAAACCACCAAAGGGAATTTGAGAAGCACTTAATTCAATTCGTCCCGCCGGGAAATCAGTATCGTCAGTCGTCACAGCAAATACAAGACTGTCACGACATCCCTCACGTTCAACACTCACGCGATACTGCCCGGCATGGAACGAAAAAATGCTGTCCTCCGAAAGGACCCCGCCTCCTGCGGAGTCCTTGATCCATCGCCACCGATCAAACACCAAACCTTGTTGAGAACTAATTTGTAAAGGGGTTTTCCCACCGGGACATACTTTTCCGGTACCAATGATTACTGGTGTAGGGATGGTACCCGTAGTAATCGTGATGATATTAGATGCTTCAGTTGTACAACCTGCTGTACTAATAGCACGCACACTATAGGTACCAGCAATACTCACGGTGATACTCGAATTCGTTCCACTGGATAACAATTCACCGTTACGATACCATTGATAAGTAATGCCTGTTGTGCTATTTTGAATACTCAATGCGGTACTCGCACCATTACAGAGATGTGTGGATGTAGTCGTTACGATTGGCGTAGCCGGCATCTGATTCACCACCACAGTAGCGCTGCCGGATTGTACTTGCACACAAGCAGTGCTGCTAGCATCACGCACGCTCACCAAACGATAGACATAAGTACCGGCATTTGTGGTAGGAACAGATAATGTGGCAGTTGTTCCGACACTTTGAATCGTTTGTAAAGCACCACCATTCAATTCATAAGTAAACACATAAGGAGCTGTTCCACCTGAACCACTAAAGCTGATAATGGGGGAAGCTGCACCGCTACAAACAGTAGCAGAACCTGTAATACTTGCAGTGGGCAATCCATTGATGACAACAGTGGCTTCTCCGGATGCCGTATTACTACAGGTGCTACCACTACTTTCTTGTACTCCGACAAGTGTATAGGTATAGGTACCAATACTATTGGACGGAACACTCACACTCACAGTATTACCTGAACTAGTACGAACGGTTTGAACAGCACCGCCATTCACACGATAACTGAATGTATAAGGGGCAACACCACCACTACCGGAAAACACAACTGAAGAGCTGCCGGAGTTTTGACAAAGATTGCCACCTCCACTGATCGTGGCAGTTGGTAAAGAATGAACAACCACATTCACAGCGGCAGAAGTGGCACTACAGCCATTGGCATCTGTTACCGTAACAAAATAAGTTCCACTCTCTCCTACAGTGATAGATGCACCGGTTGCGCCCGTACTCCATTGATAACTACTACCTGCTGAACTACTGAGCGTCACCGACCCACCCTGACAAAAAACCAAAGGACCGGAGGCGCTAATAGTAGGTGTAGATACTGTATAATAAGAAACAGTTACAGGGGCAGAGGTAGCAAAACAACCCTCTTTGGAAACAGTTACTGAATAAGTACCAGGACCCACTGTAATCATTCTCGAACTCGCACCATTAGACCATGCATAGGTATCATAGCCTGCACCTGCATCCAATGTCTTACTGGATCCGGGACATACCATAAAAGAAGATCCGGGTACTGGTGTAGGACAAACAACAGTGGACACTGCCACTATATTACTCGTAGCACTACTACCACAACCATTGGAACTGTAACAAGAATAATTTCCTGCCGTATTCACCACAATACTATTACCACGCGCACCTGTCGACCAGGTAATGGAAGACCCACTCGCAGAAAGCGTTGCAGATTCTCCATTACAGAGCAACAAATTACCGGAAGGAGTTATTGTAGGTGCAGCGGGAACCTGGTCGGTAGTGACAACGATCTGATTACTTGTCGGAGAAGTGCCACAACTATTAACAGCAGTTGCATAATAAGTACCTGCCGTAGTAACAGTTATACTGGAACCGGTTGCACCATTGCTCCAACGATAATCACCGGAAGAACCGGAAGCAGTGAGTACCGCGGACGCTCCATTACACAAAGGCATGGAAGCAGCAGTACTCACCGAGGGGGCATCCGGCAAAGAAGCAGATATAGGTAAAAAAGAATGCTCTACATAGGGGGCATCATTGTCAATGATACCATAGGCACCAATGGTTACTAAGTTACCCATAGTATAGGGAATCACAAATTCGTGTACCACATTTCTACTTCCAGTACTGCCATAACTAATATGACTACCGGATTGCACATGAAAAGAACTAGTAAAACGTCCCAACATTCCGTCAAGGTTTTCATTGATGATTTTAAACCGAACAGTAATTTGAGCGTTGGAACAATTTACCGCTTCGCTCACTAGTTCAATAGTAATCTGATTAGATCCGGGATTGGGTTGCGCAAATGTGAGTATCGGAAATAGTAAACACAAAGCACTCCCCCACCGAACCCATCGTTTGATTGGATTCGAATACATACAAAATGTTTTGAGTTGAATTAATAATGATCGAGTCGATATCGGATACCTATTCCCGCCACCAATCGATAGCGACCCAAATGAGGATTGAAGAGTATTTTTTGTTGCAGAAAACTTCGCAGTGTAAATGCTTCCGTGAGATACCAATCGCCTAGAATTTCACCCGCTAGTCCAAAGCTGGATCGTTTGGAGAATGACCAGTCCTTATACAACCAAGGCTCATGTTCAACTTGCCAACAAAGACCAACAGCAGAAGCCAAACCAAATCGTTGATCAGTATCAGCAACTTTGTTGGATGAAAATTCAGTCATCGCTTCAAAACCTATGGCCGAATAATGCAATTGATTTCGATGACTTCTTTCATAATAGGCACCAAGCGCCCATTGAAAAGGTCGATTGGTTAGTTGTGTATAACGAAGTGAAGCATAATCAGCCGGAAGCAGGGTTTTACCGGCTCTCAAACAAAGCACCTGAGCATTTGTAATACAACTCACCAGCAACAACATCACCATTACAATTTGTTTCATGGTATTTTGATTTTATACCACAAAGTTATTCAGGCAAAATAGGATCAAAGTTGAAATGATAATCGTAGAAACAAATTCATATTGATCTTTTTAATAAAGGAAATACTTTTTGTTGAAAAATAAACAACATGATTCGCAGCAAATACATAGGTGAGGTGAAATATTGCTGGATCACGATTTCTAAAATAAGTAAGGTTTGTCTTTTTTAGAGACAAACCTTACAATTGTAAAGACAATATTTTATCGATGAAGAAATCGATATTTAATGATCAATTGTTATTTTATGACAATCATCGTAGCATTCATAACTCCATTTTTCGTACTGGCAATCAAGTGATAAGTTCCTGTTTTAACATTTAATTGAATTGATTTTGAAAATCCTTCTGCCAGACTGATATTGCCCTCATTACTATTAAATAATACCCTACCTGCATTATCGATTACCCTGATATTACGTAGATAATTGTTTTGCTTTTTAATTTTTATCAGCACTCTTCCATTATTGGTAGGATTAGGGCTAATTGCCAAGCCTTCCTTCAATACTTTTTGCTCAAAACGAACGGAATCCATGTAGGCACTTGGTCTTCTTGACATTGAATAGTACTCAACAGTATTTCCACAGAAAACATTAACCTCAGAATTGGTAGCTTGAGGGATAATAGAAGAATCAGCACAATTTTGATTATCTGTAAAATTTGCAGCTATCGGAAACGACTTAACGTTTACAGGATAAGTTAGGACATGGAGAACATTTTGTGTATTGGAAGTTGCGTTATCGCGCTTAAAATTTATCATAAACTTGAGATAAGCTTTTCTACTGGGCAACCAGCAGTTAATCCCGGGCACATATTCAAACTCATCTCCTCCCGGCCTTCCAAAATACATAAGGTTTTGAAAAACACGCGCATTAAAGCAGTTGACGTCATAATAATCCGTTCTGAATTTATTGGCATGTGTAAGTGCATCTACACCTTCAAAAAAGAAATCAGGCCCCATCTGTCTGGTTTCGTTTGCATCTACGCAAATACCTGATGCCTGTGGTTCAGCTTCCACAACCAAAGCAACTTGCATATTTTGAATTGTCATACCTGCCGCTGGATTCACAACATATTTAAGTGAATCTAACAAAAGCTTATATCTATCTACCCTTACACGATCACCAAATTGTGTTCCCCCATGTTCGGTAATATCATCAATTTCATATTCATGATACACAACTGGGGTTTTTATCAGGTTAAACACCCCCATAACCTCGTTATAATAAGGATAGCCTCCCAAATCAAACTCAGCATCTTTGCTCCCAGGATTTGTAAATACAACATTGTGATAAGTATTTGCTACATTAATACTGCCAGAAAATTTTGCAGTAAGATTTACAGTCAAGGGCAATAATTTCACTTCCTGAGGACCAGAAACAGTTTTTCCTCCACCGATGAAAGCATCTACAACGCCGAGAGCAGTCTTTAACCACGGAACTGAATTGAGACCTGTTTGTAGGAATTTATTATTTTTTAGGTAATTTCCTAAACTTAATATTGCATTGGTTTTTTTTGTTGTGTCAAGTTTGTAAATGTTTTGACCAAAATTTTGGGTAGCAGAAATAAACTGATTAATACTACCGTGTACAGAAGTAACCTTTCCGTTAACCGAACTGGAAAAATCTTTCCATGAATAGGTACCCGGTTTATTGATTTGCGCTTTCCCCCCGACATCCTGAGAATAAATATCACCCGTAATTCCACCATCAATAATAATAGACGATGTACTGACCAATTCTGATACAACCTTTAGTTTAGAAGGATATAAACAGGTACAAGGATCAAACATCATCGGAAAATCGGCATAAAACCATTTGGAATCGTTATTAGTATACCTCGATCCAGCATCAAAAATTGTGGGACTGAAGGTTTTATTTAAGGAACTGATATTTTGTCTACTAAACTCAAGTAAATCGGTTTGCATGGTAGATAATTCATGAAACTGAATTTTAATTCTGGCCGCATTATAATCAGCTCCTCGACATGTTTTTAATAAAACACGAAGGATCCCCGTATACTTGTTGTACATGATTACGGCTATATCAGGATCGTTATCGGGTAAAGGTATATTTGCATCAGATAAACCGACCCTTCTAACCAATAATTCCCAGCCATCGCTCCAGTTCATATCTTGACTCTCTCTAAGTTCCTCTAAATTGTCTAATCTGAAATATGGCGAAGTCATTGTGTCTGCTCGTGTACATACACCCTGGTTAGGTAACGCCTTTTGACTCCATACAGGTTGATGCCAATCGAAAAAAAAGTTCCGCTTAGAAGGCACTTGATTATTTATTGGATTGGAAGGATTAGTACTGATCTGGTGAAAACATGGATATTGAGCATTGACAATTTGAAAGGATAAAAACAAGAAAAAAGCTGATAGAAGTAGCTTCATAGGTTGGATTTTTGTAGATTATAATTTTATACCGATAAATTTTTTACGGATTAGTGGACTATTATAATTGGCATAGTTAATATGAAGTGTATCCTTTGATAACCAGCCCCTCCCTTTAGTGTTAGAGTAATCAAAGACGAAAGATTTATACCCCATTTCCGGCTGAACACCTCTCGCTAATTCTGGATATAAAAACCCTGGAGTACTTGTATTGGTAAATCCTTTAGGAAAATTACTGAGATAATAAAAGTTCTTTCTTCCTGTAAGCATGACATCGTACTTACTACTATCAAAATATTGGAAACTAACGGTAAATGTGTCAGAAGGACTATCGGTGAAGTAACCCCTATACCTGCCAATCATTGGGCTTAAACGAAGCAGGCTCTTATCAAATTGTTCAACCGTGGTAAATTGCTTGGTATTGACATAAGTGCCTTGATCATTAGGAAAACATACAGTATTTGGCCTCAGTTTACCTGTAAGAGTAATGGGGATTGTAACCAAACTAGTAAAAAAAGTCAAATTAAATTCCGCATTAGTAAACGACCTTGGGTCGTCTCCAACTTTCCAATTGAAGCTTTCAAAAGGCTCCGACGATTTAAATGTAACTACATTATCTCTGAAAATGGTATCTGCAATAAAACTTGTATCTCCAACCAGTTCAAGGATCGAAAAGTCTGCTGTAGGCTGCTTGATTAGTGAACAAGGGTTCACCTCAGTTTTCTTTCTGCAACCAAAAATAAAAATCAAGCTTATACAGAATATCGCGATTAAATGACCGAAAAGCATGTCGCTCTTTTGCATAGATGTTGGATTTTAAACTTCAAGTACTTCAAAGCTGTTCTAGCATTAAAAATCGCCATTTGTGATGATGGAAAATGTACAAGTACTTAACCATAAACAAACTCCTGAGACTCTAATGATTTAGTGAAATTAGGAATCAGAATGTGATATAAAAAGGGGTAAATACCCCTTTTATATCAGAAGCCTACTCGGTAACTTGTAAAATTACCGTTAAAGAACGATAGAAAAGTAAAATTGACAATCTTGAACTATTCTAAAAATTAAGACCTTGAGTCTACCAAAGAAAAATATCAATCCTAAGTTTAAGTCGTTACTTACAACTCTAATAAACCTATCTATTCTTGCCTGTTTAGGAATACTACTTTTTGGTCTTTATGAGAATGAAATACATGAATTCAGGGTAATAAATGAATACAAGGGAATAATGAATAGCCAATCACCTTCTTTAGATAAAAAAATACAAGAGCCAACGGATGTATCTCAAATACCTATAACCCTACCCCTAGAACAAAAGAGAGTACAAATCAAACAGCCTAAAGAAACTGAAAGAGTCTTCAAAGAAGAGGTTATTATAAAACTTAAAAATCAGATAGACGATAGTTTACTAATCTGGTATGATATGATTACCGCCAAAATCATACCTCATGCAGACCTCTATTCTAAATCTTTTGTTTCTGCTGAGCCTCCAAAGACGCAAACTTATAAAAACCGACACCTAATTATTGATGAATCAAATGCTGAATTCATTTTTCATAACGATGAAAACGTCTCGAAAAGGATATTAAAAGGATTTAGAGCAAACTTATCGTTGGTAAGTAACCCAAATAAACTATTGGAAATAAAAACAAATGAGATAGATCAAAATATGGTAATTAGTGATTATGTACTGAACATAAAACCCCTAGACTCTTCAATAGCGCAGATCGCACCAGAACACTTTAGAACATTTTACATTTTAGATGTTTTCAACGTAAAGGATAGTTGCTCTCATGGTGACAAAGTCTATGATGTGGTAGTTCAAACGCTGACAAAATATGGTTTTAAAGACATTATCATCGAAAAAATAAAAAAAATCCCGATCAACTATTTTAACAATATTGAATATGGTAAAAAATTGATACAAGCCTATAACAAGATTTTCGAGGATGAAAATGAAATTGGATCAGAAATAAAGATATTACCACCCTCTGACAGCATTGAAAATATATATCGAAATAATTTCCGTTATACATCTCCGAATTACATGAGATCTGTTATTAGTTTTTGCGAAAAAGACCAGCCGGATATTATCTCAAATTCATACTCATTACAAACCCCTTCAATAACTTATCCACCAGCTTGGACATTCACGCACAATGCCTCTGAATCAGCAAACACCAATTATTTAGCATCAGGAACCAATGACAATGAACTCATTGAAAAGTATAAGAAAGCAACAAAGTTTGGCTATACCGAACCTTACTTTTCATTTTTAAATTCTGTCGAAGAATTTGGGGTCATTTTGGTTGGAAATAAAGTGAATACAGGAAAATTTGGTGGTATGTATTCTGAAGGTGGAAAACTGATGCATACACTTGGTCATGGATCCAATTGGGGCAATGATTCAACCTGTATAAAACAGTATCATAACGGATCAAGCTTTGCTACACCCGAAGTGGCTACAAAACTGTTTATTGCGAAAGCTTACTGGAGAAGCAAAGGACTTACTGTAGATCCGGTTGAAGCCAGAAACAGGGTCATCCTCGCAACCAACTTGGAGGGGGAATTTATTAATAAGTTTTCTTCAGCTGGGACTCTGTCCATTGAGAAACTACTTCAAACGGATAGTGCATATTTGGTAAACAAAGGCGACTCGATATTTGGTCTAAACAATATTTTAAAAGCACATATCATTTTTAATCAGTCTTCAATCGGATATAGGGTTTTTGAAACTTCAACAAAAGATGGAATAAAGGGACTATACAAAATAGATAATTCCTGGTATGCAATATTTAATGATGAAAACAAATGGATTCAAATTTCTGAACCGAAAGACTTTATTATTGTCTATGCCGATCCAAGCGACAATGTCAAATTCATCTCAAAAGAGGATTTTGTAAAATCATATAAACAATTTGTTGTACTCAATAAAACCGAATAGTATGAAATGCTTATTCTATTGCATCTGCTCGTTGTTAATAAATTCAATTTCAGCGCAGAAACTCAGCAACCTATCAATAAATAAATTAAGAGAAAACCTTGGAACAGACTTAAAGGGGTATGAATTTTATAGCTACCCGACAAATAATTTTGGAGTAGGAACCTCATGTATAAAAAAATGGATTCCAAAAGGAGATATGGTGGCTGATATGATATCGTCATATGGACTAACTGGATATTCATCCTCCGACAATATTTGGAGGACTGTAAATGGATTTGCATATCTGGGCAGTGATGGAATAAGTATAAAAGTAAACGAAAATATAGAATCGGTTTTGACGTTAGAGATGCTCTTACCTAAATTACTCAATATTCTTAACCTTAATGCAGATCTAAAAAATGCAAATGCAAAGAGTTTAAAACTTACCATAGACTCTGGATACAAAAGATTCTTGAACCATTCAAAATTCATGAACTTTATTAGGGAATCGAATGGAAGTGAAATACAAAAGGCGTTTAATCAAAAAAAACTTTTAGTGGCCACTGGCGATTTCATAATTACTGGTTTTAGTCTTACTATTTCAAAATCTGATACTTTGGGCGCTTCGATAATAGCCAAACTTGACTCAACCATAAAGGCAGGTAAAAATGTAATCCTCGACAAAGCATCATTAGAGATGTCGATAGTTCGTAATTCAGATGGATATTATACGATTTCATCAAGAAAACCGATTATTATTGCAGTTTATGTTAAAAAACAAACACCTCTTTCAACCTACTCAGAGACCGATGGCTTTGATAGTTGGGACAACGCTACTATAAATGACTTTGAATAAGACTTTTCAAATTATTAGCAGTTTTATCGACTTGCATAACACGTACGATACAAAAGAACTTCTAAATGCCATTACATGGAGAGTTGTAATACAATGATACCTTAATCGAAGGATCTTAAAATATAGGCTTTACAAATATTTTCAGTGGTCAACTAGTAACATAGGCAAGGCAATATATCTAGGTATTGGAGGCCTAGTATCAGTAACCCATGAAATTACAAATACCATATTTTGCCTTACATCATGCAGTATGATTCCTATATTTACTCAGCGTCGTCTTATCAATGCCAAGATAACCCGCCAGCATATAATCTTTGATCCTAGGATCTTGTACAATCCATGGATACTCAGCCTCTAATTTTTTCAATCGTTCCTTTGGAGGCATGGCAAGCAAAATCACATGATCCTCATTTCGACTATAATACTGCTCTGTAATTTTTCTAGCATTGATATTAAAGGACGGAAATTTCTCCAATAATGCTTCTAAGTCTTTTTTGTGAATCTTTCTCAAATGCGTTTCCTCCATGGTGCGAATGGTTAATTTAGAAGGCATTCCAGAAAAATAAGATTTCATAGAGCCGATCACATCGCCCTCCTTTTGAAACCAAATGATTCGCTCAGTTCCATCATCCAACTCGTAGTAAATTTTTAGTAACCCTTGTTCCACATAAGCAATCCAATCACACACATCCCCTTCATGTAAGATAGTTTTATTAGCACGATGCACTTCTTTGGGTAAATGATGCAACAAATGAATTTGCAACTGTACATCGACTGGGTGAAAAGACTCCAATAATTTTAAAAGGGCTTCCATAGTGACATAACAATTTTAATGATGAATAAATCCTCTCATAAGCAACAAAAAGACAGGAGTTATTATTGCTTACGATACCATAGATAAAACCGGATCAGCACAAACAGGGATATCACGCTAAACAAGGGAATCAGTACCAAAGAAACAGGATGCTTTAAAGTAATCTGTTGAACGCCATGAATAGACGGGGAAAGATGAGGAACGATTCCAATCACCATTAACAAAGTTCCCCACAAATGGAATACCTGAAATCGTTGTACTATGCTCAATAAGGTAAGTAAGATACCTGCAATCCCCAGTAATGCGTTCCATTGAAAATGTAGTACACCAAGCCCGTGCATAAGTATCAAAGGACCATAGAAATAAATACTACCGGTAACAATTGAGCAGTAAACGACTACTTGTAAAATCGGATAAGTTAGGATACGTAATAGATCAATTTTCATAGCATCAAAGGATTTAATGACAAGGACCTTTTCCATGAGGCCCATAATTTTTATTTCCATTAGCGGTTGCTCCGGTCACCCCCGCAGCCTGCATCGCAGCAATCTGTTCATACACGCCATTGGGCGTATTGTTGCCACTGGAATTACCATAGACAGGAATATTGTATTGAGGATTCAATAACATCTGTCCCCCTGCGGCATGAAACACACTCAAGGCAAAATCCGTACAGTTAAAGTTACTGATATGATAAGAATGCCCATACAACTGTTGAACCCTTTGCACAGCGGCAGTAAACTGTGATGAAGAAAGGGTAATTGTATAACTGGCTTGATATTCGTGTTCACTATCATCCACGATTTTAGAAGCAGTATTATTGCCACTAACGGCACCCCAAAATGAGCCGGGATAAAAACCAAAGACCTGACGAACACTCGTATAAGGATTGGATTTATGGAGTGCAATAAAGGTATGACCCGCATAATGAGCTTTGAGATCAAACACTACACCGGCATCCTGATCCACAGGAATATCCGAATAAAGGGTGAGGGAGTAAGTAGCCAGTTGATCACTCACCTGATCAAAACAATCGGTATATTTTTTCGGATCGATGGGATCGGGATTCCCAAGTGGAGGATCTACCTCAACAGGTCCGCCACCTCCTCCATCTACATAGATGGGTAAATAGGTCGTATAACCCCAACTGGTTCCGAATAGCCAAGACATGGAATAAAAAAATGCCGAACTGGATTCTCCCTTTCGGTGAACAGTAGCCACGATCACTTCTGGTAAAGTACAATCTGTACAAATAGTTTTAGTGTTGACTTGGACCGCATTGTACTCTTTTGTCAATGGTTGAACCAATGAAGGCACCACCCTACCAAGAACAATATCATGTGATTGAATTAGACTACCATCAATATCCTGTATTGTTACGCGACCGTTAGCGGCAGTAGGATCCTTGAAATTAAAATCAATAATCCTGCCTTCACGCACTTTATCATGGGAAGTAAGAAGAACAACCAATTCTCGTTGTTGGATACGTGCCCTAAAGATACGCTGATTACGATAAGTATACACACGGATACTCTGTCGATCCAAAGAATTAAAATCAGCTTTGGAGAGATGTTGTTGCAAAGCGTTTACCAAAGAGTTGGTGTGTTCCTGATATTCTTTGCTACAACTCCATGCCAGAAAACACCAAAAAAGCAAACAAAGGTTTTTTCTCATGAGGTTTGAATTTTATTAGTACAAAAAAATCAGAATAAAAAGTTGACGCAACCTTTTTGATAACGTTTTCGGCAATTTCAATAACGAAAAAGGTATATCTCAACTTTTTTGTTATAGGATTTTCTTTTTTTGATATCATGGGGATGAGATCGATGTATACAAATACTCAAATTGTGATCAATCCTTTGATCCATGAACAGAACAATATATATGCAAGCCGCCACCCTACTGTTATTATTCGTATTGGCGTATACTACAGCGTCCAAAGCATTCAATTTTCCCCATTTTAGCCGAGCCATGCTCTCTCAACCCATTCCTAAAGTTTGGGCATCGGTATTGACTTACGCAATACCCATCTTAGAACTCATTGCTGTCATCGCAATCCTTCTACCCACATGGAGAAAAATTGGATTAGGAATAACTGCTGGAATTATGACAGCTTTTACCTTTTACGTGTTGTACATCAAAATGACAAGCTTGCACAATACTACTTGCCCCTGTGGTGGACTTTTTGCCAGCCTGACTTGGAACCAACATCTAATCGTAAACCTACTCTTAACGATACTGTCGTATTGGACACTATATATAAACAATATTCAAAAACGAATTCCTGGCCATGGAAAAAAGGGGAATGCCAACGCCTCTGAACAAACCAAGTAG